>OLRZ01001536.1_pt1 | contig 15300 bp, 13 predicted proteins | sample 1671931 | NCBI WGS metagenome assembly OLRZ01 (sample SAMEA3136627, study PRJEB25190) | human gut metagenome | reverse complement strand
GTCACAGCACATGGCGATCTCAAATCCGCCTCCCACGCAGTAGCCGGACACAGCGGCGATAATGGGCTTGTCATAGGTCTCGATATTTTTCAATGATTTGAATTCCATTCTGTAAATGTTTTATACTGTTATTACTTGATAAGCCTTCCGGCAATATTTCCCACTGCTGATCCTGCCGTACCAGCCGCCAGGGAACCGGCCTGGGATGCCCTTTGGTTCACATTCTTGAGGTAGTTGCCTGCACCGCCTCCGGCCTGCACAATCCAGTTTGATACGGTCGGTATGGTGAAATACCCGATGATGCCGATAATGAGGAAAGTGATGTAAACCGCGTTTGAACTGTCGGGGATGAAATCCGGATCGGAAAGCCGCTCGATATCCCTCTGTAGCATCAGCACCTGGATTCTCGCCAGCACACTGCTGAACAGGTCGCTGACAGGAAGCCAAAGGTAGATGCTGATATAGCGGACGAACCACTGGCTGAGAGAAGCTTGGAAACCGTCCCAGCAAGAGATGGCGAAAGAAACCGGACCGAGTATCGAAAGGACTATCAGGAAGAATGTCCTCAGCGTGTCGATGACCAGCGCCGCCGCATTAAACAGAAGTTCCAGCAGTTCCCGGAAGAAATTCTGTACGGCCCTTTTCATGTTGTACATCGCACGGTCCACATACATCCCGCAGGCTTCTATAGCGTCAAACGCACCCAGCTCGTCCAGCCTGTTGTCAAAAGTCTCCTTGTCGACCAGATAGGCTGTCTCGGGATTCCGTTTCATCGCCTCAATCTCCAGCTTGTCCTTCTGCGTCCTGTACTCGTTCATGTCAAAGGTCTGCGACTCCAATATGGTATGGGTCCCTTTCACGACGGGCGAGAGGATGCTGTTCAGCGTACCCAGAACGAGTGTCGGAAAGAACATGATACAAAGCCCCAAAGCGAACGGACGCAAAAGCGGAAAGACATCCACAGGCTCGGCACGTGCCAGAGCCTGCCATACACGATACGCCACATAGAAAAGTGCTCCCAGACCGGCAAGGCCTCTTGCCACACCGGTCATCTTTGAGCAGAGCGGCATCATTTCCACATACAGATTCTGTAAAATCTGATGCAGGTTGTCAAAATCTATAGCCAACAATAACATAATGAAAGCGGATTAGGAATTACCAATAACGTTCGTTCGGTGAGCCGTAGAGTGCCATCACGCGGTCCAGGTCGTTCTGTTTCTTGGCACGCAGGTAGGACACCCCGATGTTCTTGTTGGTGTAATACTGTACCAGACTGCGGTTTTGCAACATGTCGTTGTAGCAGCGGTCGATGATATCCATCCTTTCCTTGTCGTTCATGGAAAGCCCGTTCTCGTTGACCACCGTCTTCAAATCGTTCAGCAAATGGGCACTTTCTTCCAGCAGTTTGGTGTATCCCAAAGCAATCGCGCTCAGTTCTTCCGGCGTAAAATACGGGTCGCTGAGCATACGCTCGAAGCTGGTGACATAGATGTCCGTGATATCGCCCACCATCAGGATGGTCTGCTGTACCTTGCGGGCATCACGGACAAGGTTCTTGACCTTGCGAAGCCCGTCGTAATACTCCTTGCCCTGCTGGTAGATTTTCACGGTTTCCTGAAAACTATTCGCCATATTGGTGGCAGTGGAGGATGTGTGAACGATGTTCTTGGCAGCATTGATGATTCCCTGCGCCAGATTGCCCGGGTCGCTCACTACCCATTGGGCTTTCGCTGTGAGGCTGACAAGGAAGCAGCCCATGCACAGCATAAGAATTTTCTTTTTCATGATGTTTCTATTTTTAATTGTGAATAATTCTGTTAAAAGTCAGATTCCCATTTTCCGCCCTTTGGACGGCGGGTTCCGGAGGATGGTCCGTTGCGCCTGTCTCGGTCGGTTCTCTATTCCGGAATTCTCCCTCTTGCGTCTGATGGAGGCGAAGAGTTCGTCTGCATACGGCCTGCGTCCGGTCATTCTGACGAAACGGGCATCCAGCTCCCGGTAGGCTTTCTCTGCCTGACACGAGCGTTCCGTCGCGGAAACGTTCTTGTCTATGCCGTACTTGGCGAGAAAATCAGGACTGATTTGCAGGATGTCGTGAACCACATCCGGTGAGGCCGCAATCCGTCCCAAAATCTCCAGTTCTCCATCCAGCCTTTCCAAATAGAAATCCGGCAGACGGACATCCTTGATGCTTTCCGCAGCCTTTTCCGCATTCCTGCACAGACGGCTTTCCAATATCACCCCCTCATCATATGCCGGTTCCGGCCCGGAACGGTTCAGCCTGTCAAGCCTGTCATAATCATCCGCAAGCCCGTACCTGAGTGCCACATACCGTGAAGGTGGCATAAGATGCACGGCCAGGTTGCAGAGTTCCCACATGTCGCTCTCTTTCCGATGGAAGTCCAGAATCCGGACAGATGACCGCACTTCTTGCGGTGACGGACGTTCCTGCTTGCTTTCCGGATTTTCCTTCGAGTAAACATCCTGCATGAATGTGTACATGGCAAGCATTCGGTGGACAGGGACGGCTTCTTCAGGTCTGATATCCATAAGCCGGGAACCGTTCTTCTCCATGAAATAAGTATCTTTCAATGCCTCCATCAGTTCCGACCTGTCCGTTTCCGCCGTTTTTTCCGGTGTCGGGAACAGGTACGAGGCTGACAACAGGCAGGAGACTTGGGTAATCACATCCTCCGACTTCCTGTACCGCCTGACCAGTTCCGACAGCTTCCGGTACTCCTTTTTCCGGACAAGTACCCTTGTCTGTTTCATCACTTCCGTCAACTCCTTGAGGCGCGGCTCGTCCAGATAGCGGCGCTGCTGTTCTTTTATCCATTCTTTCATTTCCATGATTCGTGATTGTTTTTCGGTTTTCATATGATTCCAATCCCTTTCACCTGGCTTCGCTTGCTATCGGCCAACTGCCTGATGGCAAGCTCTATATTGCCTCCGAGTTTCTCCGTAAGCCGCATCAGCTCAAGTTTTTCGGTCTCTTCTGTGGTGTAGCAGTAGGCTAAGCACCCAGCGCCTTGTCATATTTCTATGGTAGGTTTCCGAGTACTCGCCTCCGAACCGGACTTACAAGTCTCCCTGTATCCGGCTCTCCACTAATTAATTCAGTCTGATTCTTCGGTCGGGGTCTATTTTTGCATGACACTTTGAGCAGACAGCCAAAGTTTTTCGTCTTCGAGCTATCATTTTCTTTTCCCAGTCGGATTTACCTTTCAGGTCTTTAAGTTTGCGAACGTGATGCATTTCGAGTTTATCGGTAGCACCGCATAATTCGCAAACTTGGAGCTTCAGCCTTTCCATAAGGCTGTTACGTCCACCTGTTATGGAAACTGTCCGTGGAATAGTGTCACAGTAAATATTCCCTGCAACCTTTTTGCGTTTGAAACCATCATGATAAAATGATTGGTAAAGTGTCTTACCCTTACTATTTTCATATGCCACTTGGAAAACCTTGTTCTTTTTATATTTCAGAAGTATTTTCTTTACAGATGATTTGTATTTGTTCGCAAATACCTTATACATGCTGTATGACATAATGTGATAGAAAGAATTGATGACATAGCTGTTATTGGCTATTGAGTAGTAATTATAGAACCCTCGGATTTCGGCATTGAACTGACTGACTATTTCCAAGTCATCCAAGTTCAGCATGTACGTTCTGACGATGGATTTCCAAACCTCTTTGCCATTGACGACCGCGATTCTTGCGGCTTTATAATCAAAGAGTTTCTTCCGCATCGTTTCAAAATTCAGGTACAATACAGGCTTGTGTCCGAATGCACGAACCGTTTTACCGTACTTATCCTTACGTAAATCGTTACACCTACGTATAAATACGTCATATCCGAGAAATTTCGCTGGTTTCTGCGCATTGGTTATCAGTGTCTTTTCGTCTGACAGTTCCAGTTTAAGAGCTTCATTCAAATAATTCTTAATATCCTCTTTTACTGTTTTGCAGTCTTCAAGATTACCGGTAATTCCAATCAGAAAGTCATCTGCGTATCTCACGTATTTTAACCGTTTGATACTGCTGTCCATTTCATTACGTGCCGGATAGTTGTTCCGTTCTTCTCGTAGCCGCTTAATTTCGGCGGTCATCTGTTTCCTTACCTTTACATCTTTCTCATTCTTTAGTTTCTTTGCCAGTCGGTATCTTCGCTGTTCGTAGAGCTTGTATCGAGCGTCGCCTTTTCTTGTTACCCCTTTATTGAACCGATTGATGTATTCCTTGATGTACTTGTCGAACTTGTCAAGGTAGATGTTAGCCAGTATTGGGCTGATAATCCCGCCTTGCGGAGTTCCACTGTACGTTCTATGAAATACCCAGTCTTCCACATATCCGGCATTCAGGAATTTTCTGATAAGCCGCAAAAATCTCTCGTCGGCGATACGTTCCCGAAGAATATTAATCAGTACGTCATGATTGATATTGTCGAAGAATCCTTTAATATCGCCTTCAATAAACCATTTCACGGCAGTGAATGTCTTTTGTATATCTATAAGAGCAGTATGACAACTTCGTTTGGGACGAAACCCATGTGAAGTATGTTCAAAACTACCTTCATAGATTGCTTCAAGTATCATTCTGACTACTTCCTGTACCAGCTTATCATCAAAAGAGGGTATGCCAAGCGGACGTTTTTTCCCGTTTTTCTTAGGTATGTACGTCCTTTTGGACGGATTAGGCTGATAAGTCTCATTTTTAAGACTGCCAATCAGTTGTTCAACTCGGTCAATACTCATTCCGTCAATGGTTTTACCATCGGCTCCTGCCGTCATGTTGCCTGTCTTGCTGTAAATATTCTGATAGGCTACATAAAACATTTCCTCGTTAAACAGCACTCTATACAGCCGCTCAAACTTATAGTTCAAGTTACCGCTGTGTTTACTCAGACTGTTCAACACATTTTCTGGATTTCTCATGTCTCTCACATCTTCCTTTAAATTGTTAAACTTAATTAGCTGCTCCCCTTCGCCATGTACAGGGCGTTACCCTGCTCAGACTACTATGGAAGCTCCGTTGCCATGCCGGATATTCAGGGGCAGACCCCATAGCCCTACAACTGGCTTTCCGGTTTAGGCAATCCCCGTTTAGAAATTTGACGACTATTTGGCTCGATAGATTGTCGGATACGACTTTCGTCCTTTACTACTTATGGTAGTTGCCTTGCGGTAAGTTTATGCTACTCCTGCTACGTGTCATCAGTGTAGTACCGCAACATAACGGTATAATTCCGAAGAATTATTCAACTGTCTTCCGTCATTGCCCAAGGATACGACTGCTCGGACTATCGTTCAACCAATGCAGGCTTTATCCTCATATCTATCATTTTAACTTGCCATTCGGTCGCAGCCTGACAGTTGGCTGACTTATGGCTTTACCAACGTGCTATGTTCCCTTGTGGGGTTTTCCCCTCCGGTTAGCGGTTGTTAATGGGCATTTTAAACACTTGCCCAGTCGCTTGCCAAAGCGACATTCGTCAAATTCCCTTTACGGGCGCACGACGTACTCCTCAAGTGAAACCTCCGTAGCATAGACTGCTGACTGTGAGCCTCCGAGACCAATCCACACTTCCTTGTACTTTCGGGAAGGATTGTTTGCCATGTTGATGGAAAGTATCTGCGCCCGCTCCTTGTCGGTCAGACCGAGCAAGGTCTGGATCTCATCGAACTTGTTCATATACTTGCGCTGGTCAAGGAGAATCTTACAGTCACTATTATTAATGATGGTGCCCTTGACAATCGGAGAAGAAATGATGTCCTCCACTTCCTGGGTCACGACCACGGCCTCGCCGAAAAACTTTCTGACGGTCTTGAAAAGATAGCGGATGTAATTGCTCATATTGGCGGATGCCAATGCCTTGCCGGGTAGGTCAGGGGCATTACTGCCCCTTTCCCCCCTCAGAACCGTACGTGAAAGTTTCCAATCATACGGCTCAAGCGGTGTTAAATTTCTATTCAATAGAAACCAGCTCATAGTTACATCTTTTTAGTTTGAATGACTTTTCTTCTACAACTGTCATGCAGCAGGAAATTTACTTTCTTGCCGTTGACTATTTGTTGGGAAGTTCCCCAAGGATGTTTCTTGTCTATGGGTTTACCACATACGGGACATAAATGGTTCTGTCTTTCCCACATGTACAGCAACGATTTTCTACCGTTGAGTGACTGTAGCATCTTGTAAGTCTTGCGCTTTTCAAAATACTCTGTCCATTCGGGGTCAAAGGGATTTGCTTCACCTTTTACCTTGACATATCGGGTAATCTTTGTGTCATACAGCCTTTTCAATGCAATCCTGTCATCAGTCTTGCCTTTCTTGAAGTTTGCCACGAAGCACCAGTTACGGTTTTTTACCCGTGTGAAGTATCGGTCGGCAATCCAATATTTGCCTTTCTTGGGGTGTCGTCTCTTGGCCCATTGCCATAACTTTTCAAATATCAGGTAGTCAGCTTTTCTGAATGTGTCAGAAGCCACACAATTCTTATAGTAGTTTACCCAGCCTGTTATCACAGGATTCAAGAGCCTTATAAGTGATTCCTGCTTGCTTCCTTTATTGGAATCAATGATTCCCCGGATTTTCTGCATGAATTTCTTCAGGCTCTTTTTGGATGGTTTAATTAGAAGTACTCCTTTGTATTTTCGGATATTGTACCCAAGAAAGTCAAATCCGTCATCAATGTGTGTAATCTTTGTTTTCTCTTCCGACAGGGTTAATCCCCTTTCTTTGAGAAAGTCCACTACTAACGGTTTGATTTCTTCCAAAGCTTCCTTGCTTCTACCCGTGATGATAAAATCATCCGCATAGCGTACAAGATGTACTTTGGGATAGTAGATCGTTTTCCTGTTTACAAATTTCTTGTGATACTTCTCTGCAAGCATAGTTTGCAGTCCGTCCAGTGTTATATTCGCAAGAGTTGGTGAAATGATACCGCCCTGTGGAGTACCCTCTTCCGTGGGGAATAGCTCCTTGTTGAAGACGAAACCGCATTTGAGCCATTTCCGCAGCATCACTTTATCCATAGGGATATTGTTCAGTAGCCATTCATGGCTGATGTGGTCGAAACAACCTTTGATGTCACCCTCCATAATCCATTCGGGAGAAGCTTTCTTTGCAAGGACACAAAAACATTGTTCCCTTGCATCTCCAGTACTTCTCTCTTTACGGAAACCGTAGGAATTACAGTCCGCAGTTGTTTCCGATACTGGTTCCAGCGCAAGCAGATACAAAGCCTGCATTGCCCTGTCTTTCATCGTTGGAATACCTAAAGGGCGTAACTTACCATTGCTCTTTTTGATATTGACCCTCTTTAATGGCTGGGGTTTGTAGCCTCCTCTTTTCAGTTCGCCGATTGCCTTGAATCTGGCTTTGGGAGTTGACCATTTTACCTTGTCAACGCCTGCGGTGTCACTGCCTCTGTTTGATGTAACACGTTTTACGGCTAAAGCCTTAGCGTAAAACGAGTGCGTTAGCACCCACTGCAAAGCTTTTACTCTGCCGTGTTTGCCAGCCTTTTGAGCTTTTACAATACGCGCTTGTAGCTTATTAACCGCCATTTCACACTTGTTCCAGTCTATGCTTTCCCAAGTGTTCCATTTCCGGTCAGTAGATGCACACGATGTTTGAATTTCGTTCATTTGCTTTTCTCCTTTCATAAGTTCCATAAGTTTCTTGTAAAACAACCACCATGCGGAAGTCTGCCCACTTTCGTGTGAGGTGATGTTTCAACCTCTATCCGTCCCGTTACAGGATGGCGTTCGCTTTTTCCACATTCCTCTGCCCGCACTCCATTCGGCTTCACTTACGGTCTGCTTACCTGCTGTTACACAGGAGAAGTACGGGTTTACCATGTTTCTTGTATATGACAAATGAATGGGTTAGAATCCGTCTATCCGCCGACAGTCTTTATATCCGTGTAATTCCATGCTGGAGGGAATTATCTGACTGCGTCCCTTTTGGGTTAGAGCCCAGTATCATTGGCGGCTCATTCGAAGTTACGACGTTTATCAACGGTTCACATTACATTATTCATACCATTCAGCCTAGCTCCCATGCCATTCGATACTAACGGCAGTTGTCATCCCCTCGCGGTTCAGACTTCTCCTTTAGGAAGGGCTACGTTGTTGGTTCTGTTGACGCACGAGTTCATTACTTAATGTCGCACGTTCCCATAGGCTACTGTTGACGGAACAACAGGTTTAATCATTCTATTTCCAACTCGTGGAATTGAACGTCAAACAATCATATACAAAACTTACATGTCACAGCCAGCACTCTTCGATAAGGATTATTTTCCGGGTACCTTTCAACTTGCGCATCTTGCTGATAAAAGTCTCCATGATGATGATGGTGACAATCGGAAGCAGCACTTTGTTATCGCGAATGTTGTCCAGCTCAAAAACGATGAAGCGTCTGTTCAGCAAGTCCAACTGCTTGTCGGAGTTGAGCAGGAAGTCATATTCACCGCCACGATAATAGGGTTCCAGCACATTCAGGAATCCCCACACGTCAAAATCCTTCTCACGGGTTCGCTTCTCTTTCAGGATATCCTGATACTCGTCACGGATAAACTCATAGAAGGTATCGAAGGAGGGTTTTATGCTGCTGTCCCTGCGGATTTTCTCCAGAAAGAGATTGACCGCATTGGATAGCGCCACCTCCTCGGCACGTGTCGGCGGCTCGTCGTCACGCTTCCACAGGGTAAGGATAAGCGTCTTGATGGATTCTTTCTTCTCGATATCGAAAATCCCGTCTTCCACGTAAAAAGGATTGAAAGCTATCGGATCTTTTTCTTCATAAGTAAAATAAATCCCGTCCTCGCCGTGTGTCCTGGCATGGATAAGGCTGCACAGTCCCTGATAGGAGTTTCCGGTCTCCACCAACAGCACATGCGCACCCTGCTCGTAATACTGGCGTACCATGTGGTTGGTGAAAAAAGATTTCCCGCTGCCCGAAGGTCCGAGGATGAATTTGTTCCGGTTCGTGATTGTGCCGTTCTTCATCGGCAGGTCGGAAATATCCAGATGGACGGGTTTTCCGGTCAGGCGGTCCACCATACGGATGCCAAACGGGGAGAGCGAGTCCTTGTAGGAGGTTTCCCCGATGAACAGGCACAGGGCCTGCTCGATAAAGGTGTGGAAACTTTCCTCGGACGGGAAATCTCCGGCATTGCCGGGTATTGCCGCCCAGAAGAGGGTCGGCACATCCACCGTGTTGTGGCGCGGTTTGGCTTCCATCAACGCCAGCTGGCTGCCCACATCGTTCTTGATGCGCTTCAACTTTTCCCGGTCATCGCTCCATGCCATGACATTGCAGTGCGCACGGATGGAAACCAGCCCTTTGCTGTGTGCCTCGTTCAGGTACTCCTCAATCCATTCGCGGTTGATCTGGTTGGAACGGCTGTAACGGGAAAGCGAGTGCATGTTCCGTGCGGTCTGCTCGAATTTCCTGAGAATTTCAGCCGAATCATCAATGAAGAGATACTGGTTCACCACATGGTTGCAGGTAAGCAGGATGCCTATCGGTGCGGCAAAGGACAGCCGGCAGTCGCTCCGGTCTGTCGAGAGCCTTTCATACCGGCAATCGGTTGACACGTTCGACGGCAGGTCTTCCGGATCGGAAAGCGTATGAAGGCACAGGTAGTTGTCGCCCACCTTCATTTCTCCGGCACCGAGTGACAGATCCTGCAAGCAGGTAGCATCTTCCTGCGACATGGAAAAATACTTCTCGATGATGCCGGCGGAATTGTTGCTCCCGATGATCTCCTCATCCGTCAGGCGGATGATACGTAGCAGGCCGCTGTCGTTTACGATGCGTTCGAATTGTCCGCAGCACTCCATGAACCGGGTGACGGTTTCCTTGTCCTGCATTTCCTTGGGGATAATGAATCCCCTTGTAAGTGCATTGAAACTGCTGGTTGTCCGGCTGTGTTCCTTCGTGGTTTTCGTAAGGAACAGGTAACAGGTATGCTGCAAATACGGCCGCTCGTTGAAATGGCGTTCGAAACTGCGGCTCAGAAAGCTCAGGTCTTCCTTGCAGATATCCGGCTTATATCCCTCTTCGATGAAGAAGTCCTGCTTGTGTACGATGCTGTAGTTCGGCAAGACCTTTACCGCTTTTGCCCAGGTGGAGTGCATGGACTCGTACTCGGCACGTGTCAGCGTGAACAGTTCCGGCAGTTCCACCCGGTATGCCACGGTGATGTCCGCATCCTTGCTGATGATGCAGCCGTTCTCCACGGCCAACAGCGGAAACTTGCTTTCCAGCGTGGCTGTTTTCATTACGTTTTTCATGCTTTTCTGTTTTTAATGGTTGGAGAAAACAACCGGAGGAACTTTCTCCGGCTGATGATGTAGCGGGGATGGCTGCGCAGCGCATGGAGTTTCATAAGGCCCCATTCACCGTATTTCGAATTCATCCTGAAAGTGCCCCAGACCAGCACCGATGCGGAAACGACCCCGAAACCGATGCAGACCCATATATTCTTGGTGTGTCGGCAGGCGCAACGCTGGGAGCCACTGGTTCACTCTTTTTAGGGCTGGGCGTGATCTCCGGCTTTTGGGCCTTTGTAGGAGCAGGCGGTGCCTGCTTTCTCGTATTGGCCCTCTCCTCGGCGGACGGTAAAACCACCTCGGTCAAACTGATTCTCTCCGGCATGATTGTCAATGCACTGCTGACAGCATTTTCCAACTTTATCATTGCGGTAGCAGGCGATTCGGACGGTATGATGTCCATCAAGTTCTGGACGATGGGCTCCCTGACCCGCGCCGGATGGAAAAATATCGGCCCCATTGCACTGATCGTACTGGCAGCAGCAGTCTTTTTTCGGACGCAGGCCCAGACACTCGATGGTCTGATGCTTGGTGAGGAAGCAGCTTCCACCATTGGCATCAACACCTTCCGGTGTCGGTTGGTTTACCTGCTGGTGCTCTCGGTGCTGACCGGTGCACTTGTATCGGTTTGCGGCACTATCGGATTTGTTGGGCTCATCATCCCGCATGTTTCCCGCGCCATTGCAGGCACAGCACACCGAAAACTACTGCCCATTGCAGCATTATCCGGCGGACTGTTCATGCTCTGGGTGGATGCCATCGCCCGCAGTCTGATTCCCAACACCGAGCTGCCTGTGGGCATCTTCACCGCCTTGGTGGGTGCGCCGTTCTTCGTCTATGTGATGGTGCGTAAAAAATATGGATTTGGAGGCAATTGAATGAGACTGGAAGCGAAAGATGTAAACATTTCGATTTCCGGCAAACCAATTGTACAGCATCTCTCCATTGAGGTGCCGGACCGGAAATTCTCGGCCTTGCTGGGTGCCAACGGCAGCGGCAAGACCACTCTACTCCGATCCATCTACCGCACACAAAAGATGGACAGCGGCATCGTTCGTCTGGACGACAAGGACATCACACATTTTTCCGGCAAAAAGCTGGCGCGGAACATGGCGGTGATGGGCCAATTCAACCGGATCAATTTTGACTATACCGTGCTGGACATCGCCCTGATGGGGCGGTATCCCTTCCATTCCCTGCTGGAGCAAGAACGGGAGAGGGACTACGAGATAGCTTTGGATGCACTGGACAAGGTAGGCATGAAAAGCTACCGCGACCGGAACTTCCAGTCCCTTTCGGGCGGTGAAAAGCAGCGGGTGGTTCTGGCCCGCGCGCTGACCCAGTCGCCCAAGATCCTGATTCTCGACGAGCCGACAAATCATCTGGATATCCGTTATCGGTTAGAAATCCTTTCAATCATCAAAGATTTGCAGATTACGGTCCTGGCAGCGCTGCACGATCTGAGCCTTGCAGCACAATTCTGCGACCACCTCTATCTGATGAAACAAGGCGAAATTGTAACGCAGGGCCAGCCTCAAGCGGTGATGACCCCCGAAAATCTGCGCCGAATCTTTGATGTAGAAGCCTGTGTGTACCCCAGCCCGATCAACGGAAAACTGATGATTCAATATCTATAACAAAAACGCGGGAGTACCCCGCAGAAAGAGGAACCTTTATGAAAAAGAAAACCCTGAGTGTTGCTGCCGCGGCACTGGCAGCCGTCATGCTGGCCACTGGCTGCAGTCAGACTGCATCTTCTGTGGCATCGTCCGTTGCTACCTCCTCCGAGATTGCTTCGTCTGTTGCCGAGAGCACCGTCTCCGCCGAAGAGACCTCTTACCCCCTGACCCTGCAGATTTATGACGCTGACGGCAATGCTGTGGATATGACCTACGATCATACCCCCAAAAAGGTGCTGTCCACCCAGTTGTCCATGACCGAGCTGCTCATTAAGCTGGGGCTCAAGGATACAATCGTCGGCGTGTTCGATAATGACAATGCTCTGAAGGGTGACATTGCTGATGAAATTGCATCTCTGAACAGCCTTGGCGATAAGAAGTCTGTTTCCAAAGAGACCATCCTTGCCACGGAGCCGGATTTGATCCTTGGCAAGGGTCCCCTGATGTTCACTGAGAGTAGCATCGGCACTGTCCAGTCCTATCAGGAGCTTGGCATTCCCGTCTATACTGAACTGGCTAGTGCTTCCATTGATCAGTCGCTGGATAACATTGTAGAGGATGTGCGGAACATCGGCGAGATCTTCAACGTGCAAGAGACCGCTAACTCTTACGCCGATGAGCTTCAGGAGCGAATCGATGCGCTGATGGACAAGGTCAGCAGCCAAAGTGGCGAACCCCTGAAGGTTCTGTTCATGGCTGGCTACGCCGATGGCACCTTTGTAGCCTACAATTCCAAGATGAGCAGTTGTATGCTGAATGCCCTGAACGCTGAAAATGTTCTAGACAAGGGCGGCAACGGCCTGACGCTGGAGAATCTTGTCTCCATGAACCCGGATATCATCGTCTACGTCCGCGCAGACCGCTTTGGTGCCGCCGATGCCGACGCTGTGGAGCAGCTGACCGCCAACGCTGTTGTACAGGAAGTTCCTGCTATTGCCAATCAGAAGGTCATTGAGATGGATTACGATGACGTGATGGATTACGGCGCACGGGTCATCGATTCTGCTGAGACCCTGTACAACTTCATGTACAGTGCATCTTAACGGAACCTGAAATCAAAAATTTCGGTTATGGCAGAATACGGGTGGGCGGAAAGCCCATCCGCTTTTTGTAAATGCGGCTGAAATAACAGGCATCTCGGTAGCCGACCTCATGAGCGGCCTGTGTCACAGTGTAGTCGCCGGAACGCAAAAGCTCAGTGGCTATTCGGACACGATAATTGATGAGGTAATCGATGGGGCGGATGTTTTTGTACTTATAAAAGAGATAGCTGACATGTCCAGCTTTCTCATTGACCTGCTCGGCCAGTGCGTCCAGCGTCAGCGGCTCTGCATAGTGCTCTGCGATGAAATCCAGCAGGATGCTCATGATTTGGCTTTCATTGTAAGTTTCCTCGGGCTGAAAATCTGCAAAAATCTGGGCGAAGAACTCTTCTGTCAGCTTTTCTTGCTGGTACTGGCTGCGGATGTCAGCGTCCGGGTGGAGCTTTAGGATCTGCTCCAAAATGGAAAAGGTCTGTTCCGGATTTTTGAGCTTGTGGGAGAACAGCAAAGGCCGGTCGTTTTCGTAGTACATATTGATATAGTGGAAATCCTGCTCGCCCAAGGCCGAAATGGTCAGGGTCTTGTCGGGACATCCGTGCAGGAATAGTCCTCGCTTGGCAATGAAGGGTTCGTGCTCAAATGAGAAGATGGCCCGACCCGACACCGGAACAATCAGTGCACTTTTCAGGGTGCGGTAGCTATTACTCTCACCAGCGTGCAGGGTAAAGCTGCGGAAGCCGACAGACTCGATTCGGCCCTGATTGTATTCCTGAAATAAAATTTCCAGCGGATTAGGAAGCGCGGATATTTGATTCATTGGGAGCTCCTTTGTGCAAAAGCGGTTAGCTGATGCTAATATAGCACAAAATGCTACCGTTTGTCTATGTGGGGAGCACCCCACACTGCGTAATAATTGACAAAAAAGGGCGGTTATGGATGGAAATTCTAAATCTCGGTTCACATCGAATTGGAGTCCGGTTCCCGGAAAAGGGACTGTGCAAAGGCAAAAATCCTGCAATCCTACTCAACGATGGGGAACTGATTGAGCAGTTGAATCTGCGCACGGAACGAGCAGTGTTGGTGGGGGTATCCCCCAATAACAGACTTTCAGAGTATACCCCGTGGCCGGAACCGGCTATTCGACCGGGCACGCCGGATTTTGGTGGGCAGCTAGGACAATATCATCGAGAACTGAACAACGAAATTCTCCCGGCGCTTATAGACGAATACGCCCTTGACACGGAAAAGCTGGCGTATGGCGGCTATTCGCTGGGCGGTCTGGCTGCAACCATGAGTCTCTGGGAAACAGATGCCTTTGCTGCAGTATTTTCCCTCTGTGGGTCGTTCTGGTATCCGGGTGTTGCCGATTTCATAGAGGAACATGTCCCCAAAAACTACTCCGCACAAGTTTATCTGCAAAATGGTATCCGGGAGGGCAAAGGCCACAACAACCGCCTGTGTGATGTCTATAGCTATGCCCAACGAGTCCACACTGCCCTGCAAGCGACATGTGGAGCCAAAACTGTGCTGGATGACTACGGGCATCATGACCGGCAAAGTGAGCGTCTTAACGCTGCACTGCGTTGGGTGGAACGTGTGCTATGAATCATTGGCGTAAATTTTGGCGTATGCTGAATCAAGGTGCATTTTATAATCACCAGCGACGAGCTGATTTAACCGCAGGGAACGCCGATTGGTAGCATAAAATTCTTATATGAAACAAAAAGCGGCAGCTACGTTGTTTTTCGCAACATAGCTGCCGTATCTTCGTTTTGGAAGTTCGGTGTATCTACTACACCAATCCACCTATTCAATTCTTACACCACACCGCTTCGTAAGGCTCCTTTTCGGGAAAACGTCCCCAAATTGGTGTAGTTGTGGTGTAGTACCACAGATGTTGTTTGAAATTCACTTGAAATTTCATCGCATCTGCGTTTCAATTTTGCATTTTACTGCTCAATCGGCTTCATCATCGGGAAAGCTGACAATATAGCCGTCCTCGGATTCGTGAAAGCCGGCAAGACCCGCAAGCCCTGCCATCTCCGCAACCTTGACTAAGGTGTGGTAATCATACTCACTGTTGTTTATGTGCAAAATCATGGGGTTCTCCTAACTGCTGCTGTTTGTTGCGGATTTGTTCGACAAACTGGAATTTTCAAATTAGTCTTTGCAAATAACCTTCGAACCTTCACCATCAATTACAATTCCCTGACGGTTGTTAATTGGGCATAGATTCA
>OLRZ01001531.1_pt1 | contig 15322 bp, 14 predicted proteins | sample 1671931 | NCBI WGS metagenome assembly OLRZ01 (sample SAMEA3136627, study PRJEB25190) | human gut metagenome | reverse complement strand
GGAAGTTGATGAGACAGAAGTATTCCCACAGGGAACAGTTGATAAAATGGCAAAATTTGGTTTCATGGGAATTCCGGTACCAAAGGAGTACGGCGGACAGGGATGTGACCCATTAACCTATGTTATGTGTGTAGAAGAGTTATCTAAAGTTTGTGGTACAACAGGTGTTATCGTATCTGCACATACTTCTCTTTGCATCGACCCAATTATGACTTACGGTACAGAAGAGCAGAAACAGAAATATGTAAAACCACTTGCAACAGGCGAGAAGTTAGGTGCATTCGCATTAACTGAGCCGGGGGCTGGTACTGATGCACAGGGTGCACAGACAAAAGCTGTTTTAGATGGTGACGAGTGGGTATTAAATGGATCAAAATGCTTCATTACCAATGGTAAAGTTGCAGATGTTTATATTGTAATCGCTATCACAAGCATCACAGAGGATAAGAGAGGCAGAAAGAAGAAGAACTTCTCTGCATTCATCGTGGACAAGGGAGCTCCTGGATTCTCCTTCGGAACAAAAGAAAAGAAAATGGGTATCCGTGGATCATCTACATACGAGTTAATCTTCGAAGACTGCAGAATTCCAAAGGAAAATCTGTTAGGACCGGAAGGAAAAGGATTCCCAATCGCTATGCATACTCTGGATGGCGGACGTATCGGTATCGCAGCTCAGGCACTTGGTATTGCAGAAGGTGCATTAGACAGAGCAGTTGCATACACCAAAGAAAGAAAACAGTTTGGTCGTTCTATCGCTCAGCAGCAGAATACCCAGTTCAAGCTTGCTGATATGGCAACCAGAATTGAAGCAGCTCAGATGCTGGTTTACAAAGCTGCTATGGCTAAAGCAACACAGAAGGTATATTCTGTAGAAGCAGCAAAAGCAAAATTATTCGCAGCAGAAACCGCAATGGCAGTTACTACAGAAGTAGTTCAGTTATTCGGTGGATACGGATACATCAGAGAATACGATGTAGAGCGTATGATGCGTGATGCTAAGATTACAGAGATCTACGAAGGAACAAGCGAAGTTCAGAGAATGGTTATTTCTGGCGCATTATTAAAATAGTTTCTGACAGATCGGCGCAAAAGGATTTTAAACGAAAAATCATGGCGCACACAAATTAAAAATATAAGGAGTGAATATACCGTGAAAATAGTTGTATGTGTAAAACAGGTACCAGATACAAAAGGCGGAGTAAAATTTAATCCGGATGGTACTTTGGATAGAGCTGCAATGCTCACTATCATGAACCCAGATGACAAAGCAGGTCTGGAAGCAGCATTAAGATTAAAAGATCAGTACGGTGCAGAAGTTACTGTACTTACCATGGGACTTCCAAAGGCTGATGAAGTTCTTCGTGAAGCAATGGCAATGGGCGCTGACAAGGGAATCCTTGTAACAGACCGTGTATTAGGTGGTGCAGATACCTGGGCTACTTCTACTACAATCGCTGGTGCATTAAGAAACCTTGACTATGATTTAATTATCACAGGCCGTCAGGCTATCGATGGAGATACCGCACAGGTTGGTCCTCAGATCGCTGAGCATCTTGGACTTCCGGTTATCTCTTACGCAGCAGACATCAAAGTAGAGGGTGATTCTGTTGTTGTAAAACGTCAGTACGAAGACAGATATCATGAGTTAAAAGCAAAAATGCCTTGCTTAGTTACAGCATTATCTGAATTAAACGAGCCGCGTTACATGACTCCAGGCGGAATCTTCGATGCATTTGACAAAGAAGTAACTGTATGGGGCAGAGCTGACCTTAAAGACGTAGATGATTCTAACCTTGGTCTGAAAGGTTCACCGACCAAAATCGCAAAAGCATCTGACAAAGTTCGTAAAGGTGCAGGCGAGAAGGTTGCTCTCGATACCGACGAAGCAGTATCTTACTTAATTGGCAAATTCAAAGAGAAACATATCATCTAATAAAAATAAGGAAAAGTGGTGAATAAAATGGGTTTAGAAGAGTATAAAGGAGTATTTGTCTTTGCACAGCAGGTAGACAACACATTAAATGGTGTTGCTTTTGAGTTACTTGGAAAGGGCAAAGAACTTGCAAAAGATTTAAATACAGAAGTAACTGCAGTATTAATTGGTTCTGATGTGAAAGGTCTTGCAGATCAGCTTGCTGAGTACGGCGCTGATAAAGTTATCGTAGTAGATGATCCGGAACTGAAGAACTACAGAACAGAGCCATATGCACATGCATTAGCATCTGTAATCAACGAATTCAAACCAGAAGTTATGTTAGTTGGTGCAACAGCAATCGGTCGTGACCTTGGTCCTACCGTATCTGCAAGAGTTGCAACTGGACTTACCGCTGACTGTACAAAGCTTGAGATCGGTGATTTCCCAATCAACGCAGTTCCTGGTAAGGAAGACGAGCAGAAGCACAACCAGTTACTGATGACCCGTCCTGCATTCGGTGGAAACACAATCGCAACCATCGCCTGCCCGGACAACCGTCCTCAGATGGCTACCGTTCGTCCTGGTGTTATGCAGAAGCTTCCAAAAGAGGCTGGACGCAAGGCAGAAGTAATTGAGTTCAATCCTACACTTGAGAAGAACAACCGTTACGTTGAGATTCTTAACGTTGTTAAGGCAGTTGGAAATGTAGAGAACATCATGGATGCAAAGGTTCTTGTATCCGGTGGTCGTGGAGTTGGAAGCAAAGAGAACTTCAAGATGCTGCAGGATCTCGCTGATGTATTTGGCGGAATGGTAAGCTGTTCCCGTGCCGCTGTAGAAAACGGCTGGTTAGCACAGGATTATCAGGTAGGACAGACAGGTAAGACGGTTCGTCCACAGATCTACTTTGCAATCGGTATTTCCGGAGCAATCCAGCACGTAGCTGGTATGGAAGAGTCTGACCTGATCATCGCAATCAACAAGGATGAGGATGCTCCAATCTTCTCCGTAGCTGATTACGGTATCGTTGGAGATCTGAACAAGATCGTTCCAGCTTTGACAGAAGCTTTAAAGGCTGAAATGAAGAATAAATAATTTCATCTTACATAAAGATGTGAAAAGAAACCGCCGCGGATTTCCGCGGCGGTTTTTTTGTGTGAGGAAATACTTGACAAACAGGTTTAAATGACTTAGACTAAAAGTAGTCTAAGTAGTTTAGACCAAAAATAAATAGGTAAAGTAATAAATACGGTGATAGAAATGAAAACTTATTTGACAAAAGCAGAATTAAAATTGATGGAAGTAATTTGGGAGAAGGGTCAAATTCCTTCAAATAAACTTGTTAAAGAATGTTTAGAGCGGTTTAATTGGAAAAAGTCAACAACCTATACTAATTTGAAAAAATTAGTTGATAAAAAAATGGTTTGTAATTCAGAGGCAGTTATTACTGTATTAAAATCAAGAGCAGATTATGAAAATGGTCAGAGAAAAGAAGTTATAAAGGAATATTTTTCAAATTCATTACCGCAATTTGTCCTTTCGTTTATCAAAGAAAGAAATCTGACAAGAGAAGATATTCAAGAATTGGAGAAAGTAATAGACGAATATAAGGAGGAACTACATGAATGATTTTTTTAAATTTTATAGTGGTTCTTTGAGTGGAACAATAATAGTTATTATACTATTTTTGTTTATAAGATTTTTATTGAGAAAACAGTCTAATCACATAAAAATAATGTTGTGGGTGATACTTTTGATACGTTTATTGTTTCCGGTATCTATATATACGGAATATGGCATTTTGTATTCGGAAACATTTGTTGAAAAGAATGAAAATCTTTCTGCACAGGAAATGAAAAGTGATAATTCTTTGCAAATATTTCCAAAAGACGAAAATACATCGAAACCATACATGGGAAAAAAGAAGAATATAAATATTCTTATGATATTGTGGTATATAGGTCTTTTGGTTTTTGCTGTATATTATATTATACAGAGGATTGCTGTTTGTAGAAGAACAAAGAATGCAAAGAAGATATCTTCACAGGATGAAATCTATGAGTGGAAAGAAAGCATGGCTTGTGTTATCGGCTTAGTTAAACCAAAAATATTTTTGCCATTTGATTTGAGTCCAGAGCAACGGCAGATAGTGTTACAGCATGAAAAGACCCATATAAAACGCAAAGATTATCTATTGATGATGTTGTATTATATAGCTCTTGCTTTAAATTGGTATAATCCCTTATGTTGGTTAATTTATTTTGGAGTAAATAAAGATATAGAAATGGCCTGTGATGAACAGACATTACAAAATACATCAATGGAGGAAAGAAAATTTTATGCCAGAACATTACTTCGGTTATGTGATAAAGGTAGATTAAAATATGTATCAGCTATGCGACCTTTTATTTGCGAAAGGAGTACATTGAAGATGCGGATTAAAAATATTGGGAAAGAATATAGCTGCCAAAAAACAATATATATAGTTGTTGCCAGTGGATTGTTATTAGTAGTATTGTTTGGAAGTTTTCTTTATAAAAAAATTGGTTTGAATAATGTTGATTCGAAAGAACTTGCAAGGCTGGCAAGTTACAAATCAACTTTAAATTTTGATGATACAATGCCTAAAATTGGTTATGTCGGAAAGGGACAATTAGTTGTTTATGACAATATGGGGGTGTATGTTTATGATCTTTCCTCTTCAGACCTGACGGATTATGTTGATTTTGAAAAAAATCATTTTAAGGGATTACAGGGAGATGATGCAACATTTATTCATGTATCGAAGGATGGACGGTATATCCAGCTAAGTGATAATGAAAAACAGTTGCAGTATGATTTGAAAACAAAACAACAAAAGAATCAATTAGATAAAAAAGAAAGCTGGAATCCGAAAACAGAACCGATGGGGGTGGAGACCGCAGAATATTACAGCGTAAGCGATGTGTATTATATAGGTGAAGGCGAAACGTGTTTTCTTGCCATTAACAAAAATGTTACTCCAAATTATGGGGCATTGTTATGTGTAGTATCAAATGTGGGGGCAGAAAAAGAATATTCTTTATTTGATTGATGCATGAGTTGTTTTAAAGGCTGAGATGTGCAAATAATTTCATTTTATATAAGTGTGAAAAGAGACCGCCGCGGATTTCCGCGGCGGTTTTTACTATATTTGTAACGAGTCTTCTGTTTTACAGCCTAAGACACGCGCAAATTTTACGACATCAATGTCTAGATCGCGGGTATTGGCGGTAAAATCGAGGATATCGCTACAGCGATACTTTTTCAATGGACAAATGGAAGGAATCCGGATGTCTTTTATTTTTGTCTGAAAATATGTAACAATGGAACCGACAGGTTCGTTATAGTTAGCAGAGACAAAACAAAAGTGAGGAACGCGCGTGATTTTACTGATGATGGTGGACACACCCGAAGAAAAACGAAAATTTGTGATCCTGTACGAAAACTATCGTTATCTGATGTTGAAAGTGGCGGCGGATATTCTGCATGATTACCAGTTGGCAGAAGATGCCGTGCAGGAAGCATTTGTACGGGTGGCAAAACATATGGAAAACGTCGGACAGCCGGAGGAGACTGCCACGAAACGTTATCTGATTACGATTACAAAACATGCAGCCATTGATCTTTACCGCAGAAGAAACCGGTTACAAAGCAGGGAAATCTATATGGATGAACTTCCAGAAGAAACCGGGCAGCTTACTTATATGGCACCGGAGGAAGAACATGGAGTGTTAGATATTTTAAAAAATCTTCCACCAAAATACAGAGATATATTTCTGTTAAAATATTCCGCACATCTGGAAAACCGGGAGATTGCCAGAATATGCGGACTTCGGGAGGGGACGATACGGCAGCGGATTGCCAGAGGAAAACGGCTAATTGAAAAAGAACTGGAAAAAATCAAGAAGGGAGATACCGAATGAAAGTAACGGACGAATGGCTTTATGAAAAAATGCCGATCGTTGATGCAGCAATGGTACGGCAACTGGAAGTGTGCACGCAAAAAAAATACGTTTTTTCAGATAAATTCAGAAAGCGTATGAAGCGGCTGATACAGAAAGAAAAGTATATGTATGCCGAAAAACAGTTGAAGAAAATTACACAGAAAATTGCGGCAGCAGCGGTTGTGATGCTTGTGGGAGCACTCACCGTCACGATGAGTGTGGAGGCTTACAGGGTACGGTTTTTTCATACAATAAAAATGGTGCTGGATGGTAACATCAGTATTTACTCCTATGAATCGGACGAAGAGAAGATTTCCGATACTATTTTAAAACCGCAGTATATTCCAGACAACTATCGGCTGAACGAAGAAAAAATTACGGATACAACATCCGTTTTGGAATATGGAAATGACAAAAAGCATTTGATTTTCCAACAAACAATTGTGACAAATGAGAAAATGATTTTTGACACAAATTATAATTCTGTGGAACAAATCAGAATAAACGGAATGACTGTTTTTCTATATCGGTATACGGATGAGACATTTTGGGCATATGGGGAATATGGAAACAGCGTATATGTGCTGGCTGGAGATACAATCCAAAAAGAAGAAATTGAAAAAATATATAAACACTGGATCTGGTAAAGGAGAGAGAAAATGATGAAAAAGAGATGGATTTTATTTATGATGTGTGCGTGCATTTCAGGACTTGGAGGATGTGGAAAACAGACAGTTACAGAAAAAGCTGAGGAGACAGAAACTGCAGACAGTATGAAGGAGGATACAACAGAACTCTGCGCTTATATAAAGGAAATCAATGGAAATACACTGGTCATCGATCCCGTGGAGTATATCAGTTCCGGGGATAGTGATCGACTGGCAAGTTACAAACACACGGATGACGATATGCCTGACGGATATTATATATACAATAAGGATGAAAAAACAGAGGATGTAACATTGACAGATCAGACGGAGTACTCCTTTTTGGATTGGACAAGAGAATTTGGGGGAACAGATGCCGATATTCGTGTAGTAACAAAAGATAAAATGATTTTTGAAAAATATATGGAAACTTATACGGATGCAAAACCGGGAATGCCGTTTTTCCTGAAAATGAAAGGAAATACGGTGATTCAGATTTTGGAAAAACCGATGGTATGATGTGACTTGACCATAAGAGGAGCAAGGTGTAAACTGATAAAGTTGATGTTTACTTTATTCGCAAAAGAAAAAAGAGAGAGACGGAAAACATAACATCCGCTTTCATCTGGAACAGGAGGAACCAATGCGAAACAATAAGACCGCGGAGCTGGTACTGACCGCTCTGTTTGCAGCAATCATTATCATTATGGCGTTTACACCGCTGGGCTACATCCCACTTGTGGTGATCAATGCGACCATCATCCACATCCCTGTTATTTTAGGATCGTTATTCTGTGGACCGAAGAAGGGCGGATTTTTGGGATTTATCTTTGGTCTGACCAGCTTTATCAAGAATACGGTTATGCCGACATCACTTTCGGCATTTGTATTTTCCCCGGTGCTGGCGGCCAGCATGGTAGGCACCAGCGGAATCGTAAAGAGTGCGTTTATCTGTTTTGTACCGCGTATTCTTGTAGGAATTCTGCCATATTTTGTATATATCGGAGTAAAGAAAGCACTTTCTTCCCGGCACAAAATTCTCTGGGCAAGTGTGTTTAATATTCTGATCGGTGTGTTCCTGTTTCTTGGTGCGCGTGCGTTTCTGCTTCATGTGTTTGACAAGAAGCCATTGTCAGATATTGCATTGTATGCAGTAAGTGCACTGGTTGGATGGTTCGTTTTTATAGCACTGGAAGTGTATACGGTACTGAAATCCGGCGCAGTCTGTGCATTTGTCTATGCGGGTGTAACAGGCGCAATGGTCAATACGATACTGGTTATGGGCGGAATTTTTGTGTTATACAAAGATGCATATGCAAAAGCCCTGAGTGTTGATGCAGGAGCCGTGCTTGGAATCATCGGTGGTGTCATCAGCTTTAACGGAGTCATTGAAGCGATTGTGGCTGCAATCATTGTAGCAGCACTTGGCATGGTACTAAATAAATTAAAACCAATCCAGAAATAATATGTTTTAAAAAGGCAGCCGGAATGAAACACAGGCTGCCTTTTTTGTTGTCCTTTTGGTAAAAAGCGATAGTGTATGGAACAAGGATATGCTAAAATAGAAAAAGGTATAAATTTAAAAGGAAGTAGATGTATGCTTAATATTTATTACGGCGACATGCAGGAGTCTGTGTATAACACGGCAGCGTATTTTAAGTATGATTATGAGGACAGTTGGATTATAGATCCGTTTGTAAAAGAAATGATTCAGGATGTGGATCAATCAACGGTGCTGGATAGTGGCGTAATTGACAGTCCTGTTTTGGGAAAAATTCCACCGACAGGTTTATCCGGGGGAGTAAAGACATTAATCCTTGTAAAATTTGATAAGGATAAAATTTTTAATGCATCAACCTGTGGGGATAATTGTGCAAAATGGTTATTAAAAATAGCAGAATCCGAAGACCGTACAATTAATCTGCGGCATTTAATGAATTTTGGAAAAGATCCTTTTGTCATTCGTATTTTGAATACGGGTGAGATTGTTCATTCAATGGAAGAACTGGTGTCGATTGCAGGAGAATTTGTTTAATGAAGGGAAAACATAGAATTATTGTATCAACAAAGCGCTTAAAATATGATTTTGAAATTCGAAGAAATCTGACGGTCATCCGGGGAGACAGTGCGACAGGCAAAACCACATTGGTAGATATGATTCGGGAATACGTAAATAATCCATCCGGTACGCCCGTGGAACTGACGTGTGACAAAAAATGTTATGTGCTCGAAGGTTCACTGTGGAAAGAACAGTTATCAGCAATGCAGGATAGTATTGTATTTATTGATGAAGGAAACGAATTTATCAAGACAGTAGAATTCGCAGATACTATTCAGAAAACAGATAATTATTATGTCATTGTTTCCAGGGAATCCTTGCCTTCTTTGCCGTATAGTGTGGAGGAAATCTATGGAATTCGTACTTCAGGAAAATACGGAACATTAAAACCGTGTTATCATGAGTTTTACAGAATATATGGAGCACAGACTTTAAAGAAGGATATTAAACCAGAGGTTGTAATAACGGAAGACAGTAATTCCGGTTATCAGTTTTTTAATTCTGTATGTAGGCAACAGCAATTGAAATGTGAGACAATGAATGGAAAGTCAAATGTTTTCCATTATTTAAATATGCATAAAAATGAACGCATACTTGTAATTGCAGACGGTGCGGCATTTGGTTCTGAAATTGACAGAGTGATGCAGTTGATGGGTGGAAAAGATCAAGTGGTGCTTTATTTGCCGGAGTCATTTGAATGGCTGATATTAAAGGCAAAAGTAGTAAAAAGCAAATGGGCAGATCAGGTGCTGGAAAAGCCGTGGGAATATGTGGAAAGCAAAACATATTTTAGCTGGGAGCGGTTTTTTACGGCAGTTTTGATTGAAGAGACAAATGGTTCTTACCTTGCATATGCAAAAAGAAAATTAAATCCAGCATATCTGAACGATTCTGTCAAAGATTCCATACTGGAACAGATGACAAAAATTAAATTGTTTTAGGGAAAAAGTGTGATAAAATAGCAGAAGATGTGATTTTTTCTGCAAAGGAGTAAGAGACAATGTTAAAAGGAAAATGTGTGGTACTCGGTGTGACCGGAAGTATCGCTGCCTATAAAATCGCCTATCTGGCAAGTGCGCTCGTCAAGCAGCATGCGGATGTGCATGTGATCATGACGGAAAATGCAACCAATTTTATTAATCCTATCACGTTTGAGACGCTCACAAGCAACAAGTGTCTGGTCGATACGTTTGACCGGAATTTCCAGTTCAATGTCGAGCATGTGGCACTGGCAAAGCGTGCAGATATTTTTATGGTAGCACCGGCTTCTGCTAATGTGATCGGCAAGATGGCAAACGGAATCGCAGATGATATGCTGACAACAACGATTCTTGCGGCAAAATGCCCGAAGTATGTTTCCCCTGCCATGAATACCAATATGTTTGAAAATCCGATCGTACAGGATAACATCAAAAAGCTGGAGCATTATGGGTTTCATATCATTGATCCGGCGAGTGGTTATCTTGCCTGCGGGGATACCGGAGCCGGGAAAATGCCGGAACCGGAAACACTGTTTTCTTATATTATGAAAGATCTTGCCTGCGAAAAGGACATGGTCGGAAAGAAAGTGATGGTCACAGCAGGACCGACACAGGAGAAGATTGATCCGGTGCGTTATATTACGAATCACTCTACCGGAAAAATGGGCTATGCAATTGCGGAAAACTGTATGCGCCGTGGCGCGGAAGTGACGCTGATCACGGGACCGGTGGCAATCACTCCGCCGCCGTTTGTAAAGGTCGTTCCGGTTGTATCTGCCGCGGATATGGCAGCAGCCGTAAAGGAGACAGCAGAGCAACAGGATATTATTATCAAAGCGGCAGCTGTGGCGGATTATCGTCCGGATCACCCGGTCGATGAAAAAGTCAAGAAAAAAGACGGGGATGCCACTCTTACGATGGAACGCACGGAAGATATCCTTTCGTATCTGGGCGCGCACAAAAAACCGGGACAGTTTCTGTGTGGATTTTCCATGGAGACGGAACATATGCTGGAGAATTCCCGTGCAAAACTTGCAAAAAAGAATGCAGATATGATTGTGGCGAATAACCTGAAGGTAGCCGGAGCCGGATTTGGTACAGATACCAATGTGGTGACGCTGATTACGGCAGATGACTGCAGGGAACTGGAAATAATGAGCAAAGCGGATGTCGCATCAGCGATTGTGAGTGAAATTTTAAAGAAAATGTGTTAGTATTAAAATATGACAGACTTAGAAGCCTATTATAATAAATTTAATGAAGAGAAGCGTCTGGACAGCCGACACGGCAGGGTGGAATTTGTGACAAGCATGCATTATATCCATCAGTGTCTGGATGAAATTGTGAAAGAACGTGCAAAAGAGGAAATCCATATCCTTGATATCGGGGCGGGAACCGGACGATACAGCGTACCGCTGGCACAGGAAGGGTTCGATGTGACGGCCGTGGAACTGGTAAAGCATAATCTGGGACGCCTGAAACAGAAGGGTGCAGGAGTGCATGCATATCAGGGAAATGCAATGAATCTGAAAAAATTTTCCGATGATTCCTTTGACGTAACCCTGTTGTTTGGGCCGATGTATCACCTGCATGAGGAAAAGGACAAGCTTGCTGCGCTGCGGGAGGCGGTGAGGGTGACCAGACCCGGAGGCAGGATTCTCGTGGCGTATATTATGAATGAATTTTCCGTTATCACGTATGCGTTTAAGGAAAAACATATTCTGGAGGCGCTTCAGGAGGGAATGCTCACAGAGGATTATCACTGTACTTCAAAAGCCAATCCTCTGTATTCCATGGTTCGTCTGGAAGATATTGAAGCATTGGACCGGCAGGTAGAGGTCAGGCGCCGGCAGATCATAGCGGCAGACGGTGCAGCAAATTATATGCGTCCGTTTTTAAATGCGCTGACGGAAGAAGAGTTTGATGCGTTTCTGCAGTATCATCTGGCAACCTGTGAACGGATGGATCTTATGGGTGCAAGCGGTCACACGGTGGATATTCTTGTGAAAGAGGAGTCTGAAAACGTATGAAAAAATGGATATTGCCAATCCTAATGGCAGGATTTTTGCTGACGGGATGTTCTTCTCCTGCAGCAACGTCATCGGCTTTGCCCTCTTCTACGGAAAAAATCACGGAGACACAGATGACGGAAGAACCGGGTACGCTGGAAGAAACGGAAACCGGGACTGCAACTGAAACGCAGCAGGAACCGGTGATACAGACGGTAAAAATTACGGCGACAGGTGACTGTACGCTTGGGGCAACACAGACGCATGGGTATGCAGGTTCCTTTCATGAATACTATGATAAATACGGGCAGGATTATTTTTTTAAAAATGTCAGAAGTATTTTTGAGCAGGATGATTTTACACTGATCAATCTGGAATGTGTGTTGTCAAATGCGACCGAGCGTGTGGAAAAAACGTGGAACTTAAAAGGAAAACCGGAGTATGTTGGTATTATGACAGACAGTTCTGTGGAGGGGGCAAGTCTGGGAAATAATCATACGTTTGATTATGGGCAGCAGGGACTTGATGATACCAGAGAAGTGTTAAATAAAGCAGGGATTATTTTCGGATTCAATGATCATGTGGATACCTATACTACGAAGGATGGTATTAAAATCGGAATTGTCTCCGCAAGCCAGCTGTCCGCTGATGAAACACATGCTGGTTATATCCGGGATGGGATTGCAAAACTTCGGGAAGAAGGAGCGGATCTGGTAATTGCCTGTTGCCACTGGGGGATAGAGGGGGATCATTATCCGAATGATTATCAGCAGAAGCTGGCACACCAGGTGATTGACTGGGGAGCAGATCTGCTGGTCGGTACACATCCTCATGTATTGCAGGGAATGGAATTATACAACGGAAAAATGATCTGCTACAGTCTTGGAAATTTCTGTTTTGGGGGGAACAGGAATCCAAAAGACAAAGATACGTCGATCTATGAACAGACCTTTACCTTTGTGGATGGGGTACTGCAGACAGATATATCAGCCGATATGATACCATGCAGCATTTCTTCCACATCAGAAAGAAATAATTTTCAGCCTGCCATAGCAAAAGGCGACAGAAAACAGACGATTATTGATCATATGAATGAGTATTCGGAAAAGTACAGTAAAATCGGATTTGACGCAAATGGCAGGGTAATCATCAGGGAAGAGTAGGGGGATACTATAATTTTATGTGGCAAGTAAATAATAATGATAAGAGGAATCAGCACATGAATGCAAGTTTTTGGAATTATCCGTCAAAACAGAAAAGCTGGCCGATAGACGAAGAAATGGAAAGTCTCGGGGAAGTCATTCATCCACTCGATAATATCGGTGGATTTGATGTACGTCCGGGATTTTATCAGATGAATGGTGCATATCAGACAGAGGAAGGGGTAAGTTTTACCGTAAGCTCCCATGGAGCTACGAGCTGTGTCCTGCTGTTATTCCGGCCGGCGGCACAGGAACCGTATGCAAGAATCCGCATTCCGGAAAGTTATAAAATTGGAAATACGTATTCTATCCTTGTTTTTGGCTTAAAAGCAGAGGATTTTGAGTATGCCTATCAGATGGACGGTCCTGCCGATCAGGCGAGAGGGTTACTGTTTAACAGAAAACATACGCTTCTTGATCCATATGCGAAAGCTGTTACCGGTCAGAGAAACTGGGGAGAAAAACCGGAAGGCGGAAAGGATTTTGTCTATAAAGCCCGTGTGGTGCAAAGTGATTTTGACTGGGGGCGGTATCGGAATCTGAATTACAAATTTGAAGATCTGGTGATCTATGAGATGCATGTCAGGGGATTTACCAAAGATGCGTCCTCCGGTGTAAAAGGTGGGGGAACATTTGAAGGTCTGCGACAGAAAATTCCGTATCTGAAAGATCTGGGAATCAATGCGGTAGAACTCATGCCGATTTTTGAATTTGATGAAATGGAAAGTGCCCGTGTGGTGGATGGCGTGCAGTTGTACAATTACTGGGGCTATAATACGGTTTCCTTTTTTGCCCCGAATACAAGTTATGCATTTCATCAGGAGCATAATCATGAGGGTGATGAATTAAAGCGTCTGATCCGCGAACTGAAAGAAAATGGAATTGAAGTCATTCTTGATGTGGTATTCAACCATACGGCAGAGGGAAATGAAAACGGTCCATGTTTTTGCTTTAAGGGGATTGATAACAATATTTATTATATGCTTACACCGGATGGATATTATTATAATTTCAGCGGCTGTGGCAATGTCTTAAACTGCAATCATCCGGTGGTACGGCGGTTTATTACAGACTGTCTGCGGCACTGGGCAGTAGAGTACCGGGTGGATGGATTCCGGTTTGATCTGGCATCGATTCTGGGAAGAGATCAGAATGGTGCACCGATGGAGAATCCGCCGATTCTGGAAGCCCTTGCATTTGACTCTATTCTGGGGGATATGAAGCTGATCGCAGAAGCCTGGGATGCGGGTGGCTTGTATCAGGTTGGAAGTTTCCCGTCTTGGAACCGCTGGGCCGAATGGAACGGAAGATACCGTGATGATATGAGAAGCTTTTTAAAGGGCGACAGTGGCGTCGCAGGGCGTGCAATTACACGTATCACCGGATCCTCCGACATGTATGATCCGGCAAGCCGCGGATATAGTGCATCCGTCAATTTTCTGACCTGTCATGATGGGTTCACGTTGTATGATCTGTATTCATATAATGAAAAGCATAATGAGAAAAACGGATGGAACAATACGGACGGGGATAACAACGGCCTGAGCTGGAACTGCGGGGTGGAAGGTGAGACGGATGATCCGGCGGTTATGAGCCTGCGACGCAGACTCGTGAAGAATGCATTTGCCGCGTTGGTATGCAGCCGTGGAACGGCTATGTTTTTTGCAGGGGATGAATTTTGTAATACGCAGTATGGAAATAACAACGCATACTGCCAGGATAATATTATTTCCTGGCTGGACTGGAACAGACTGGAAGAATTTCAGGAGATTCATGATTTTGCCCGTTTTATGATCCATTTCCGTGCAAAGCATCCGATTCTGCGAAGGGATACAAAGCCGGCAGTCTGCGGGTTACCTTCCGTAAGTATCCATAACGGAGAGCCGAACCGGAATTATACGGACTATAATACACATTTAATTGGAATCATGTATGCGGGAAGAAATGCCGATGATACGGATGATGATATGATCTTTTACGGAATGAATGCGTATTGGGAGCCTTTGGAGATGCGCCTGCCTTCGTTGCCGGAGTCTTATCATTGGAAACTTGTAGTAAATACTTTCTGTGAATACCAGGATGGGGCAGATTTTGAAGCCCAGACACAGGGAGATCAGACACGTGTGCGTGTTCCGGAACGTTCTACGGTAATTTTACTGGCAGAACATGATTTATAAAAAAGAGTTGAGCACCGCTCTGGAAACAGGGCGTGCTCAACTCTTTTTTTCGGTGGTATCGGGTCTGGTTGTAATTTCACTGGTTCCGATGAGGTAATCTGCAGAAACATTCAGAATCTGCACGATGGCTGCAAGATCCGCAACGGTCGGAGAACGACGACCGGTACGGTATCCGCTGATCGTGGACGGCGAAACAAACATTGCATTTGCCAGCTGGATATTGGAAATATTTTGTTTATACATAATCAGACTCAGACGGTCACCAAAATCTTTGTATTTATTTTTATCATTCGTTTTCATACAAATGATTTTATAGAAAGTTGATATAAAAAACAGAGAAAACCCGTATTGCGTTTTAATTCTTAAAT
>OLRZ01001521.1_pt1 | contig 15393 bp, 13 predicted proteins | sample 1671931 | NCBI WGS metagenome assembly OLRZ01 (sample SAMEA3136627, study PRJEB25190) | human gut metagenome | reverse complement strand
AGCTGCTCGGACACGATGATGGCGTTGGACTTCGTGCGGTCGGTCGTGCCGAAGCCTATAGCCTTTTCTTCCGCGGGATTTTTGGAACACCGGCAGCTTTTGCAGAAATCTTTGTAAAAGCATGTCCATTGATTCTTACTGGTCTAGGCTGTGCTGTGGCTTACCGCACTGGATTCTTTAACATTGGTGCAGAAGGTCAGTTCTATGTAGGAGCTATGACGACTACTATTGTAGCACTGAACTGGAACGCTCTTCCTGGAATCCCAAGAATCATTGCAGCCCTGGTAATCGGTTTTCTGGCTGGTGGTGTCTGGGCACTGCTGGCTGCAATCTGCAAGGCCAAATTCAATATTTCGGAAATCATTGTTACGATTATGATGAATTACATTGCCATTAATTTTCTTGGCTACGCAGTTCGTTCTTTTCTAATGGATCCGGAAGGAAATGTTCCTCAGTCAGCTAAAATCGATAAGAGCGTACAGCTCGGAAATCTGATTCCGGCAACTCGTTTTCATGTAGGAATACTGATTGCCATTGTTTGTGTGATCGTAGTATGGTTTTTCCTTGAAAAAACAACCATGGGTTATGAGTTAAAAGCTGTCGGTCTGAACAAAAGAGGAAGCGCCTGCAATGGTATTTCAGTTATGAAAAACATTGTTCTCTCTGCGTTTTTAAGCGGCGGACTTGCTGCTGCAGCAGGGGGAATTGAAGTCCTTGCGATTCAGAAAAAACTCCTGGAAGGAATTTCATCAAACTGTGGATATACAGCAGTTCTAGTTGCACTTGTTGCATTTAACAATCCATTGGGGGTATTATTCGTAGCTATTTTTTATGCAGCAATGCAGGTAGGTGCAGGTTCCATGCAGAGACAGCTGGGCGTTCCTTCTGCAATTGTCAATATTTTGATTGGTTTGGTTGTAGTATTGATTCTTGGAAGAGAGCTGTTTCATTTCAAAAAGAAACAGTCTAAAGTGAAAAAAGGAGGAAATGCATAATGCTTCAACAGATTTTTACTTTAAGCTTTATGACCGCATTTCTGGCAGCTGCTGTTCGTCTGGCAGTGCCCCTTATGTATGGTGGAATTGGAGAAACCATTGCTGAAAAATCTGGTATTCTGAATATTGGCATGGAAGGTGTAATGCTAAGTGGGGCCTTCTTCTCCTTTGCCGGAGCATGGTATTCTGGAAATCTGTTTGTGGGACTTCTTGCGGGTATGCTTGGAGGACTTGTTGTCAGCCTGCTTCATGGTCTTTTATCCATTACTTTGGTCCAGAATCAATCTGTTTCAGGCCTTGCAATCAACATGCTTATGCTTGGTGTAACAAGTTTTTTATTTAAACTGATGTCAGACGGACAGGGATATCAGCAGATAGAAACCTTTCCCAATATTGCAATTCCAGGATTATCTAAAATCCCTTTAATTGGCGAAGCATTTTTTAACTGTGATTTTCTGACATATCTAATTTATATACTTTTAATCTTTACCTGGATCTTTTACAAAAAAACAAATCCTGGACTGGCTTTCGCAGCAGTAGGAGAACATCCACAGGCTGCAGAATCTGCTGGAATTCCGGTAAAAAAATACCGTTGGATCGTTATGGTATTTAACGGTCTTCTTGGCGGAATTGGTGGTGCATACCTTGTATTAGTTCAGCTTGGTGTATTTACAGAGAACATGATCTCAGGCCGTGGCTATATTGCACTTGCAACTGTAATCCTTGGACGCTATACACCTTTGGGAATGTTTGGCGCAGCTCTTTTATTCGGTGCAGCTAATGCATTACAGATTCGTCTTCAGACTATTGGCGTTTCCATTTCTCCATTTCTGCTGGCCATTTTACCATATGCCCTCACTCTGATTGCAATGCTTGGAGCTGCAGGAAAGAGCAGTGAACCGGAAGCCTTAAGCAAACCTTATATAAAAGGGGCTAGATAGGAGCTTAATATGGGAAATAAAGAATATTTGAACGTAAATGAACTGGCAACTTTATTTGGATTAAAGGTACAGACACTGCATTATTATGATAAAATCGGAATCCTAAAACCGAGCTATCGTGATCCGAACAATGGCTATCGAAAATATCGTTTTGACCAGACATACAAGCTGGCATCTATCCGCTATATGCGAAAGCTTGGATATTCTATAGAAGCGGTCCGGGATTTTCAGGACACCAAAGATCCTGACGAAGCATTGCAGCGTCTTAAAGAACGTTCTGCAGCTATCCACGAACAATGGGAAGAAATGATGCGGATCGATCACGCAATTTTACGAAAAATCCAGTTTATTGAAGACTCCAAAAATGAAATTGATTATGAAGGCTTTCGCATAGTGGAATACCCGGAGCGAAAATATATTTCTATTGGAACGGAAACAGAGATTTATGCAGGAGAATCCTTCTATTTTTATCCAACTCTTGTTTTTTATGAGGGAACTAAAAAAGAATTTGGAGCACTTCTGACAGATGAAGTTCCAGAAGAAAATGTAGATATTCATACAATTCCGGCAGGTACCTATGTGATAGGGTACCACAAGGGTGCTTATGAGCAGATTCAGGATAGTTTCAAGAGAATCAGAGAATGGGGCCAAAATCTGGATCTTGAAGATGGCATTCTTGCAGTAAATATCATTGATCAGTTTGTGGAACAGAATAATGAAAATTATGCCACTAGAATTGAAGTAAGAATTACAGATACACATTAAATGTTTTGATTTATATAGGAAGGCAGGAATAATAATGGCAGTAAAAATTTATCATGGTGATATTTTATTTACACCGGCTGCAGACCGGATGGAAATTCATGAGAATAGCTATATTATAGTAGAAGATGGTGTGGTTTCCCAGATTTGTGAAAAAATCCCGGAAACATATAATGGTGTGGAAATAGTTGATTATGGTGATAAGCTGATCATTCCAGCATTTTCCGATCTTCATGTACATGGTGCTCAGTATGTACAGCGTGGAATCGGTATGGATTGTCTGCTTTCTGACTGGCTGAATCATTATACATTTCCGCAGGAATCCCGTTTTCAGAGTATGGAGTATGCCAAAAACTGCTATGACGCTTTTGTAGATGAGATGATTCTCCATGGTACTTTTCATGCAAATGTGTTTGCTACCATTCATCGTGATGCAACTAATTATCTCTTCGATAAAATGGAAGAAAAAGGAATGTACGGTTATGTTGGAAAAGTAAACATGGACTGTAATTCTCCTGAGTTTCTTATTGAGACTACAGAAGAATCTCTGAACGAGACCGAAAAATATCTGGCTGCACATGAGGGAAGCAAAAAGATTAAAACCATCCTGGCACCTCGTTTTGCTCCAACCTGCAGTGAAAAACTGATCACAGGTCTTGGAAAGCTGGCTGAGAAATATCACTGTGGTGTACATACTCATCTGGTAGAATCCATCTGGGAAGCTCAGGAAGCCTTGAAACTGTTCCCAGGATACGGCTCTGATGCAGAAATATATGAACGTGCAGGATTGATGGATCATGGCCCTTCAATTTTTGCCCATGTAATTTTCCCATCTGAAGAAGATAAACGTATCATGAAAAAACATGGCAGCATTTCTGTACACTGTCCAGATGCGACAGTAAACATTATTGCCGGTATTATGCCTTTGCAGCAGATGGCTTCTGAGAATCTGAAGATTGCCATTGGTTCTGATCTTGCAGGGGGCCATGGCCTCGCCATTTATCGTCAGGTAGCAAGAGCCGTGCAGCTTTCTAAGTTAAAAGAGTTCTACGAACCAAATGAGAGCAAGACCATCACTATTACACAGGCCTTTTATCATGCTACAAAGGAAGCTGGAAGTGTATTTGGCAAGGTTGGTTCTTTTGAAACAGGATATGCATTTAATGCCCTTGTGATCGACAATATGGAAGATCCATGGACCAAGATTACCGCACAGGAGAAGCTTGAAAGATTCTGCTATACTGGAGATGATCGAAATATCCGTGCACGATATATTGATGGAGAACTGTTAAAATAATAAATAATATGTAATAAAGATAACGACATTGTATGTTACAAACGTGATATACAATGTCGTTATTTTTTGTTTTTACGAAACAAAAGAAAAATCAAGCTGATATACCCAACTTCAAAGATTTTGTGATATACTTCTATATAGATTACAGCTATTGCATATCTGTATAAACCAAGGAGACTCACATGAAAAAGGAAATACTTGCATTAACACTATCTGTTGCAATGCTCATTACCGGAGGATTGACATCTGTAACTGCTGCAGAGTTTGAAGATACTTCTATTTGTGCTGACGAAGTTTCTTCTGATGTTAACGAAGACTTTGATTCCCTTGACATAAGAGAGGATACAGAAGTTGAATTTGACGATACTGAAAATGATTTTAGCAGCGATGAACATGTAGATTTTTCTTATGATGCCATTGATTCTTCAGACTCAGAATTTATAGCTGATAAAACAGAAGTCTTTACTGAAGATGTTGGAATTAATGATGATACTAATCCAGAAAATCCTACTGTTTCGGTAACTCCTTCGCGAGAACCATTAAAGCCTGCTGTCACAGAAAGTATTGTGACCGGTCTTGAAAAACCTTTAAAATTTTATCCAAGTAAGTTTTATGATTTTACTGTAACAGGTGCTGGAATGGATAATACTGATCCGATTGAAAATGATGAGAGATGGGAACCATTATATTGGAGTACAAAAAATAATCCTTCAACTATTCAAGTTAACACTCGATGGAGAATCGGCTCATCAAAAGGCATTATGGAATCCAATACATATTCTATGTATATTTTCTTTAAAAAACAGTTTTTTGATTGTAAACATGGATGGGAATACACAGAGGATATTCAATCTTTACGGATTACTTTTGAGTCTGATTCTATTACAACATCAGAATTAGACAGTTGGATTAATTCTGATAAGGATGAATATGGTAATCCTATTCCTACCGAACCACCTACAGTAACGCCAACACCACCTACAGTACAAATGAAGGTAAACACTCATTCCATCACACTACGCACAGGACAGTCAACCTCATCTGTCAAGGTAACAAACTCCACCCCTTATTTTCGTGTAGTTGCGTGGTATTCTGATAATACTTCTATTGCCAAAGTTAACCCTTATGGAAAGATTACTGCCGGCAAAAGGCCAGGCAAAACTTATGTCACAGTAGTAATGTCAACTGGCGAAGCTGCTAAAATTAAAGTAACTGTGCAAAAAGGAAAAATAAAAACAAAATCCATTTCTGGTCTTAAAAAGAAAGTATCTGTAAATAAAGGGAAAACTTTAAAATTAACTCCTGTGTTATCACCACAGACATCACAGGAAAAGATCAGCTATAGTTCTTCTAATAAAAAAGTTGCCACAGTTAGTTCCAAAGGCGTTATCACCGCCAGAAAAAAAGGTTCTACAACAATAACAATTAAATCTGGTAAAATCAGCGTTAAGTGCAAAGTCACAGTAAAATAAATATTGAAAAAACAATAATATTTCAAATTATGAATCAAACAAAAAGTTGAAAGGAGATTTACTTATGACTTACAAAGAGAAAAAGCGTTCTATGTTTCTTGGTCTGCCATGGACCTTCACTACTTATACCGTAACGGATGAATTCATATCAATCGATTCCGGTTTGCTCAACAAAGTGGAGAATGACTGTTACATGTACAAAGTAATTGATGTCCGTCTGGAAACCACTCTGATGGAACGAATCCTTGGTATCGGTACCATTCATTGCTTCACAGGTGATGTTACAGATCCTGATCTCAAATTGCAGCACATAAAAAATGCCAAAGAGATCAAAGATTTTATCCTGAAACAGTCCGAACAGGAAAGATTAAAGAGAAAGACCTTAAATATGCAGCATCTGGATGGCAATCCAGAAGTCAGCAGAATGGCCGCAACGGACAGCTGCAGATCATAAATAAAACTCACAGAGGTGATAGCCCACAACGGGAAATCACCTCTTTTTTATATCAATTTTCCTGATATTTTCATTTTTTTGAAATCACTAGCAGAAGTGTTAGTGATTATCTGAAATATATCCGTATAATAAAAATTACAGATAGTATTCGCAGAAAAATCTGACAAGTCAAAATGGGATTCTATCAATAGTTTATTCCAAAGATGAAAGGAGAATCAGGTATGAGTAAAAAAATGAAAATCTTTACAGCAGGTGCGTTAGGAATTATGATGGCAGGTCTTGTTTGTACAAATGTTTACGCATTAGACAACAAAGATGTAGTTGGTACATGGTACGCAAACAGTCTTTCTATGGACGGTATGAATGAATTTCATCCAAATGCGATCATGATGGAAATGTCAATGGAAATCAGTGAAGATGGCAAAGGTAAAGTAACAACATCTTCCGAATCAGAAGAAGCAGACGTTAATGATTTTGAATGGAAGATTGACGGAGATAACATTATCATAACTTCAGATGATGAAGTTATGGAAGGCACCTATGAAGATGGAAAAATCACAATCAGCATGGATGGAATGACCGTAACTCTTGGACAGGAAAAAGAAGAATATAAACCTTATGAACCTGGAAAAGCACTCACAGACACCAAACTTGAAGATTTTGATGGTGAATGGAGCAGTTCCATAATGTCCGCGTTTGGAATGCAGGTTCCAACCGGAACACTCTTTGATATGCAGTTTAATCTTACAATCGATGGCGGTAAAGCAACACTTGTAACAATTGAAAGCGGAACGGAAACCACCTCTGAGCTTGAAGGTGATCTGGACACAAATGCCCTCGTATTAAAATCAACAGAAGAAAAAACCGAAGAAGACGCCGAAGACTATTCATTATTCGACACAGATACCATGAGATTATATCTTCTTGATGATGGCAAATTATGTTTCACATCTGCTGACAGTATGGATGATCCAGAAGAAACAGAAGAAGCTGCAGACGGTGAAGACAGTGAAGATTCCATGGATTGGACTGTAAAAGTATTCTTTGACAAATTGGAGAAAAAATAACATAAATTCTCTTACTCTTTGAAGGAGGTTTAAATAATGGGATTATTTGATAAAAAGAACTGTGATATCTGCGGTGAAAAAATTGGACTTTTAGGAAACCGCAAACTGGACGATGGAAATCTGTGTAAGAACTGTGCCAGCAAGCTTTCTCCTTGGTTTGAAGAAAGACGCCACAGCACCGTAGAAGATATCAAAAGACAGCTGGAATACAGAGAAAAAAACAAAAATGCTGTTCGCAGTTTCAGTATCACTCGTGAATTTTCTGCAAACAGATATCATGTGTTTATCGACGATAACAAAGGATTGTTCGCCGTAGCATTTAATATGAGCGAACAGGATAATCCGGATATCGTACCTCTGTCTGCAATAACCTCCTGTCGTTTAGACATCGATGAACAGCGAGTAGAAGAAGAATACAAAGATCAGGATGGTGAATCCAGATCTTATGTGCCACCAAGATACAACTATTCTTATGATTACAAGATAAAACTTGGCGTTAACACACCTTGGTTTGATGATATGGACTTTAAGCTTAATACCTTCTCTGTAAAAGATCACGAACGAGCTAAAATGATGAATTATGAACAGCTTGCAAATCAGATCATAACTGCACTTACCGGCGCACCGGCACCCGCACCGGTTTATAGCAATGGCATGATGAACCAGGGTTACCCGCAGCAGGGCAACATGATGAATCAGGGCTACCCACAGCAGGGCGGCATGATGAATCAGGGCTACCCACAGCAGGGCGGCATGATAAACCAGGGCTACCCACAGCAGGGCGGCATGATGAACCAGGGCTATCCGCAGCAGGGCGGCATGATGAACCAGAATACACCTCAGCAGGCTTCTGGTGATACATGGGTATGTGCATGCGGTGCTACAAACACAGGTGCTTTCTGTGAATACTGTGGATCACCAAAACCGTGATACTAAATTAAAAGGGGGAATACGGAATATGTCTGATGTTATAGAATATAAGTGTCCATCCTGTAATGCCTCGATGGTATTTGATTCTAAATCTCAGCACATGAAATGTCCGTACTGCGATACGGAAATGACGGTCGAAGAGTTTCAGCGCACGCAGAAATCCGAAGATACACAGACGACCGGAAAATCAATTTCAAACGACAACTGGTACTCAATGAGCACCGGTCAGTGGCAGAATGATGAACTGAACGGCATGCGCGTCTACAGCTGCCAGTCCTGTGGAAGTGAGATCGTAGCTGAGGAAACAACAGGAGCAACGACCTGTCCGTTCTGCAATAATAAAATAACTATGAAAGGTCAGTTTTCAGGTGATCTGAAACCAGATTATATCATCCCATTTAAACTGGATAAAAAAGCTGCCAAAGAAAACTATTATAAGCATCTGAAAGGTAAAAAATATCTTCCCAAGGTATTCAAGAAAGAAAACCATGTGGACGAAATCAAAGGCGTATATATCCCATTTTGGCTGTTTGATGTAGATGCAGATGCTCAGATTACATATGAGGCAGAAAAAGTCCACTCTCATACATCTGGTGATACGGAATATACAACACGTGAAATCTATAGTGTCTATCGTGAAGGAAGCATAAGCTTCGATCATGTTCCCGCAGATGGTTCCAGAAAAATGGATGATACACTGATGGAAGCCATTGAACCATATAATTTCCAGGAAGCAGTACCGTTTCAGCAGGCTTATCTGGCAGGTTACCTGGCTGACCGTTATGATGTCAACGTAGATGAACGTATAGACAGAGCCCGTGACAGAATTCGTGTATGTACTGAGAGAGCTTTTCGTAAAACCGTCAGAGGTTATAACGGTGGTGCCTCAGTTAAAGACAGTAATGTACAGATTCATAATGCCAGTTACTGGTATGCCATGTATCCGGTATGGCTTTTAAACACCACCTGGCACGGTCAGAAATTCACATTTGCTATGAACGGTCAGACCGGAAAAATGGTTGGAGATCTTCCGATTGACAAATCAAAATTCTGGAAATCCGTTGGAATTCGCACCTTTCTGATCTGGGGAGTGCTGTACGGTCTGAAGTGTTTATTTTTAATGTAGCAGGAAGGAACAGATAATATGAAGATAAAAAAGAAAATATGGGGCTGCCTGCTTTCTCTTCTCTGTATATTTATGCTGGTACTTCCGGTAATGGCTTCTGAAAGCCCGGAAACAGATTCTGAGGTTTCTGCAGTGACTTCCGAAGAGTCTGCAGTACCTACTGAGAATCCTGCAATTCCGGAAGAACGTCAGAAACCACTTCTTGTGGATGATGCTGGTCTTTTAACAGAAGAAGAGAGCAGTGCATTATTAAATAAACTTGAAGATATCAGCCAGAAATATGAAAATGAGGTTGGCATCGTTACCGTCAACTCTCTGGAAGGTAAAACTGCCGAGGCATATGCTGATGACTACTATGATTACAATGGCTACGGATATGGAGAAAATGATGACGGGCTGCTTCTTCTGATCAGCATGGGCGAAAGAGAATGGGCAATCTCTACTTATGGATATAGTCATACTGTAGCTTTTACAGATGCTGGTCTTGAATTCATCAGCGGTCAATTCCAGAGCAAGCTTTCCAGCGGAAACTATGCAGATGCATTCAATTGTTTTGCTGATCAGTGTGATGATTTTCTGAGACAGGCAGCAACCGGAGAACCATATGATGTTGACAATATGCCTTCAAAAGGGAAGGTTCATCCATTCTGGCTCGTTACCGATTTAGTTGTCGCTTTTCTGATTTCCTTTAGACTCGTTAAATCTAAATCAAGGAATCTTAAATCTGTAAAAAAACAAGAATCAGCAGAAGCTTATGAACGTAAAGGTTCCATGTCGCTTCGAAGATCTACTGACAGTTTTGTCAACAGGATCGTCACTCAAAGAACTATCAGAAATGAAAAAGACAGCTCTTCCAGTTCCTCTGGCGGAAGCTCATCACATACAAGTTCTTCCGGCCGTTCCCACGGCGGAGCCAGTGGCAAATTCTGAGATAACAACAATTCCGAAATGACAAATAGAAAAACTTTGTCATTGCTCAATATTCAGGCATTATAGTATAATGTAGTTAACAGGTTACCGCTCAATATCCGACCGGTAACCTGCATACTTTAGATACTTTTTTCTGGAAAGGGATCGTAATGCCATATCATAAGAAAAGGTTTTTATTATATACAATTGTTATATTATGCTTTTTGACAGCGTATACATGCAGGCTAATTCACACCAATAATTCTTTAATACAAGCTTTAGTTGATCAGAGCCGTACCAGTATTTATCTTGGAATGTATTGTGCATGGGTCATTTATCTGAACAAACATGTTGTATATAAAAGAATGCGTCAGTGCCTGACGGTCATTGGCTGTTTAATGGTATTCTGGTTTTTTCTGCGCACTGTAAAATACCATATTTTTCAGGATCCTCTTAGCACACACATTTGTTGGTATCTGTATTATTTTCCAATGATCCTGATTCCCACTTTAGGTTTAAATGCTTCCTTTCTTTTGGAAGAAGAACATGATAAAGTAAAAAAGAGAAGTATCTTCTTACTATTCTCGGCTATGTTGCTGATCATATCCGTATTTACAAATGATCTGCATCAGCAGGTCTTTCATTTTTATCTGAATCCACCTTATTCAGACAAAAATTACAGCTATGGATTTCTCTTTTTTGTAATACAGGGATGGATTATATTTTGTCTCATTGCAATGGACATAATACTTATTCACAAAAGCAAAATCTCCGGCAAAAAACGTTTCTGGCTTCCGGTAATACCTGGTATTATACTTCTGGCATGGAACATTGCAAATATTCTCCGGGTGCCTATGATCAGCACCATTGCAGGCGATCTGACTGCAATCTGCTGTCTTTGTATAGCTACCATCTTCCAAAGCTGCATCCTTTGTGGTCTGATTCCTACCAACAGCCGCTACTTTGAATTATTCCAGTCAAATGGCAGTCTGGATGCAGAGATTACAGATAACACTTTTCATCGATATTATTATTCCGGAAACTTTCCAAAACTTACCGAGGAATTGCGTGAATGTGTGATTGCCAATTCTTCAATACAAGAGAATGGAGTTTTGATCAAACATATTCCTGTTAAAGGCGGGCATTTATTCTGGACAGAAGATATTTCTGTACTTCTGGATCAGTACCAGGATATTGAAGAACAGCAGGAAGAATTAACCGAACGAAACCAGCTTTTACAGATGACTTATCAAAAAGAAGCTGCGAGAAAAAAACTAGAAGAACAGAACCGACTTTTAAATATGATTCAGGATCAGACATACAAACAGTATGAGCTGCTTTCCTCATATATGAAAAAGCTTGAACAAACTGAATCCAGAGAAGAATATGATATGCTCCTGAGTAAGATTGTAGTCGTAGGAACCTATTTGAAAAGAAGAAAAAATCTTGTACTTACCAGATACAGTTCACAAGGAGATTCTCTTACTATGGCCGATCTGAAGCAGAGTCTTGCAGAATCCTGCGAAAATCTGAAACTATGCAGGATCCGTGCAGCTTATTATGTACAGGATAAAGAAAAGCAGCTTCAAGCAGATGATATTCTGAACTGCTATGACTTTTTTGAATGGCTGATTGAACAGCTTTTTGATGTTATAAATTCAGTCTTTTTCCGTGTAACCCAGATTGACGAAAAACTACAGATTTCTGTCCATGTTATGAGTTCAACAGATATTCATAATTTTCTAAAAGAACGACCTGAACTTTTAATACAGCAGGAGGAGGAACAGGAATGGTTTATTCGATGTCCGCTCTCATAAATGATACCATAAAATTACAAAATGTTCTTATGATCCTTATGGAAATATGTCTGATTCTTGAATTTATCCTACTATTTTCAAGAATTATGCGTGCTGTTGAAAAATGGAAGATAGCTGTTTCCGCATCATGGCTGATCATTTCTTTTCTTATTATGGCCGGACTTTTGAATGACCATCGACACAGACTGGATAAACCTCCGCATAAACCTATCTTTTATTCATTTCCGGCATATGCATTGGTGATCATAATTGTTCTGCTGACTGTTTATCTTATTCTGGCAATTTGCAAAGAACTTAAGGAATACCATAATACATTGTCTCCCTGGTCTGTTTATGAAGCGGTAAACAATGTTCCCTGCGGTGTCTGCTTTTCAGATTCTCTCGGACGTATTATCTTAAGCAACTCCAAAATGCAGGAGTTGTGCAGAATGCTTACTGGAAACTATCTTCAGAATTTTGATTCTTTCCGTTATGCCATAAATTCCGAGCCAGTACAGGATAATGTGATCAAATTAAACTCTGATAACAATGTATTCTATTTTCAGGATGGTTCCGTCTGGATGTTTCAGGAATACCACCTTACAGAACCCTCACTGAAAGGCTATGTACAAACTGTCGCACTCGATGTTTCCGAAATATATTACAACAGTGAAGAGATTAAGAGGAACAATGAAAAACTGGCAAAACTAAATCAAAAGCTGGAAGAAATGTATGAACGAATCGGTGATGAAATACGCGAACAGGAAACTCTGTCCATGAAAATGCAGGTACATGATAACTTCGGAAGGAGCCTTCTCTCTATACGAAGAATCTTAGAAGACAAAGAATCACCAGAAAATATGAAGGAACAGTTGGAAACTTTAAAGCAGCAGGTTTATATCCTTACCAATACAACCGTCGCTAATAAAGAAAACCAATATGAAGATACCGAAAGACATGCAGAAGAACTTGGTATTTCCATTCAGATCCAGGGCAGCTATCCAGATACTCCCGCATACCGGTGCCTTACAGATCGCGCTATTCGTGAATGCGTAACAAACTGTGCCCGACATGCACATGGAAATACTGTTTTTGTTATTATGAAAAGGAAACGCAACGAATATCAGATTCAGATCACCAATGATGGTGAATTGCCGTCAAAGGATGCCAAAGAGGGTGGTGGACTGTCTGCTCTGCGAAAAGCAGTTGAAGCAGAGGGTGGCTCTATGAACACTTTTTTCGAACCTGCTTTTTATCTGTTGCTGAATTTACCTCTGTTTGATGAAGAATACTAATTCAATTTTGGAAGGAAATGATTCTATGGCACGCATACTCATTGTAGAAGATCAGAAGATCATGCAGAAATATTTCGAGTTTATTATTTTACAGGATCCGGATTTAAAGCTCGTAGATACTATTTCAGATGCCCGTGAAGCCGTAAAGATCTGCAATTATTCTGTCATCGATCTGGTTCTGATGGATGTGCAGACCTTCCATAACCATGACGGCCTGTCTGCCGGAAAGGCAATCAGAGAAGAGCATCCTGGAACCAAAGTACTCATTGTAACTTCTCTGATCGATCCTAAAGTTCTGGAAAGAGCTAAGACCGGATGCGCAGACAGTCTCTGGTACAAAGATCATGGTGAAGATGAAATACGTGATGTGATACACAGGACTCTTAATGGAGAACATGTTTTTCCGGATGTGACCCCGGACGTAGAACTGAACTGGATCACCAGCGGTGAGATCAGTCCACGACAGTTAGAAATGCTCCGACTTTATATCTGTGGTATGTCTTATTCAGAAATTGCAAAAAAGATGAACTGTACCACCTCAGGAGTGCGTTGGAACTTTCAGGAGATGATTGCAAAAGCTGGATACAGTTGTAAAGAAGATCTGATCGCTGCAGCATTAGAAAGCAAATTAATAGTTACCACGCTAAAATAAACCAAAGAGAGGAGATAACATCATGAAGAAAAAATTAATTGCAATATGCCTCAGTGCTTTTATGCTTACATCTGTTACCTCCGTAAACTGTATGGCAGAAAATCCATACCCGGACGAAGAATCTTACAGTAACTCCAGTTTTGCTATTTTACAGGATATCCTTAGAGAAAATGACTGTCAGGCAGGCATCGCTTTTCTGGGTTATATCGGATATGATGCCACAACCGAAGAAATTCTGGATTATACAAACCAGGAGGATTATGTCGCATCTTATCCGTTTCTTAAAAATGCTACCATCGTGGATGCGGGTGGTTATGAAGTCTTTGCAATCGTTCCGGCTTCGGACTGGTCGATCAGCGTATACTCCTCTGAGATGACCGAAGATGCCGTCTACAAAGATTATCTGGATTTCCCGTTATATGAGGGTTCACCTGATGAAGTGATCATTCTCCGATGCAACCTGAGTGAGATTTATTCAAACACAATGGTCACTTCTAAAGAAGGCAATATGCACGTCACCTACCGTCCTTCCATCTCTTTAAAAGACGGTCACCTGGCAGAAGAACAGCGTTGCTACGATTTTTCAATCTACTATGATTTCGACTATGGACATAATGGTTCTGACAACTGTATGGAAAGCAACCTTCCCGAAGATTATTATGAAGATTATTACAGCGATACAGTACAGAATGCATATGAACTCCTCTGTTCAACAGATGAAGTCAGCTACTATCTGGGGCTGGGATTCTTTGTATGGTATACCGGAAACAAAGATATGATCGATGACAAAGAATGCAGAGTATTCGTTCTCGGAAAAGACCTGGACGATCATATCGAAGTCAAAAATCATTACGCAGTCAGTGATGAGCAGGTATATTACCTTGATGTGATTGAAGATACCTGGAATATCCTTGGATCCGGATAATGTAATTCCTACTTCACAATACCATAATGCTTCCTGATTCTTGAGTTTATACATTCTTGAGTTTGTACCCTTTTTGGCTTGAATTCCTTTTGTAAAGCATATATAATAGGAATATTGTGAAGAAATGTCGCTGCGATAAATTTTGTTACGAAATTTTCTTCATGTAACCAGTTATATAACAACCTTCGAAAGGAAAACTATGAGAAAATTAGCATTGCGCGATGAAATACTTCTGCAGATTGATAAGGCTGCCCGTTACATCGGTGGTGAAGTCAATGCAGTCATGAAAAACAAAGAGGATGTCGGTATCCGTTTTGCAATGGCATTCCCGGATGTCTATGAAATTGGTATGTCTAACCTCGGAATGATGATCTTATATGATATGTTCAACAAAAGAGACGACGTATGGTGCGAGCGTCTCTTTTCACCGTGGACAGACCTTGATAAGATCATGCGTGAAGAACACATTCCGTTATTTACACTGGAATCTCAGGATCCGGTAAAGGAATTTGATTTCCTTGGTATCACTCTCGGATATGAAATGTGCTATACAAACGTTCTCCAGTTACTGGATCTCAGTGGAATCCCACTTCTTGCAAAAGAACGTACAGAGGATGATCCGCTGGTGATCGGCGGAGGCGCGTGTGCATACAATCCTGAGCCACTTGCACCGTTCTTTGACCTTTTCTATATCGGAGAGGGTGAAATGGTTTATGGAGCCCTTTTTGACGCTTACAAGGCAAACCAGAAGGCCGGTGGCAGCAGACAGGAT
>OLRZ01001519.1_pt1 | contig 15409 bp, 16 predicted proteins | sample 1671931 | NCBI WGS metagenome assembly OLRZ01 (sample SAMEA3136627, study PRJEB25190) | human gut metagenome | reverse complement strand
GTGCCTAGCCGCAGGGAGCGCCTGCGGAGATGATGGCGAACAAGCGGCTGCTCTGGACGCTTATCCAGCAGCGGATACCAAGCGCATGCCTGAATGGCCCTGCAATGGATGACCCTGCCTGCGCGCCGCACATTTTGAACGTGTCCTTCCCGCCGGTGCGAAGCCAGACCATGCTTTTTGCCCTGGAGGGGGACGGCATTTATGTGTCCAGCGGCTCGGCCTGCTCGTCGAAGGGAAAAAAACGCGCGCGTGTGCTCGAAGCCTACGGCCTGCCGCCGGAGCGGTATGACACGGCGCTGCGCATAAGCTTCGGCATGGAGAACGACGAGCGGGAAATCGACGCGCTGGCCGACGGCCTGCAAGCCTGTGTCGCCAGGTTTGTCAAACGTTAAGGAGACAATATGAGACGGATAATACTGTTTAAACTCGGCGAAGTCGCCCTCAAGGGTCAGAACCGCCGCCGCTTTGAAAAGCTGCTGCTGGACGGCGTCCGGCGCGCCTGTGCGCCTTTCGGGGACTTTCACGCCTATATCGCTCAGTCGACCGGATATGTAGAGCCGCGCGACGGCGCGGCAGACGTGACCGCTGCCCATGCCGCTGCCGTTGAAAAGGTTGATAATGTGCCCTATGCCGAAAGTTACGCTTGAAATAATTATTGCGGATTTCACATTATCCTTTGCAATAGAAGCAAACAGAAGCCCCCTGAATATCACTTCCTCCAGAAATCCAACGCAGAGCATGCACACGATGCGGCAAACCGTTTCTGTCGGCGAATAGTTTACGGCAAAACCGTTCCAAAGATTTCCCGACGCCAATACCCAAAGCGGCACATAGTAAAGGAACCGCCATGCAGGAACCTGCGATCTGCAAAGCCCATAGCGCTTCTGCAATCCGTTCTTTCGTATAAAGCCGAGAAGAACGATCGTCTGCAATATGCAGAAAACTGCGCTTGCGGAGTATTCAATTCCTATTATTTCGTTCAGCTGATTCGCCAGGGACTGCAAAACACAATAAATAACTATCCATACAATTGCAAATGTCAGCTCGTTTTTCTCATATAACATTTTCATTTTATCTCCTCCTGTATTATAATACCTCAACACACTTATCGCCGTAATCGGCAGCCTTTTGCAAGCGACTTCACCGTCTATTCCCGCGCGGGCTTATGGTCTATGCCCGCCTCCCGCGCCTGAGCACACAAGTCCTTTGTTTGAAGCTTATACTGCCTGCCATCCTTAATGCCGTTTTTCCCCAGCAGTATCAGCCTATATTCATGGTCATAGCTCTCCGCAAAATAAAAGTCCGCGCAGCGGCCCTCAGGACAATATACAATACTCCACATCGTCTTTTCATAGCTGCCGTCCGTTTTGGGATAGTTCTTCTGCGCTACACTCTCCAGCATGTCCCGCACCTGCGGCGCGCCAGCGGGCCCGCTATATGCCGCAAGGGTATCGTACCGCTCACGCGACTGCGCCGAGCCAACGCCCCTCTTTTCGCAGTCGGTAAGATAATGGTTTGTGACCACTTTTGTTTCGCTAACCAGCATTTCTCCGTTAACATACTCCACAACAATGCTTTTGCCGTGCGCATCCGCAATGGACAGATGATGAGAAATGCCTATGGATGAATTCATGTCATACTGCTTCAGCAGCGCAACGGCTTCGTCCACGTCTGCCGCTTTATCCAGCAGCAGGCGAATGGCCGTGGTGGTGGTCAGGTTCACCTTGCCTGTCTGCTGGTACGTTTCCTCGTCATCCCCCGCCGTCAAGTCGGCCACAACAAGCCCTTTGGCATTCATGCCGTCCAGCGGAACATAAATCGCCGCTATGCTCTGCATCCGTTCCGTCATCGATCCGTCCGGCGCATACTTATCGCCAAAACCTAAAAAATCTAGGCAGCAGGTAGATACCGACTCATATCCGTTTTCGGGCTTGGTATGCACTATCATGGTTTCACATTCTGCCCAGTCATAGTTGCGTCCAAAGAAGTAAGTGCCGTTTTCATCCTGCGTATATATCGTGGAGCAGTCGAAACTTCCAGTCGTCACATTTCCATCCGCCTTGTAAAAGCCATGCGACAGGAACGAAACCAAATATTCCGCAACTTCGCCGTTGCTTGCGGCGCCGCCATTAGCAAGGAAATCATCAAACCCGTAGTCCCCCGCAAACTCCATTGCATAAAGCCCATCTTCAAGTTTTTCTATGCTGTTTGCAGCCTTTACGAACGGCCCGAACATCACCGCCGCTCCGGCGGCAATAATAATCAGCAATACCCCTATCGTTATGCCTATCCACTTCAAAGCACGCTTTGCCGTGCGTTTTTTCATATTATCCTCCTCATTCCGTAGCAACCTATCGTTCGGTAGCCAAACGGTCAAAATAAAAGCAACTCGCGCTCAATCGGCCTCTATTCCCGCTTCCTAAAGCACATATTCATACCATTCCTCATCAGTCTGCCTAAATCCTACTGACAGGAACATGCGGCGGCTTTGCGCATTAAAGGAATAGATATTTGCCGTAACCTTCGCCATTTCCTTTTCCTTTGCAAGCTTCAGCATATCAATAACGCAACGCCGGCCGATATGCTTGTTCTGGTATTCTTTGCAAATCACAATGGCTATTTCCCCGCTGTCCCGCAGGGAAACATCCCCTACCAGCACACCGTTGTATTCTATATAATAGCAATCGCCATGTGCGCAGAGATAATCATACATGCTGTGCAGCAGTTCCGTATCGTATGGCTTGTCCCTATTGTCCACCTGCTTACATACATCCAAATCCTGATACCAACGGCTGGTTGTTATTATCATCGTAGCACACCGCGGCAAACATTTTATCGCCAACCATGTACCGTAGCCAGTTCCACTCCGCTTTAAAGTCCTTCCTAACGCCTTTTTTCGCCAGCAAATATTCATCAAGCCAGCCGTATTTCATGCATTTATCCCCCTCAATCTTCCCGAGGCACGCCATACACCTTATAAAACTGCCTTATATGCCGCTCTATCAGCCCAACCACTTCATCCTCGCGTTCCGGCTCGCGGTCGCAAAGGTTTATCCAAACCGATATGGGCAGGCATAGCTGCGCCGCCATTATCTCTGGATCGTCATCAATAAGTCTCCCGTTCTTAATCAGGAATTTCACAAGCCCCGTAAAATAGCGCACCACATCAGCATAATTTTGCTTTGTTTGCAGCGCGCTCAGCTCAGCGTTTTGGAACTGCTCTATCGTCAGCATTTTGCGGGATTTACTTATTTGCGGGTCATGCAAAATATAGCGCACATGTCCAAGAACCATCTGCAGCGCTGCGTCCGGCGTAACGTCCTGCTTATCCTTTGTAAAGGCAGGATCGTCCCAATTCGCCCGCGCAAATATGGAGCGTTTTTCATACTGCTCTAAGCTATGCCGCACAAGTGCCTCCAGTATTTCCTGCTTGCTTTTAAAGTGGCTGTACATGGATGCCTTACGTATGCCCACCGCGTTTGCTATCTGCGCAATGGAAGTGGCTTCATATCCCTGCACTGAGAATAAATCCAATGCCTTGTCCAAAATCGCTTTCTTGGTGCTGCCCTGCTCAACCATTCTGCTGCCCTCCTGCATGAAATAATACCGCTAAGATTATACCTACCGACCGATAGGTTGTCAAGAAAAAGTCATCCTCATCCGTAAAAGCATCGCTATAACCAGTCGTTCTCAGTGCTCCTCACATTTATCAGCTTTTTTATTGTCAAATGGACGTGAAGAGCTGCATGTGGTATTATAAGTTTATGTAGGATAATCATCGGCAGGAAGGAACGGGCCTATTATGAACATAAAAGAAATACTTGCACAAATGTGCCTCAGCGAACAGGCTGAGGCAACGCCGTTCAAAAGCGCGGAGGACGGCACGGATTACGCCGTATGGAAAATAAACGACGGCAATACCGCATACGTTCTGAAAAAGGCAAGCGAGCAAGAACTGTCTGTTTACAATACTTTTTTGGTGTCTGCCGAGCGCGCTGTTCCGCACCTTTACAAAAGCCTTAACTATTGCGGCGAACTGTTTTTACTTATGGAATACATAGAAGGGCACGACCTGCGGAAGTGCGACCGCGAATCGCTGACTGCGGTTCTTGACGCCTTGATTTATTTACAGAATATGTATTGGGAAAGACGTGAATGTCAGGCTGTCGATCTCACTTTTGAGGCAAGCCTGCCGAGGCAGCAAAACCGAGGCAAGTATTTGAATGATGCGGCTTTAGAGCATGCCTATGCAGAGTATCTGAGGCTATATTCAAGCGTCCCTCGGACGCTATGCCATGACGATCTTTTGCCGTTTAATGTACTGTGTGCAAACGGTCATGCAACTATAATCGATTGGGAATATGCCGCAATACTGCCCTATCCAACATCACTTGCCCGCCTTATCGCCCACGGCGAAGAAGACGAATCGGCCTTTTTCTATATGACGCAGGCAGACAAAGACTATGCCATAGAATATTACTTTGAGCATTTGTTAAAAGAAAATGGCATCGATTACAATGATTACCGCAGGACGCTGGATTATTTTCTGCTCTATGAGTATTGCGAATGGATTATGCTTGGCGTGAAGTACAACGAGACAGGCTCCGAGCGGTTCCAAAAGTACTATGCAAAAGCAAAGGAGCATATCAAATCGCTGGCATAGAAACTCAATCTACGTGCAGTATCCAAGTATAAAGGCCGAACGGTTATTGGCTGCTAATAATTCAAGCTTAATACTGAACAAAAGGCCGCTTATCGCATTGATAACGGCCTTTTACTGTTATGCTGCTTTTATGCGTATATTGGTTTTAGTCCTTGAGCTGCTTGCGGTATGCTTCAAGCTCGGACGGGGAGCAATATACGAAGTGCTCCGGCTCAACCTCCACCATCGAGGGCTTCTCAACGGAATAATCATGGTCCCTCTCAGGATCGTAATCCACGCGCTTGCGCGTACGCTCCGTAATGGGATTGGGTTCGGGTATTGCGGAAAGCAAAGCCTTTGTATACGGATGCAGCGGGTTCTTATACAGGTCGTCGCCATTTGCAACCTCAACCAGATGGCCATAGTACATAACGCCGATACGGTCGGAGAAATACTTGACAACGGAAAGGTTATGGGCTATGAAAAGTATGCTGAGACCCATCTCGTCCTTCAAATCGTTCAGCAGATTTATAACCTGCGCCTGCACGGAAACGTCCAGCGCGGAAACAGGCTCGTCTGCAATTACAAGCTTGGGTTTGGTGATTATCGCGCGGGCTATGCCTATGCGCTGGCGCTGACCACCCGAAAATTCGTGCGGATAGCGGGTGGCGTGTTCTTCCACAAGACCAACCTTTTCCAGCATCTCAACCACCTGACGGTGAATTTCATCGCGATCCTTCTGTCCGCGCACCTTAAGACCTTCGCCCACGATTTCCTCTATGGTCATCTTTGGGTTAAGTGATTCTATGGGGTCCTGGAATATCATGGAGATATTCGATGTAAGATAGCTCCGCAAATCTTTTGTCATCTTGCCGGAGATATTCCTGCCGTCAAACAGAACCTCGCCGCCCGTGGGATCATACAGACGGATTATGGTGCGGCCCGTTGTGGTTTTTCCGCAGCCGGATTCGCCCACCAGGCCAAAGGTTTCCGCCCTGCGCACGGCAAAGCTTACGTCGTCAACAGCCTTGACGACCATTTTGTTTTTGCCGTGACCGGAGCTGAAGTGCTGACAAAGGTTTTTTACTTCAAGAATATATTCGTTTTCAGCCATTTTGCACTCCACTCCCTTTCATTCTTTCTATTCTGGCCCTAAGCACTTCGGGCATCTCTATGCCGTTTGCCTTGGCCTTGGGATGCAGCAGCCATGTTGCCGCAGCATGTGTATCGCTTATTCTGAACATAGGCGGCTCCTGCTCATAATCGATTCGCATGGCGAACTGATTTCTGGCGGCAAAAGCATCGCCCTTGGGCGGGAATATCATGTTTGGCGGCGTACCGGGAATCGCCAAAAGGCGTTCCTTGGTATGAAGATCCGGCATGGAGCTGAGCAGCGCCCATGTGTACGGATGGGCAGGTTCGAAGAATATCTCCTCGCTGGTGCCCGTTTCCACTATCTTGCCCGCATACATAACATTCACACGGTCCGCCATATTTGCTACAACGCCCAAATCGTGAGTTATAAATATAACGGATAGGTTGCGCTCCTTCTTGATATTGTTAATAAGCTCCAGTATCTTTGCCTGAACCGTAACGTCCAGCGCGGTGGTGGGCTCGTCACAAATCAGTATTTCCGGATTGCCGGCAAGCGCAATAGCTATAACTATACGCTGGCGCATACCGCCGGAGAACTGGAACGGATACTGCTCAAAGCGGCGCTCCGCATCAGGGATACCCACGGCTTTCATAAGCTCAAGCGCCTTTGCGCGGGCGTCGTGCTTGTTCATCTTGTCGTTAAGCCGCAGCACCTCCGTTATCTGGTGGCCTATTTTCATTATTGGGTTCAATGCGGACAGCGGATCTTGGAATATGAGGCCTATCCTCTTGCCGCGGATGCGGTGGAATTCATCCTCATGCACCTTTGTAAGGTCCATTCCGTCATAAAGAATCTCGCCGGATTCTATTATGGCGTTGTTCGCCAATATACCCATAATGGCCTTGATGCTGACGGATTTGCCCGAACCGGACTCGCCGACTATCGCCAGCGTTTCGCCCCTGTGAAGGTTGAAATCTATGCCGCGCACAGCCTGCACCAATCCGCCGTAAGCGCGGAAGTTGATGCGAAGGTCCTTCACGCTGAGAATTACTTCTTTGTTCATATATTCATTACCCATAGCTTTATTCCTCTCCGCGTTTTGTCGGGTCAAGGGCGTCCCTAAGACCATTGGCGAACAGGTTGAATGCAACCATCAGCAGCGAAATCAATACGGCCGGGAATATGACCTGATACGGATACTGCAGCAGCACGCTCTGTCCGTTGGAAAGCAGAATGCCTATGGAAGGCTCCGGAGGCGCTATGCCAAGACCGATATAGGCCAGAAACGCTTCCGAGAAAATGGCGCCGGGAACGGCGATCATGGCACGAATGATCAGGGGGCCTACGCAGTTGGGCAGAATGTGGCGGAATATAAGCGTCTTGTCCGGCACGCCCATTGTGCGGGCAGCCAGCACGTATTCACGGCCCTTGAAGCGATAGAACTGGGCGCGGATAAGGCGAGATGTGCCTATCCAGCCCGTTACCGTCATTGCAAGTATTATGGAGAACATACCTGCGCCGAACACCAACATGAACAGAATGGTAACGACCACGTACGGCATGCCGTCCAAAACCTCTGCCAAATGCGTAAGGAATATATCTATCTTGCCTCCGCAATAGCCGGATATAGCGCCGTATACAACGCCTATCACAAGGTTTACCGCAACGGATACCGCGGCGATTATAAGCGATATGCGCGCGCCGCGGAAAAGCCTTGTAAGCAAGTCGCGTCCCAAATAGTCCGTGCCGAGCCAATGATATTCGCCGTCTGCCACGCCGCTGTACTTATAATAGTCAACCTTTACGTCGCACATGGTAACGTTCTTAACGTCATGCTCGTTAAAAATCTCGATAATGCAGCCTTCAGGATATCTGTCGGTATCGTCAAGCTTATCCTTGCGGCGGTCTGTAAGCACGCGGGAACCATCGAATATGCCAAGCTTTTCAAGCCCGGGTATTTTTGGGGGCAGATTTTGCTGCGCAACATTCTGCTCAGTATAGGAATACCCTGTGATATTAGGCACTATTATGGCCATCAGCACGATCAACAGTATTATTGCGCCGGAGATCATGGATACTCTGTTCTTGCTGAGCCTTATCATTGCATCCTTGAAGAAGCCGACGGGTTTAGTTTTAAACTTTTCGTCCTTTATATCTTCCTGATGCAGGGGTTCAAAATCGGCATCGGGCAAATTTTTAATGTCATCCGGCAGATTATTTCTATCATAAATCATGCTTTCTTACCTCCCACGCGCACACGGGGATCGATCAGGCCGTAGGACAGATCCACCAGCAATATGGTGACCAATGACGTCACCGAATAGAATATCAGGCATGCAACGGTAAGGAAATGGTCGCCGGCCATGATGGACTTTACCGTCAAGCCGCCCTGCCCTGGTATTGCGAAGATGTTTTCTATAACAAGAGAACCACCCATTATGCCCGTTATCATTGCGATAAGGGTATTGGAAATGGGAATAAGCGAATTACGAAAGGCATGGCGCACTATGGATTGAACCTTGGTCAGGCCCTTGGTGCGCGCAAGCAGCAGATATTCCGAAGAAATATTTTCTATCAGTTCACCGCGCAGATACCTTGCTATTGTAGCTATAGGGCTGAGAGCCAGCGCAATGATGGGCAGCACCAAAGAGTGGAGCTGCTGCGCAAGCGTGGCGGCGTTCGTGTCGTAAAGCGTCGGGAACCATTCCAGCTTAAATGCTAAGAAATACTGAAGGGCCGATGCAAAAACAAACGACGGTACTGATATGAATATTACCACGAAGAATGATATCACGTGGTCCACCCATGTGTTGCGCTTAAGCGCGGCTACTGTTCCGGCAATAAGTCCCAACGGTATTGATATGAAAAGAGACAGGAAATTGACCAAAATCGTGGGCGGAAGTCGGTTGATCAATATGCCGAATACCGGCAGGCCGGGACGAAGCTTTACGGAAACGCCGAAATCAAGCTCGGCAACTATATCCGAAATAAAATAAAAATACTGAACCGGCAAAGGATCGTTGAGATGGAACTTGTCTTCCAGCTGTTTCTGGATTTCAAGCGGCACCTCCGGATTTTCAAAAAGCGACATCGGCATCAGGCGCACCACGATAAAAGAAAGCGACATGATAAGGAAAAGCGTGATGAGCATTGCAGCGATGCGGGACATAATGTATCTAAACATAGGATTCTCCTAACTGCATGGGACTTCCCCGGATAAAGCCTTCGCTATTATCCGAATCGGGGGCATGCCGCCACATTAGGTAGCATGCCCCCGGAAGATGTGTGTTAAGTTAACGTTCGGCTGTTCAGGCGCTTAGTCGGTGACGATATCGCCGTAAGGTTCGCCCCAACCGAAGCCGGGAATATAGGTGTAAACGGGCAGAACCAGACGGTCGGAATGGAGCTCGTAAACAACATCCTGTACAACGGGACACTGCACCACATGCTCAAGGTAGATCTCCTCAAGCTTCTGAGTTTCCTGCAGCAGGGTCTCGTAATCGCCGTTCTGGATTTCGCGGCAATATGCGAACTGGGCGTCAAACTCGTCGTTGAAGTAGTTGTTGGGCGCTCCGGAATAACCGCTGGTGAAGTAGTAGAAGCCTTCGTAAGGATAGGTACGCGCAACGGCACGGGCCCAATCGTTGGGGGAAAGATCCCAACCGTCGTCGCCCTGCTTCTTGTACTCGGTGGTGGAGATGCCGCTGTAGTTCTTTATTTCCACGGTCACGCGGTTGTTAAAGACCTTGGGGAACTCCTCCTGAAGGAACTGAGCGGTCTTGTTCCAGTGTACCTCGCTGGGATCGTAAGCAATGATGATGTTGATAACGGTGTCAGCGGGAACGCCGCACTCTTCATAGGCCTTGTTCAGGTAATCAAGCGCAAGCTCGGGGTTGTAGCCGGTGGTGTGGCCTTCTGCGCTCCAGGAGGCAACCATTTCTTCCACGGCCTTGCCGTACGTGGATTCGCGGTAGATGCGGGCACCCTCGCTGAGTATACCGGCCTGGGCGCTTACGTACCAACCGGCGGGTTCCATATGGCCAAACAGGTTCTTGGCTATGGTCTCGCGGTCGATGGCGTGATAGATAGCCTTGCGGTAGTTGTCGCTGCCGCTGATGGGGTTATTGGGGTTCTTGCAGTTGATGTCCAGATGGAACACAGAGTTGGAGCCATATTCCACAAGGCGCGGATCGTCGATGTATGTTTCGAGGGTATCGGAGTTGGGCGCGAATATATCCAGCTGCCCCTGCTCCCAAAGCTCAACGCGGGCATTCTGCTCGGGAACTACGCGATACTGTACCTCGTCATAGTTGAAGTAATCAGCCAGCCAATGGTCGGGGTTCTTAACATAGGTCTGCACGGAGTCATAGGTCCAATCAGAGAAGATGTAAGGACCGCAGCCCATGAAGTGGTCAAGGTCGGAACCGTAGGAAGTGGTCAGGCCGTCGGCGCTGAGGCATTCGTTCCACAGGGGTTCGTAGCAGGGTACGTTGTTCCTGTTGAAGAAGTGGTTCATAACCTGAGTAGCGGTGTTTACGTCAACGGTGGTTATCTGAATGGTGTAATCATCGATCTTCTTTATACCGACGTCTTCCCAATCGGTGGGTATGCCGCCTTCGGAATTCTGCATGGAATACTGCTCGGCATTCACGATGGTGATGGCGTTGCTGGCCAGGAAGGTGCTCATACGGGGCATCATCACGGGGTCAAGCTGCTGCTTAAAGGTGAACATAAAGGTGTCCGCATTGATGGGATCGCCATTGTTCCACTTTGCATCCTCGCGGATCTTTATCTGCCAGTTGTAATCGTCGATCTGAATGGGCTCTTCAGCGGCGATGTCGCAGATCCAGATGTATCCGTTGCCTTCTTCGTTGGGATACTGACGATACAGATAGCTCATGCAATAGGTGGCAACGTTGCCAACGGGGCTATCAACATTGTCAAGGAAGTTGAGGCTCGAATGGTCGGAACTGAGCACGGAATAATAGACCTTCTTACCCTCTGCCGTGGGCTCTGTTACAGGAGCGTCGGTCGGGGTCGTGGTCTCCGCAGGTGTGCCGGCGTTGGGGTCGTCGGTCTGCACAGGATCCTGCGTGGTGTTGGAGGGAGTGCATGCAGCCAGCAGGCCAATTACGAATATCATGGCCAGAAGCAGTGCAATGGTTTTCTTCATGTCGGTTTTCTCTCCTTTTTTGTTCTTTTATTTTTTGCAGAAGCCATTATCGGCTTCAAATTTAAAGTCAAGTTTGTTAGGGTTCCGTTTGTCTTAAAGCATATGTAATAATGAAAGCAGCGCCGATATCACAATGAGTATTGCTGCACATAGCATATATAAGGAGACGTCATCATGATGTTTGCGGCTGTCGCGATATTCAATATAGTCATCTTTCAAGTCGTCTGCCGATTTATGTTCGTTGCGGAAAATCATTTTAAGAAGCTTTACGCCGTAAGAAAGGCTTGTAAACATGTGCATATTTGTCAGCTGATGCGCTATGCCGACGAACAAAAGCGCCATTCCGGCCGAAAATATCGCATTTATTATCCATACGAAAGCCGTTTGTTCCCTTCCCCTGCCGATAACGTAAGAAACCACGATCCCCAGCACGCAAACAAATGCCATTTTAGGCCACGATTGCTTAAATTTGTTCAACATAGTCTGTTGAGGATAACTCACCGATGTTTCCTCCATCCGGTTTCGTGTATAAGGTTTGGATCCGTCCCTTGGACCCGTTCGGTAATATATTATGTACATTCATACATATATATCAGATAATAAGCATAAGAACACTTTAATTATATGATATTTAAGCACATAAACACCGTCTTGTCAATACATTGTTTCTATGTATACAATTCCGTCTTAATTCGTCGATAGGGCTTGCTATACCACTAATATGGTAATAGAATATATAATATGAAGTTTTGCAGCAAAGGAGCTTCCCCATGCGTTTAACAATGAAAGGCGCCACAGCAAAAAATACCCGTTATGCCGATAAGCCAAACGAGGATCTTTTCTTCTTTGACGAGGCAACAGGTTTTGCCATGATACTTGACGGTGTAAGCCGCGACAGAGAAAACGGCATATACCCCAACCCCAGCCCCGCCTGCCGCGCCGACAACGCCTTTGCCGATGCCGCGCAGGCCGTACTTTTGAAAAAAAACGGTGCCGCACCGGCGGACCGCCTTAAAGCGGCAGCATATGCCGGGAACATGGCCGTTGCCGCCGCCAACGAAGGCTTCCCCTCCCCATTCTTCCCGGGCACGGTCGGCGTGCTTGCGCTTTTTGCCGAACACAAGCTGCATTATGCATATATAGGAGATTCTAATGGCATATTGATTTCAAACGGAACGCTATCGTATTTTACAACACCTCAAACCGCAGAGGTACATCGCCGCCACAAGGAGTTTACGTCCGACGAGATACGCGCCGTTATATGCAACAATCCTTCCCATCCCTGCGGCTACGGCGTATGGAACGGCATGCCGTCCGCCGCAGAGTTTCTGCGCGTGGGCGAACTGCCTTTATCCGCAGGCGACAGGGTCCTTTTATGTACTGACGGAATCGACCCGTTCCTCGCATCGCTGTCTGATGCAGCCTTAGCCGCCATGGATGCCGATACTTTAATTTCTCAGGCCATGGCCTACATGATGCCCGAAGGATACATGGACGACCGCACAGCCATTGTTATAAACATATTTGATGTATGAACGAGGTTGGAACCCCGTGTCATCATAATCCATGATTGCAGAATATACCCTTGTATGCAGAAAAACGGCGTGACCGTGAAGGTCGCACCGTTTTTTTCTTTGCCCAACCTTAATACTTATGACTGTTAAGCATTAGGCCGGCGTGATTTCTGGCGGAGCGGGTGGGATTCGAACCCACGTGCCCTTGCGGACAACTGCATTTCGAGTGCAGCTCGTTACAACCACTTCGATACGCTTCCATGTATAAATATTCACTTTTGGGGACTAATCACATGATTTCGAGTTAGAATCGCTATCCGGACTTTGAAGGAAAACGGCGGAAACTCACGGACAATGCGAGAGTTTGCAAACCCTTGAAAAATCAGCATTTTTCCGCCCTTGAAGGTTGAAAATCCCGAAAACCCAGACAGAGCAAGGAGTTCGAAAGAAATCCGGTTTTGGGGAGAAAAAAGCCCGTTGGGGAGAAGATGGGGAGAACTCGGGGAGAAATCACAGTCCAATGCAGATGATACCTACCGATACCGAACATCAAAATCAAGGTGGTTATCCGCATGACTGAAAACATGAAATATTACGAATCCATCCGTCGCAAATACCCTGAGACGGTCTCGAAGGATCAATTCTACCAGATCGCCCATATCAGCAAAGCAACCGCTCTGCACCTTCTGCAAAACGGTTTAGTCCCGTGCAAAGATACGGGCAAGAAAACTCGCCGGTACACAATCCGCACCGACGATATAATCTTCTATTTGATTGACCGGGAGCTTCACCCGGAAGTCTATCGCGCACCGGATCGCTGGTATCAGGAACGGTCTGGTCATTACAATTCGCGTGTCACATATCGGAATGAGCTGACGAAACTGTCCGAAGAGGAACGAGCCAACTTCCGAAAATACATGGAAGACGAGTTTTGTCAGTACGGTGATCTATTGACCATCGTTGAAGTGGCTGAGGCAATCGGCTACTGCGATACTTCGCTTTATCGCTGGTGCAACGCCAAGAAGCTCAAATCATTCAATATCTCCGGAAAGTTCCTTATACCAAAGATCAGCCTCGTAGATTTCCTCGTTTCTCAGTACAGCTTCGACATTACACGAAAAACTTTGAAGCACACGCTGCTCATCAAAAGTTTTCTTGATAGACTTGATACAACAGAATAATTCGTATAGCAAAGCCCCGTTATTGCACTGCGCATAGCAGAACAATAACGGGGCTTATTTTTTGTCAAATTGGAGGTCAAGGCAATGAACACAAGAGATTCTGCTAAGGCATTTGACGCCTTGATGCAGGAAACGCCGTATTCCCATTTCGATAGCGGTTGCGAGGGCATTATACCGGAATGCCGTACTTGCCGCTTTCATCGCCCCTTCTGGAAATATCAGTCTTGCGTGTTTGCAGAGTGTCCCTACTGCTGCAATCCCGTTTCTACACTCAAAAATCAAAGTGGCACATCTGCTGCTGGAAAGGAAGTCAATCATGGATAACAAAATCGCAGTCTTCAAGAATGAACAGTTTGGAGAAATCCGAACAGCCCTGATCGAAAACGAGCCGTGGTTTGTGGCGGTAGACGTGTGCAGGGCTTTGGAGATCGGCAATTCGTCACAAGCTATTTCACGGCTGGATGCGGACGAGAAGATGATTACCCTCATTTCAAATGAGGGTAATAAGCGAGGCAATCCCAACATGACGGTGGTGAACGAACCCGGACTTTACACGCTTATTCTGAGCAGCCGCAAGCCCGAAGCCAAAGCCTTCAAACGCTGGATCACGCATGATGTCATCCCCATGATCCGCAAGACCGGCTGCTATATGACGGACTCTGTGCTGGAACGTATCCGCAAGGATCCGACGTTTACCTATACGCTGGCAAAGGCAATGCTCCGGGAAAAAGACCGTGCTGATGCGCTTGAAGCGGAACTGAATGCCGCAAAACCAAAGGCTGATTACTACGACGCCTTCGTCAATCCCTATGACTGCACCAATATCAGAACGACGGCGAAGGAACTGAAAATCCCTGAACGTATATTTGTCAGATTTCTACTCGCGGAAGGCTATATGTTCCGGTCTCCCTCAAATCAGCTTCTTCCCTACAACAAGAAGAGCAACGAGGGACTTTTTATTGTCCGTGATTTTGTAAACCACCGTTTTACCGGCTCTCAGACCTTTTTCACCCCCAAGGGCAAGGAAGTGGTTCGCCTTCACTATATGCGCTTATATGGCGCAGAACACCCCGGCGGATTGGCAGGGTGATTATGTGTCCTTCCATCGCAACAATAGATCCCGTGACTTCACGGTCATGGGCAATATCCATCTGAGAGATAAGAACTTATCCCTCAAAGCGGTCGGTCTTCTTTCAAAAATGCTGTCGTTCAATGATAGTTGGCAGTTTTCCACCCGCGGACTGGCGGCTATTTGCAAGGAAGGTCCCGACGCCATTCTCTCAACGCTCAAGGAACTTGAGGAAAACGGCTACCTTGTCCGTCACAGATCAAGAGATGATAAGGGCAGACTTGTCACAACAGAGTTTGACATATACGAGTCTCCACAAGCCGGTTTGCCACACGGGGGAAACCCACACAGGGAAAATCCCGATGTGGATAATCCAGACGTGGATAATCCATGTGGGGATAAGTCCGCACAAATAAGTACTGATCAAGTAATTACTCAAGAAAGAAATACTCTCTCAAAGAACAATCAATCCATCAATCTTGATGGGATGGATAGGATGGATGAGCGAAACAGGTATGAAGAGATTATCCGGCAAAACCTTGACTATGACATTCTCTGTCAGGATCCAAAGTTCGATAACGACCGCTTCCAAGAGGTGATCGACATCATGCTGGATGCCGTCTGCTCTACCGCTCCGACCATCCGTATCAACGGCGAGGATATGCCGCAGCAAGTAGTCAAGTCCCGCTTTCTCAAGCTGAATAGCAGCCACATAGAGTACGTTCTGGAAGCAA
>OLRZ01001505.1_pt1 | contig 15483 bp, 13 predicted proteins | sample 1671931 | NCBI WGS metagenome assembly OLRZ01 (sample SAMEA3136627, study PRJEB25190) | human gut metagenome | reverse complement strand
GATAGCTTATATGAAACCGCTTACAGGTTCGGATCATGGCAGGTATTACTTCTGCCCTGCATAAGTACTTTCCTCTTTCCAGAGGTGTAATTAATTTTGTTACTATTTGTAATAAAGCCACCGGCTCTATTATCCTCTTATTCTGCGGTGAGGATCGTGCTGCAGGAATTTTCTATTCCGTTGCATGCCAGCAGGTCTGCAATCTGATCCTTCACGCTGATCCGGGTATTGATCTGTACCCGGAAAGCGCTTTCATCTGCGTTCTGCTGGAGCTGTGCCTGAATCTCCTCCTGAGAAAGGCTTACTGGCCTGTCTGCAGAATCCACCGCATCCGTGTCGAATTCCTTCCTCGGTCTCTCTGTGTCATCCTCCGTGCCCTAATAGCGGTACCCTATAAAGATCCCTGCTGCTGCCAGGGCTGCCAGCACAAGCATGCCTCCACGCTTCTTTATGTAGTCCATGTCTTAAGACTTTGCCTTTCTGACGGTGATGTAGCCGGTCAGCTCCTTCAGCATCTGTGCCTGGTTCGCCAGTTCGCTGCTGGCTGCAGCATTCTCCTGGGATACCGCAGAGCTGTTGAGTACCATCTCATTGATCTTGTCAGTCTCATCCTTGATCTGTATGATGGCATTGGATTCCTCCTCTGCATTCATGGTCACCTCGGAGGTCTTCTGCGCAATGCCCTTGGTCACTGCCACGATATCCTCCAGTGTCGCTGCCGTATCACGGATCTGGCGGTCGCCCTCCTTGACAGCTGCGATGGTAGCTGTGATCAGATCCTGGATCTGCTGGGTCGCCTCGGCAGACTCCGCTGCCAGGTTCTTAATATTCTCCGCCACTACGGCAAAGCCCTTGCCGGCACTGCCCGCCCTGGCTGCTTCGATGGATGCATTCAGGGACAGGAGGTTGGTCTGGTTCGCAATGTTCTTCACTGTATCACTGATGCTGCGGATCTCCTCCGACCGTCTGGAAATGATATCCATCGCTCCGGACACGCTCTGCATCTGCTGCTTCTGTGCGCCCACGATGTCCTCTGCATTCCGGATCAGACGGTTCACTTCCTGTATGTTCTGTGACGTAGCCTGTACGGACTCTGTCACGTGCTCGCTTTTCTCCAGCAGCACCTGTACACTCTGCGCCTGGGTGGTGGTGCTTTCCGCCAGCTCCTGTACTGCGGTGGCGATCTGGTCGGAGCTGTCCGCTACCGCCTGTGCCGACTCCTCTACCTGATAAAGCACACTGCTGATATTGTCTGCGAAGCCTTCAATGGACTGCTCAATGGGAGCAAAGTCTCCAAGGAAGGTGACTGTATTTTCTGCAGCCAGATTTCCCTTCTCGAATTCTCCCATTTCTTCGCTGATGGCGTTTACGTATCTGCCAAGCTCCTGCACTGCGAACTGCATGGAATCTCTGAGTGTCACCAGCTCTTCTACTCTGCTCTGGCAGTCAAATACGAGATCCAGATGTCCCTCCGCCAGCTTCGCTGCCTTACCGGAGATCCGTTCTAGCACGCCGGTAACCTCTTTCTCAAAGAACCGGTAGATATCTCCGATGCTGTGTACGGCAAACGCCATGCACACGAAGCATATGATACTGCCTGCTACAAGCAGCAGGATGAACTGCAGCTGATCTGCAGCCACACGCTGCATTCCCGCATCGATCTCTGTGGTCAGTCTCTCAACCATCTGTTCCACAGCGGGTGTGGTAGTATTTAAGAAGATATCCTGCTTCTGCTGCTTCTCTGTATCCGGCAGCTCCACGATCTGCTGTGCCGATGCATGAACCTGTTCATGGAGTCCCTTCACCTCCGCCACAAAGGCTCTCCTGTCCGGATCGCTGCTGTCCGCCTCCGCCGTCAGGAACTGTCCCAGAGTGCATGCCATGGGATCCAGCTGTCCTTCAAACTCCAGTCCGTAGTTGATCGACATCCCCAGTGCGTTGATCCATTTATAATGGGCTGTCTCTGCCTTGTACAGCTCTGCACCGTACTTCACCTCACTGATGAGGTTCTTGTCTATCACCCACAGCCTTATGACGATAGCTATGATCAGCACCAGCAGCACTGCCATGGCTGCGATGACCCGCAGAAAGTAGCCCTTCATTTCCGTCCGCAGGGGTCTTGGCGCTTTTTCCTGCCTGTTTTTTTCTTCTGTGTTCATTCCCTTTTCCTCCAATTATTTATTCATTTATTCCCGGATGAAATCCCTGTGTCCCTGAGTCTCAAGGAACCGCAGGAAGCCCGGGTAGTCCACCGGCGGTGAGATGTAATATCCCTGCAGATAATCGCAGCCGTAGGAAGCCAGCTCTAATGCCTGATCCCGTGTCTCCACACCCTCTGCCGTCATCTGGATGCCGTTGCAGTGGGAAAAGGCGATCATGTCCTCGATCAGCTGTCCTGCCAGCGGATTGTCCTCCATGAACCAGACCATCTCTTTATCGATCTTCAGCGTAGAGAAGGGGATCTTCAGCAGTCTTATCAGATTGGATTCTCCTTTTCCGAAATCATCCAGTGCCAGCCGGATGCCTTGATGCACCAGTGAATCTACCATGGCACTGAAATATCCGCCGTCCTTTGGCTTACACATCTCAGTGATCTCCATGCAGATCTCGCTGCGGGATATACCGTATTTCTCCATTATCTTCTGCATATTTTCCAGCAGGTCAGGATTCTGGCATGCCGCCGGTGACAGGTTGATGTTTACCCGCTTAAGTCCGTGATCCCGCAGCTCAGGGAGCCTCTTACAGGTCTCCCGGAATACCCAGCAGTCGATCCTGCTCACCCGGCCTTCCTCTTACGCTCCCGCCACCAGATCGTCCATGTTGTAATAGCTGCCGCTCCCATCCTTCAGGCGGAACAGTGCCTCCGCGCCCCAGATACGCCGCTTCTCCGTTGAATAAAAGGGCTGGAGGAAGCATTCCTTCTCTCCATCAAAAGCATCTCTTCCTATATAATCGTCCCTCTCACTTCTCTCCCGCACCTGTATATCCATTACTTTCTCCTAATATGTATGTCAAACACAAATATCCACAATTAAGCACTGGAGAAAGTGTACTAAAGTACCATAATTTCTCTCTCTACTAATTGTATAACAAATTTCCATGAGTTAGTCAATGATACTCATACAAATTTTTACTATTATTTTTTTGCAATTTTGAGTACCGTTATTTTGTACCCTCCCCCGGATTTTTGTGCGTTTTTATTGTTTTTGCTGAGTTTTCCGCCCTGTTTTCATGTATACCATATAGTACATATTATGTGGTATTTTCATATTGCACAGCTTTCTGCCATAATTTTTAGAAGTTTGTACAGTAAAATCATGGTACTAAGCCTGATCCTGAGGTTCCGTGTTCCGGGGAGGTAAGCTGTCCGATGTATCCTCGCAGGAATCCGAGTCCCCGGATGATGGTATCTACTCGCGGTAACCGTTGCGGTATGCCTTGGAATTCGCTCCCGGGAGGCTTTTTCCCCGGTATCCCAGAAGTAGTGCCCTTCATGTCCGTCTCCGGAGAGTCCCTTGGAACCGATACTGACCCGGTCATCCTCTCTGTTCGTCATGATGTTCAGGTGATAGAGGGCAAAGCGTACCGCCAGCTGGTCGAAATCGCCGCTTCCGGATCTCTGCTTGTGAATACGGAGCAGAGCTTGTCTACGGTGAGGATCTGTCCCTCAGGGATCTCCACGACGGCCTCCATTCCGGCATAGCGTCTCTTCATGACAGGGACTTTGATACCATTGAGTTCTTTGCCATCGAGATACAGGCGGTGTCCCATGTACTGTGCGACATGGACTCTAGATTCCCCGGTTATGGTACAGTATTCCATGATGCGGCTGTCCGACCGATTTTTGCCTGCCTCGTGGAAGTGCTGGGTGCCGCTGTTGGTCACCCTGCCGTCAATGCCGCTGGCGATCCGCACGGTCACACCGCGGTTGAAGGGACGGATGGTGATCCTGAAGCCCAGAGCATGCTTATCCTTCAGGGAAACAAAGCGCTCGAACTGCAGCTCCACCTCGAGTCCTGTGGGGCTCTCCCAGTATACATGGCGGTTTATCACACCGTCTTTCAGGTTTAGCTGTCTATTGTAGAGGATGCTCCTGCCCTACACCATGCGGAATTCCTCGCCATCCAGCCAGATGCGGAAATTCGTGAAATCCATCAGGTTTGGGATCTCCGTCACTTCCTCCTCTCCGAAGCGGTCGAACAGGCCGGACAGGTATAAGCCTTTATTTTCTATGGTGTATTTTTTCTGGAGTGCAGCTCTCTGACCGAGATAGCTATTCCCCTGACAGAAGGCGGATTCGATCTTCTGTAATCTGCTCCTGTCGAATGCGCTTTCCTGCAGAATCCAGTTTTTATCCCCACGGGTTCCTGCATCGTATTTGATATTGCCACTGCTGCTCATGAGCATTCCTCCTGCTTTTGCCCTATAAATTATTACACAAAATAGTTTGTGTAAAGTCGAAAAAACGGTCTGTCCTCTGGGCAGACCGTGAGTATACGTTTTCGTATGCCGGTATTATTTTTTACGGTTTGTATTCCTGATTCCTTTAATGCTCCTGACATTCAGGTCTTTGTTCATTTTGGAAAGCCCCTGAATGAGTATGTCGGTCTGTTCCTCCGTCATATCATCGGTCATGGTCTTCATGACATCACAGATCATGGCGCGGTAGCTGTTCACGTCAGTCACACCTTTGTCTGTGAGGATGATACAGGTGTACCGCCCGTCCTTGGGATTGGTCTTCTTATAGGCATAGCCTTTATTGATCAGTGCTTTCGTGGAATGATTGACCGTCTGTTTCTTCACCCGCAGATAGTCAGCGACATCCTTCATGGATTTCTGCTCGTTCGTGCCGATCGCCGGCAGTACCCGGATGTCATTGCTGCTTAGGTCTTCAAACCGCTCATCCGCCGCGATCCTGTCCTCTGTCTCGATCAGATTGAAAAATATGTTCGTCATGAGATCATTGATTATCTGTGTTCTCAACTACTTCCTCCTGCATCCATCCCACCCCACATATCCTCGTGGCCGCTGTCTTCCTCCTCCGTGGGAGACAGCATTGAAGGCATCCTCTCAGGTATGTCATATGCTCTTCAATCGTGTGATCTTACAGCGATCCGGATATACTTACTCGGAATCGCTATATACTATCGCGGAATATTTTGCAAGATATCATCCATCTTGAGTTCCCGTACTTTTATCCACACTCCCCTGCTTTCACAGGCTCTGCTATAAACAACTTTCAAAAAATGCCCAAAATATGAGGAATCTTCATTCCTTTTGATGTAAAATTTAAGTGACCAAACAACAATCTACTAAACAAAAAGAAGGAGGATTCCTCATGGTCAATTTTACATCAAATACTTATCAAATAAAATTTCAAAACACCTGTCCAGGCCGGACAAAAAGTCTTCTGCCGATATGACTTATGGTATGCTTGCTGCCGGAAGCTGTCTTTTAACCGATGTTGTGGAGCAGCTTCATGAAGATACTAAAAAGGTCAATTCTGTTGAACGGCTGACCAGATATTTAAACAATGGCACTTCCTCCACAGCACTGAAATCTTATCTTACCACCATCCGTAAATGGGCTCCGCAGGAACCTGTCATACACATCGATGACAGCGACATCGTAAAGCCTGATGGTTACAAATTTGAAGCTCTCGGACTTGTCAGGGATGGCTCTAAAAGTACTCCTTCCAAAACAGTTTATGAAAAAGGATATCATGTAACAGAAGCTGGTGTTCTCACTATAAATAATCATCCTGTCAGTATCTTCTCGAAAATTCATTCCTCAAAGGAAAAGAACTTTACGTCCAACAATGATGTAACCTTTTCTGCAATGGAACGTGGTGCAGCTCTCTTTGGCAAAGCAACCTTTGCTATGGACAGAGGCTACGATGACAACAAGATGTTTCTGAAGCTTGATGAACTGGAACAGGACTATGTCATCCGTCTTACTGCCAAAAGGAAACTCTTCTTCCACGGAAAATAGGTTCCTGCCACACAGCTTCGTAATCAGAGAAGGGGTAAGATCAAAACTGCTCTGACATACTTTTCCAGATAGCGCATTGAGGAATATTTCCGCTGTAAAAAGCAGATGTTCCAGTTTGAAAACTTCCGTGTGAGGAAGCTCGCAAATTCAAATCATTTCTCGGGACATCTTGGCTTTGTCCTTGCCGTAGCCGGCAGTGCTGTCGGAGTGGGAAATCTCTGGAGATTCCCTTATCTCGCTGCGAAAGATGGTGGCGGTCTGTTTTTACTTATTTATTTTATTCTGGTACTCACTTTCGGGTTCACTCTGCTCACCTCAGACATTGCTATTGGCCTCCGCACTAAAAAAAGTACCATTGGTGCCTGTACGGAAATGCGCCCCAAGTGGAAGTTTCTGGGCATCGTTTATCACCTCTACCACCTCACCGGTGGTTTACGCACTGCTGTTTATGGATATTACTGCCTTTATCGTATACAATGGTGTACAGGAGGGTATCGAAAGGGTATCCAAATGGATGATGCCGGTTCTTCTGGTTCTTGTTGTCATCATTGCCATTTTCTCCCTGTTCCTGAAGCATACAGATGCATCCGGACAGATCCATACCGAGCTGCAGGGCTTTCTGTATTACCTTACTCCCAATCTGGAGGGTCTTACTGTGCAGAGATTTCTACAGATCCTGTTAGATACCATGATCATCCCTGCCGTATACGTATTTTTCGGAACAGAGGGAATGAGTGCCGGTCCGAGCCTGATGTTTATCCTCTTCCTGCAGTCCACAGGTATTTTATCCTGAGACAGCTTTATTCAGGACTACAAATTTGATCACTGTGCAATAAATGAAGGATCCTCCCTTATTAATTCAATAAATGCCTGTGCCACGTCTGGATCGAACTGTGTTCCCTTGCCGCGTTCCAGCTCTCCGGTCGCATATTCTATACTCATAGCTCCCTTATAGGCTCTTTTGGAGACCATGGCATCAAAGCTGTCACATACTGTGAGAATTCTTCCAAGCATGGGGATCTCATTTCCATGAATCCCATTTGGATATCCTTTTCCATCATACCGTTCATGATGGGACAAAACTGCATGAATGACATTATCCATATGAGGAAGAACACGGATTATCTCAGCAGACTTTTCTACATGTGTTTTTATTATACTGTACTCCTCATCTGTGAGCTTACCCTGCTTTTTCAGGATATCGTCCTGAATACCGATCTTGCCAACATCATGGAGCAGTCCTGCTACCTTTACAGTCTGGATATCCTCCTTCGGAAGCCCGAGCTTTGCCGCCAGCTTTTCTGCATATCTGGAAACATTTTCAGAATGCTCGAAGGTGAAGGAATCCTTGGCATCTATTGCCGCCATCAGGGCAAAGATCGTTGGTGATACCTGATTATATCCCTTTTCGCTGCTTTCACTCTGCTGGTACTTTTCCTTCAGATCTTTTTCATAAACCTCAATACGGTTTTTCCCGTTTCTCTTGGCATAAAACGATGCCAGCTTCGCCTGCCGGGCCAGTTCATCTGCATCTTCTGCCATGGATTTATCCCAGGCGATACCTATGCTGAACGTGATCAGCTGAACGACCTTCGTCTTATCCTCCTTCTGCTGCAGCATGATCTTCTGGATCTGCTTTGCGAATGAGACTAGTTTGTCCTTATTGTCTTCAGCCGTAATGATCAGGAACTCATTGGCGCCCATACGGAATACCTTCATGCTGTCATCGGCAGCCTCCTGCAGCTGTTTTGCGCACCAGCACAAAACCTGATCTCCCATGCTTTCTCCATACAGCTCATTATACAGCCTGAAGTTGTCCATATCTATGTAGATCATACCGGCAGGACGCGCCTTGATATCTAGCTTTCCCAGATTCTCACGGCAGAAATTTCTGTCATACAGGCCTGTCAGTCCATCGTGGATCGATGCCTGATACAGCCTCTCATACGCATTGATACTCTTCAGCACGCTGGATACACTGTTTCCGATCTGCCTGATGAAGTCTATTTCATCATAAATAAGTCTGTTCTTCCTGCAAAGCTCTACATATAGGAACCCATAAATCTTAGCGTCATATTTAAAGACCGCAAACGCCGAATCCTTATACACCCTGCCGCTGTCAAGGAACTGTTCCAGCTGTGCTTCCACCTCTTTCGTCAGGGGCACCATTCCTTTTTCTGTGTATTCTGCAAAGACTCCGTCCCTTTCCTCTAGAATGTGTACACAGCAGTCCTTCACCACTGCATTGACAATCTCCCGGCTCATCAGGTACAGCTCGTCTTTATTCATAATGGATGTGACACTATCCTGAAATTCCAGAAGGCTGTTAACAATATATTTCCTTTTCCTGATCTGTATATGCTCTACCCAACTCCTTGCCAGCGCTGAAATCAGGATACACCATATCCCCTCTGCCACGATAAATATGATAACCATCTGCTCATCAGGACTGCCCTTGTCAAACAGGCCATCAGCAATATGCCCAAACCATACCACCGGGATAAATGCTACAACTGTCGCTCCAAAATAAGCTGCTCCCGTAATGAAAACGGATGAAATCGAAAAGAAATATTGCGTGAAAATAACATGTAAAAGGCAAATCGCCATTCCCACCCCGCCAAGGGCATCCAGCGGCAGATTTTTTCCAAGTGGTGTAATACAGGCAATATTTCCTGCAAAAACAAGCAGCATACCAAGTAACAGCGGACCCAGCTTTCTCCTGTACTCATACTGTGTTCCGATTTTTCTGTGGGCAAGGACAGTTACGTAAATCAAAAGAATCCATTCTGCCGCGATCCACAACCAGATTCCCGGTTTTGGGTGGTAAATATAGGAGATGCTTTCACCCTGCTGTATTTCCGGTACAGGAAGGAGCCACTCTGTATATACATTTAGAAGCGCTGCAGCTACGGATGCCAGCATGCAGATGACAAGAAGCTTCCGTTTCCCCTGGATCTCAAGCACGCAGAACAAAAATCCATACATTCCTATTGGAATAATGAGCAAACCAAGTATAGAGAAATGAAACCAGAATTGCATCCCAGGATTGATCTGCAGGCGCATCAGGACAGATCCCAACGTCCAGCACGAAAGTGCCACCAGGATGATTCTCAAATAATGTACGACTCTTTCTTTCCTTGATGTACTGACAAAACAGGACAATAAGAATAAAAAGCATGCCAGAGTTCCCACCGAAATAGCTATATAAAAATTTCCACCCATAAATAGGCTCAACAGCCTTCCCATAATTGCATTTCCTGCCTTTGTATATTTTGTGTTTTTAGCTTTATAGTAATTCAAATCCCGAGTAATGTAAAGTGTGTTTTCTTGTCTCCAAATTGTTAAAAAACTGTCAATGCCGATATTTTACCTTGAAAAAATTATGCCCATGTGTTATATTGAATGTAAAGATAGGGGAAGCTAGAGAAGCGGCTTACCCGAACACTATAACATCAACCTTTTATAAGGTCAGCCGTCATTATTCATGGTAATGGCGGCTATTTTTGTTTTCCCTTGAAAATCGTGTAACACAATCCAACAAGGGCGCAAATGAATATTCCTATCTGAATTAAATCAGAGTATGTAACATACATCAGCAACGCCCTCCTTTCTCTCGTCTGGAGGGTTAGCCCCTCCGAAAAAGAGGGTAAGCCGCCCGGCTCTCTGGTTTTCCCATGTGTCTATATTATCATCTTTTAGTTTCCCTTTCAATCAAATTCTGACCGGCTCTCCTCCGGCAGTGCCGCCAAAAAGACTTAGCTTTTTCCATACTTTCGATACAGATAAATTGCTATAAAGATAGTTGCTGTTTCTGCCAGTGGCATTGTCATCCAGACCCCCGTCACACCGAGCAGCTCCGGAAGGATCAATATAAATAAAACCACCAGGATCAGTGAACGCAGTGAGGAAATCACTGCAGAAAGTAAACCATTCCCTAAAGCTGTGAAATAGCCGGAAAGAAATACATTCAGGCCGACAAAAAGAAAAACCGGGCTAAACAGCTTTAATCCATCCCATGTTATTGTAAATACATTTCCGTCCCCGACAAATAAATGAATGATCTGTTTTCCATACAGAAGCGATACCGCCAGTATGAGTACCGAGCTGCCTGCGATCGTAATAAAGCTGTAGCGCGTTGTTTCCCTGATCTTGTCATGATTTCCGGAGCCATAATTGTAGCTGACAACCGGAGCGGTCGCAACGGTGATCCCCATATAAAATGAGATAAAGAAATAGTAAATGTACATGATAATCGTCACTGCCGCAATGCCATCTTCTCCAAAGTATTTCATAATGATCACATTAAATAAGAATGTCGTAATTCCGGTAGACATTTCCGTCAGCATCTCACTGCTTCCGTTGGTACACGATTTCCAGAGAACCTTCCAATTTACTTTCGACCGGCAGAATCTAATATGACTGTACCTTAAAAAATAGACCAGCCCGATCAGCATACTTACTGTGATGGATAAAAAGGTGCCAAGCGCAGCACCAAATGTCCCCATATCAAATACTGCCACAAGGATATAATCAAAAACAATATTAAGGATCAGACCTGTCAGAGACATCAGCATACCGATGTTCGATCGTCCATCTGTCCTGACAAGATATTCAAAAAACAGCTTGAATGACATGGGAACAGCTCCCAGGAATATTACAAAAGCATATGGGAGCACATGTACCAGCAGTCGCTCGCTGCTTCCCAAAAAAATACAGATCCTCTCCAGAAAAAGGATTCCAGCAACAGTAAAGGCTGCAGAAAGTCCAAGAAGCACGAGCGTGATAAATGTGAAGATCTCATTTGCTTCCCTCTCCCTTTTCTGTCCAAGCCTCTCTCCCATGATCGCGCCGGATCCGGTTGCCAGCATGACTGCTGTTCCGAAGATGACACATGTGACCGGAATGACAATATTGATTCCAGCAAGTGCATCAGAGCCTGCATACCTCGACACGAAGAATCCGTCAATCGTTGTATAAAACGATAAAAAGATCATGGTCAGTACGGACGGCACCAGATATTTTAAAAATTGCCGATACGTCATTTTCATTTCAAAGCATTTCATTCTTATTTCCCTTTCTGCTTGCTAATTTCTTTTTGTAACAATACAATAAAGGATATAGTTACTATAATGTCAAGGAGGGGATCTGTATGAAAGATATGTTTTCGATCGGCGAGCTTGCACGATATCAGAATATTTCAAAGCAGACACTGATCTTTTATGATAAGATCGGATTATTTCGTCCGGCATATGTAAACCCGGATAATAAATACCGCTATTATACAGCGAATCAGATCGATTATCTGGATACCATTTTAATCATGAAGGAAATGGGCTTTTCACTTAGCGAGATCCAGGAGCATATGAAAACGTATACCATTGATACGTCACTGATCACATTGAAAAAGCAATTGACTGTGCTCGACCAGCAGATCGCACATTTACAATTGACACGGAACCGTCTTGCCCACAGATGTGAACAGATGGAAAGTGTAAAGGAAGTGCATGACCGGAATCAAGAAGTGACGGTCAGGGAGGTAAAGCAGAATTTTCTTTTGTATGCCGAGGTAGATCCTCCCCGGTCTTTTAGTGAAATAAGTATTACGACGAAGAAATGCTTCGCCCAGGCCTTTAAGGATTCCCTGCCTATTTTTTACCAGACAGGGGTGATCGTTCCTTATAAGCATATTTTAGAAGGGAGATATACAGAAGCAAGTGTCGCCTTCCTGCCGATCGAATATACGAAAAAAGCCGGGAATATCTTGACACTGCCAAAAGGAAATGCCGTAAGCATTTATCACTACGGCACCTATCAGTCTGTGGAATATTCTTACAAGAAGCTCCTGAATTACTGCCGGGAGCACCAGCTTGAGATTATTTCAGACGCTTATGAATTTTGGATTAATGATTATATCTCCTCCGGGGATGAAAGTGAATACATCACAGAAATCTTTTTCTATGTGCAGTGACCTCATCCCCGGATACTAACCCTTATTTTTCAGTCTTTTCAAACTTTGCGACCTTAAATTTGCGGATCATTTCACGCAGATTTTCAGCTTCATTGCTCATCTCATGGCTTGCAGCCGCACATTCCTCTGATGTTGCTGAATTCGTCTGTACAACGTCATTGATCTGTTCAATTCCTTCATTGATCCGCTGGATCTCTGTCGTCTGTGTCTCTAAGGTTTCTGCGATATTGGTAACCTCTTCCGTGATCACCTTGGAGTTTTCTGCTACTCCTTCCAGCTGTGTTGCAGTCTCTCCTGCGATCACCATACCCTTTTCCACAGCTTTCACAGAGGTTTCAATCAATGCTGCAGATTCCTTTGCTGCCTGAGCACTCTGATCAGCTAACTGATTTACCTGATTTGCCACAACCGCAAATCCTTTTCCAGCCTCTCCGGCTCTTGCTGCTTCAATAGAAGCATTCAATGCAAGAAGATTCGTCTGAGATGCGATCTGATTGATCGTCGCAATAATCTTGTCAATCTCTCTGGATGCTTCATTGATCTCATTCATGGAAGCAACCATTTCATGCATCTTGCCATTGCTTTCTGCGATGGCATTTCCAAGCTCATCCACTCTTCCACTGATTTCCTTCGCAGATTGCGAATTCTTTTCTACCTGTTCGGAAACACCAGCAACTGTTGCTGTCAGCTCTTCTACGACTGCCGCCTGATTTGTAGCTCCGTCTGCAAGATCATTAGAACTTGCTGCCACCTGCTCTGCTGAGCTTGAAACGTCATTCGAAACATTCTGAATATCCTTGATCGTTTCTGCCATGCTTTCCTCAAACATCATAAAGGAATTCAGAATCCCGACAAAATCACCCTTCCACTCTACTTCTGGCTGAACATCAAAATTTCCTTCTGCAAATAGCTTCATTGCACGGTCAATATCATCCACATAGCTTCCCAGAATACGGATTGATTGACGCATGCTGTGTGCCAGACTTCCTATCTCATCCTCAGAATGATACTCAAGCGTACTGTGCAGATTTCCTTCTGTCAATTCCTTTGCAGCGTCTTCAACCTCACGTAATGGTACCAGAATGGTATCAAGTACCTTTTTGCTTGTTTTCTTCGTCAGCACTAACGCAAAGGCTAAACAGACAATAATACACGCGATTCCTGCGCCGGTAAAGATAAAAGTAGTTCTGGCAGCCCGGTTGCTTACCTCGTCTGTCAGGTCATCCAATTTTATAGCAATTTGTACAAGCTTATTTAATGCCGGAGTACAATCATTAAGAATTAAGTCGACCGCTTTTTCCCTGTCACCATTTTTAATTTCTTCTATGATAGAAAAACCCAGAGTTCCCCAGTCAGAAAGAGCAGATGCGTATTCTTCATAATCCGCATCTGGAACAACTTCTGTTTTCTTTAGGGTTTTCAGCTCATCATCAACCTCTGTAAGCAGCTTTTCAACTGTCTGTACATAACCGTCATAAGCAGATGTATCATCATTTAATGCCATTTCCCTAATGTTTCTCGCTGCCGCATTCACATTTATCCTGCAGGTTTTTACCGCCTGATCTGCAACTGTGACATTTTCTATGTAATTTCCCATATTGGCAAACAACACACCTATGACCACTATGGAAAACAGCCCCGAGATCAGCATCATGCTGATGACCTTTTTGTAACCGTAATTTATCCTTTCCTGCAGATGCATATTTTCCAATTTCTTCTTCACCATACTCTTTCGTGCCAACATAGATTATTATTTCCTTTCCTTTATTTTCGACTAATTATATAGCAGATTACCTATTCAAAGTCAATAGGTTTTTGACATCTATTTTTTATTTTATCTTTCACCTGCTTTTCGCAGAAAACGAGCAGCAGGCTGGATCTACGCCGGCCTGCTGCCCGTTAAAGTCATTAATCTTTATTTCAAGGATTTACAGTCTACATTATTCGCAAAGCTTTGAGAATGCATCTGCCACGAACTGAACCTTGGTTCCAACCACTACCTGAACTGAGGTCTTACCTGGCTTGATGACTCCCGCAACACCTGCGGACTTGATCTTCTTATCATTAACTGCGGTAATATCCTTTACCTCCAGTCTTAATCTTGTAACACAGTTATCAATGCTTGTGATATTATCCTTTCCACCACAGCCTTCAAGAATGGCCTTTGCAATGGCTGTATAATCATCACTTGCAAGCTCAATGCTCTTTTCCTTCTCTAAATCATCATCATCTTCTCTGCCAGGGGTCTTAAGATCCCACTTCTTAATGGCAAAGTAGAATACGAAGTAGAATACAGCAAATGCTGCGATTCCGAGCGGGATAATAAGCCATGTTTTCTGAGCTGCAGGAAGTGAGGATGAGAATAACAGATCCATCGCGCCTGCAGAGAAGCTAAAGCCTGCACGGAAGCCAAGTGCAACGGTGATCATGGTGAAGATACCGTAAAGTAATGCATAAATTACATAAAGTCCAGGAGCAAGGAACATGAAACCAAATTCAAACGGCTCTGTAACACCGCAAATGAATGCACAGAGAGCTGCGGAAGCAACAAGTCCGATCGCAGCTTTTTTCTTGGCGGTCTTCGCACATCTGACCATCGCAAGTGCCGCACCGGGGATACCGAACATCATACAAGGGAAGAAGCCGGACATATACATTCCGAGACTCCAGGATACATCTGCGGAGGTTTCACCTGCCCAGAAGTGCTGAAGATCTCCAAGTCCAATGGTATCAAACCAGAATACGTTATTCAATGCATGGTGTAATCCGGTAGGAATTAACAGACGGTTCAGGAACGCATAAATACCTGCACCAACTACATCCATACCTACGATTGCCTCTCCAAGTGCAACCAGTCCGCCAAACAGTAACGGCCATACAAACAGCAGTACTGCGGATACCAGAATGGAAACTACACCGGCGATAATTGCTACGCAGCGCTTTCCGCTGAAGAATGATAACCAGTCCGGAAGCTTGGTGCTCTTGAACCTGTTGTAGCACATAGAACCGATGATTCCGGCAAGGATTCCGATAAACGGATTCGCGATCTTGTTAAATGCCAGAGTCTTGGTTGCGCTGTCTGCGACAGACGGCATGATGGTTGTTACAACTCCGGTTGAAAGAAGTGTGGTGATCATCAACCAGGAAGCAAGTGCTGCGATTCCACCGGTACCATCATTTTTCTCTGACATACCGACACCGACACCGATCGCAAACAGAATGGCCATGTTATCAATTAAAGCACCACCGGCTTTTACTAAAAACAGACCAATTAAGTTAGCTGCACCCTGGATTTCTCCACCCTGCATAGTTGCCGGACACAGCCAGTAGCCAATACCCATGAGAATACCACAGATGGGCAGTACTGCTACGGGAAGCATTAACGCTTTTCCCAGTTTTTGAAGAAATTTCATACTTTCTTCCTCCTTTGCTTGTTCTTATAAAATTAAAAATGGATTGTTCCAATCCATTTCAGACTGTAGACAAAACGCTTTTGGTCAGCACTCCAAAAGCGTTTTTCTTGT
>OLRZ01001488.1_pt1 | contig 15629 bp, 20 predicted proteins | sample 1671931 | NCBI WGS metagenome assembly OLRZ01 (sample SAMEA3136627, study PRJEB25190) | human gut metagenome | reverse complement strand
AAGCCGATAAGGATACTTTGGTATCAGCAATCAAACAGGCTGATAAAGAATGTGGGAACTGTGGATGTGAGTTAGATCCGCTGTACAAAAGAGCGCTGGAGCTTTTATAAGAGCTTCTATATTCATCCACCTAAAAAACCGTAGGACTTTAAGCAGAAGCTGAAGCCCTACGGTTTTTATATTTTATTGGATATGGTCATCCTGAGTAACAGGAAAAGAAATGGTAGTGGCAAATCCACCTTGTTTACCGTGATTGAAGGATACTGTACCCTTGTGAGCAGAAACAATCTGCTGCACAATTAAAAGCCCTAATCCGTGCCGTGGCTCAGTAGTGCCGTTATCGCTCATCATATAATGCGGGGTATTCCGCAACTTTTCCAACTGTTCATCAGTGACACCCACGCCGTTATCTTCTACACAGATGCAATAGCTGTCGGTTTCTTCCCGAACCTCCACAGAAATCGCACATCCTGCCGGGTTGTGGGACTGGGCATTATTCAGCAGGTTATTGACTGCCCGGCGCAACAAGCCCTTATCCCCTTGTATTACACAGGCGGTCAGATTTTCGTCTGTTTTCCATTCCAGTGGGTACTTCTCCTCTAAATCCGCATTGATAAAATCCGCCGCGCACTGCCTTGCTATCGCCACCAGATTCACCGATTCCAGGTGCAGAGGCTGCATATTGTATTCCAACTTGGAGGCCAGATTTAGGTCGTTGATAAGGTTCTTCATTTTGAGACTCTGCTGCCGGATGATGGACGCTTTCCTGCGGTCTTCTTCAGAGAGTGTACTGCTTTCTTCCAACTGTCCGGCATATCCCATTACCATAGAAAGAGGGGTACGAATGTCGTGTGATATGCCGGAAATCCAGTTTGCGCGGGCGGTTTCTTTTTTCTTCAGCTCCCGGTCCTGCCGCATGAGCTTTTCGGAGCCCTGGTTGATTGCAGTGGCCAGATCCGACAGCAGGCCCTTTTCTTTGATATAAACCTCCTTGCCCTCCGGTAACTCTTCAATTCCCAAAACGATAGGCTTCACCGATCTCAAAACGCCCGATGTGGACACGAAATAAATGATAAGGATTGCCAGTAAATTGACCACCAGGAACATCAAGACGATTTTCGGCGAGTTGGCAACCAGTTGATAATCAAAGGCCGGCCACATGTGCTTCCAGTACATGTCCTTGGGATGTCCCATAAAAATCAAATCATCCCCGCGAGCGGCGGTGGTCGTAGGATAATCTTCAATATACCCCCGCGTATAGTAGGAAATGTCCGCTGCCGAGTAATGAAGAGGAACCCTCTCCGGAAGATTATCGCTGTGCCAGATCACATCGCCGGTCTCGTCTTCCACCAAAATCGCCCAGGCGTTTCTTTGCTGCAAAATTTCCTGCCCCTGTTCCGAGAGCGTATATGCACCGCTTTGGGTTTCGGTCAATTCGTTTCCAAGCTGTTCTGTGGCGTCCCAGCCACCGGAATTGGGTTCCGACCTGGAAACGACGAAAATAAGCAGCGCAATATTCAATACCATCAAGCCGATGAACGACAGCAGCAGGATTTTAATAAACCGCCGGACAAGTTTGAATGTACTTTTCACCGCTTATCCCTCCAGCACCAGCTTATACCCCAGCCCTTTGACCGTAATCAGTGATACCGGCTTGGACGGGTTTTCTTCAATTTTTTCCCGGATTCTGCGGATATGAGCCATCAGCGAGTTTTCATATCCATATGGATTATCTCCCCACGCGGCTTCGCAAAGCTGGTCTATGGTTACAATTCTTCCCGCATTTCGGTAAAGAGCCAGCAAAATATCGTGCTCTTTCGCGGTCAGAGGAAAATGTTCGTTCTCTTTTATAACTTCCGCCCGATCAAAATCGATTTGGCTTCCGGAAAGCTGAACAATCGGATTTTCCCCTTTGTAGTAGTGCCGCAAAATGATCCCGATACGCAGGGATAATTCTTTCGGCAGGAATGGCTTTACCATATAATCATCCGCGCCAGGTCCCAAGCCTGTCAGCTTGTCCTCATCTTCCCCACGAGCCGTTAAAAAGAGGACGGGGACTTCCGTAAAAGTCCGCATTTGCTCAAATAAGGAAAAGCCGTTCCCGTCAGGCAGCATAACATCCAAAATGGCAAGATCCGGCTTCCACTCCTTACATATGTGTAGAGCTTCGGACACTGTTCCTGCAGTTTTGATTGCTTTGAAACCGTCCTGCTCTAAAATCGATGTCACCATTTCCAGTAAATCAGCCTCATCGTCTACGATGAGGATTTTTTTATATTTCAAGTAATCATACTCCATCATCCATTTCCTCCTTTTTCTCTATTATATCACATCATTGAAGAATATCGACGACCATTCCCAAATGTAAGGTAAATGTAAAGTAGGGAGAAGGTTGGCGCAAGGTTGCGGTCTTATACTAAAGACAACAAAGGAAAGGAGACTACTCAATATGAATATAATCGAAACCCAGAATCTAACAAAAACCTATGGAGATTTCACGGCGGTATCCTATCTGAATCTTCATATTCGCAAAGGAAGTGTTTATGGCTTCTTAGGTCCCAACGGAGCGGGAAAATCCACCACGATGAAAATGTTTCTCGGCCTTACACAGCCGACAGACGGCAGCTTTCATATTGACGGAAAAACCTATCCGTCAGACCGAGTTCCCATTTTGAAGGAAGTGGGTTCCTTTATTGAGGCGCCCGCCTTCTACGGGAATCTGACCGGAGAGGAAAACCTGGAAATCATCCGCAAAATCCTTGGTCTGCCCAAAAGCAGCGTTTTCGACGCTCTGGAGCTTGTCGGTCTTACACAGTTCCGTAAACGGCTCGCCAAAAAATATTCTTTGGGTATGAAACAGCGGCTGGGACTGGCAGGAGCCCTCATTGGCAGACCTCCTATACTCATCCTGGATGAACCGACCAACGGACTTGATCCAGTGGGCATTCACGAGATACGCACCCTGATCCGCTCTCTTCCGCAGAAATATGACTGCACGGTGCTGGTTTCCTCCCACTTACTTCCCGAGGTAGAGCTTATGGCAGATGATATCGGGATTTTGAACCACGGGCACCTTTTATTTGAAGGAACAATGGATGATCTGAAAAGGAGCGCCCGTGCTGCTGGATTCCCCACGGACAATCTGGAAGATACTTTCCTTGCTATGATTGATGAAGACAATCAGCGGAGAGGAGGTACACGATGAGCCTTGCTATAGAATCCAAAAAGCTGAAACGCACAGGTTATCTTCCCGCGTTTTTAGCGGGAGGCTTCCTTGCAGCTGCTTTTCCGGTTGTCTATATGATGGTAAAAGCGGAGGAAATGACTTCGCTTTCCGGAAATCCACTGGAGATATTGATGTCTGCCAACTGGCAGATGATGGCCATGCTGAATATTCTCATTTCCATTTGCGGCGCCTGTATGATGTACCACACGGAATATGCCGATAATGGGATGCAGAAAATGTCGGTGCTCCCGATCCGCCAAGGAAATCTTTTTTTCAGTAAATTTGTGATTGCTGCTCTGGTTTTGTCAGCCATGGTGGTCATCGAAATGGCGGTTTTAGTCGGCTGCGCCGAGTACTGGTTTCCAGGCTATCTATTTGATCTGACTGAAATACTGAAAACCGCAGGTTTCCAAATTGTTGTTTCGCTGCCAACTGTCATGCTGATGCTGGTCATTGCGTCTGCCTGTAAGAATATGTGGGTATCCCTTGGTATCGGAGTGATCCTTGTATTCACCCTTTCCATTTTCCCGCAGGATAACACCGTGCTAAGCCTGTTCCCGTTTGCTTCTCCGTATCAAACACTTGCCGGAGCAATAGAAAATAGCCGTACCGCATTATTCTCGGTTGTTTGCGGGATCGAAACGGTCGTATTCGGCATTGCGGAGGTGCTTTATCTGAAAGTAAGGAGGTGTTTTGAATGAGTTTCGTATCCTTGGTCGGGGTGGAACTGAAAAAGATTCGGCGTTCTAAAATCTTATTGATCTTGCTGATTCCCGTCATTATGATGTGGATTCCGGGTATTATCAATGCGGATATGAACTTCGATGTAAGGGGAATCCCCATCACTCCTGAAAACAATTTTTTCATTCAAGGCTTTATGGGTATGGTTTGGTTTATGATTCCGGCATCGCTCGTGATCTGCACCGTGCTGCTGAGCCAGACGGAACGCTCAAACAAAGGGATTTTGAAAATGCTTTCCCTGCCGATCAGTACAACCAAATTGTGCCTTGCGAAATTTACTGTTTTACTGATGCTGGCGGCAGTACAGATGGTTATGTCCATTGGAGCGTACTATATCTGCGCGGCAATCGTAACAAACACGCAGAACTATAACTTCGTCCTTGAACCGTTATATGTCTGCAAAATTGTATGCAGCCTATACGCCGCCGCCATTCCCATGGCTGCCGTGTATTGGGCAATTTCCACCGTCATTCAGTCTCCCATTTTTTCGGTGGGCATTGGTCTGGCTTCCATTGTACCTTCCGTACTGATGATAAACACAAAAATCTGGTTTGCCTACCCAATGAGCTATCCGTTCTATCTGTTAATGATAGCGTATGGAAGAGCTGCGGAAGGCGTATATGAAACACAAATTGCCTGGCTCCCGTGGCTACCTGTTGCAATCGGGATCACCATTTTAGCGCTTGCTATATCCTGTATTCGATTCGGCGCATCTGAAAGGAGATAACTACAATGAAAAACAAAATTTTAACCGCTATTTCTACTATTATGCTGTTTGTCCCGTGGACGATCCTGCCGCTGCGCACCTTCGATTGGGCATTAAAGTCTCCGGTAGCGGAGATCATGGTCTACAGTTACGCCGCCTTTATGATTTTTTCAGGCATCTTTTCTATCCTGGCTTATACCAAAGGCAAGGTAAAGTCAAAACTGATGCAGGTATGTGTCGTGATCAACAGCATTTACGCGGTTGGTGCGATTGCGATCATCGCTATGAATATTATCACAAGGATTGGCGGGTGATGATATGAAAAGAAATTTGACCGTTTCACTACTCTCCTTGTGTTTGGTCTTTACCATCACGGGTTGCAGCGGAGATAATGTAAAAGATAATGTCATAAACGGCTTCAATGATATGCTCCAGCATTTCAGTAAATATGCGCTTACGGATGAGAATGATTTGCAGGGCGATAAGACCAAAGGGGATGACACCTATACAGGCTCTTATAATGCCGAATATGAGGATTTTAACGGCACTGAGTATATATTTGGAGGTACAGGACTGGAACGAGACAAAGGCAGTGATCTCACTGTCACTTACGAGCTGACCGTTGATTCCGGCACAGTTCGATTTTACTGGCGTGATAAAGAGGAAGAGCAAATCATTGCCGATGCAAGCGATACAGGCACATATTCTGTTACGCTTGAGGAAGGTGATAACTATCTTACCTTAGAAGGTGATGATTTTTGCGGCTCTTTACGAGTAACCGTCGAATGATTCCAAGATCCACAAATGAGTTCCAGACCATAATAAAAACCGTAGGACTTTCAAGTTGCAGCCCTACGGTTTCTCTTTTGTCTTACGCTTTGATCCGTTTCTTTTCTATTCATCAGCCTGAGCGAGCAGATTATCCGCTTCAATCTGGTCTATAACCTCGCACTCGACCATTCTATCAAGGACCTGCCTCATCCGCTGCTTTGCCAGTTCTGGGCTGGTATCTGGTGAATAAGCCGAAGGCGCATTGGGAAGGCCGGCGAGCATGACCGCCTCATACCCATTCAGCTCTGACGGCTCTTTCCCGAAATATCCTTCAGCAGCATCGTAGATCCCATAGTACCCGCTGCCGAAATAAATGGTATTGACATACAATTCAAAAATGTCTTCCTTGCTATACTGCTTCTCTATGTCCCAAGCAGCAAAAATCTCTGCAAATTTGCGCTTCAGCTTTTTCTCCTGGGTAAAATACTCGTTTTTCATCAGCTGCTGGGTAATAGTGCTACCGCCTTCCGCCAAAGAGAAAGTGCGAATGTCATTCCAAACCGCCCGGCAAATTGCCAGATAATCTACCCCGTGATGTTCTTCAAACCGCTTGTCCTCAACGGATATGACGGCATCTATGTAAATCTTGGGCAATTCCTCATACTCTACGAAGTTATCCATCGCACGGATGGTCTCTACTTTTTCGCTGATAGGCATATCTTCTATCGCGTCCTGATACATATTGTATCCCTGAACGCCGAACCAACCGCCCACAACAAGGGCTGCCACAAGAAGAACTGAAAGCAGCACACAGAATAATTTCCCTATCCCTTTGAGTATCGTCCGCATAATACCGTCACTCCCTTCTTTCAAGCTTTGCAAGGATATGGTCTGCCAACTGCCATATCCCTGTTATTGCAAGTGCCAAAACGGTGGTGGGTACTGCTATCATGGCAATAACGGCAACGCTAACCCACAGGACCACCTTGCTCAGCAGTTTACGGAATGCTTTTTTCATTTTCCGGCTGATAGGCTCCCGTTGAATTACCATTGCTTCGCCGTTCATAATGTGCTTCCTTCTGCTTCTTCATACTCGGAATACAATTCGATGGTTCCGGTAAAGTCCTCGTAATTGATCATGATATAGTTACCGCCGTTATCAAGACTCAGATTCGTCTCAAAATTGCCATCTTCATCCGTTTCTAATTCCGTCACATCCCAGTTTTGGCGGATTCGGACGGTTGCTTTCCCAGACTCAGTTGTGATCGTACCATAAACCCTTAATTGGCGTTTCTCAATTGATGCTCCTCCGAAGACGACATCCTTACCTGTCTCATTCTTTCCATCAGCAAAGTATTGGCCGACATAGGAGTCTTCAGAAAGAATTCGTTCCCCTATGAGATCTCCGTCTTCAGTGATCTGAGACTGACCGAGGTTCTCGGCCCATCCTTCCAATTTCTCCATCATCTCTGACGGTTTCTCATAATTAAACTGGCATCCTGTAAAGGATAGTACCACACATAGTAACAGCGCAAATGCAATTAGCTTTTTCATTCTGCCGGCGCCTCCTCTGTAATCGCTTGAAACAGAGACAGATCCATTTCCCCGTTTTCACGCTGTTCCCAAAAGGTCCCTGTATTCACCATAGACTCATCTGCGATTCCCAAACTGAGTTCTACTTCACCATTCTTATCGTAAATCTCAACAGAATATTGTTCCCGGCCGCCGATGCCGGAAGGCAAAGCTCTTTTATATTCCGAGCTGTTAAGCTCATCCAGAATATCCTGAATCAGCGCCGGATCCGTTACCTCCACATCTGAGACTTCAATCTTTGAAATCTCATCGGCCTGGATGTTACTCAGAGCATGGGGAAGACGATATGTGATACCGCCTCCGACCACCAGCGCCGCAATAATAACCGTTGTAACGACACCAGCCCATTTCTTCTTTATGATAAAGCGGATTAGAAGAATCAAGATAATGATGCCTACTATCGCCAGGGCAATAGGAAGCCAAAGATCACTCAGATTCTGCCATACTCCGCTGATATTAAAATTGTTTCCCATGATAGATTTCTCCTCACTCCTAAAATCACTTTGGCTCTTTTGGGATAAAAATCGTAAATATGATATACGCCATAATCCCACTGGCAAATGCTAAGGTGCATACAACAAATAGCAGCCGGATAAGTTTGGAGTCTACATCAAAGTACTTTGCAATGCCGCCACATACGCCGGTAAATACTTTGCCTTCTCTGATTCTATATAATTTTCTCGCTGCCATAACATCCTCCTTACTTGCTGACAATCTTATAATAGGTCCTGGCTGTCAGCAGATAAATAAGCAAGTACATAACTGCAAACACCACATAGCATACCACGGTGCAAGTCAGGAACAGCTGGACATTCAAAAGATTGAGCAGTGCGAGCAGCTTGTTAATGATCGGGAATGCTACTGCGATATGGATCCCTGCGACAATCAGCGGCAGGAAAAATACCGTAAGCACCTGAGAGCGGATAGAGTTCTTAATCTCCTGATGCGTCATTCCAACCTTTTGCATAATCTCATATCGCTGTTTGTCATCGTAGCCTTCGGAAATCTGTTTGTAGTAAATAATCAGCACCGTTGCCATGATGAATAATACGCCCAGGAAGATACCGATGAAAAAGAACCCACCATACAAGCCGACAAACTCACTTCTGGAATCAGCTTTCGATTCTATCGTTCCTTCATATCCGTGGCCTACATAATCCTCCAGCAAAGTTCTGTAGAAAACGCGCTGGGTTTCTTCATCTGCATCAGAGTTAAACCCATAATAATACTGTATCTCGCTGGCCCCATCAGAAAGTGCTTCTTTTTGCAGCGCATAAAGCTCATCTATATCTGTCCCATCTGGAAGAACGATAAACTGCGTGTTGGCGGCAACGGCCACAATCAGTCCGTTTCCGATAAATTCATCAATCTTCTCTTTCACCGAGTATTCCCGGTCAAAGATTTTGAGTGTCGGAGAATCAAACTGAAGGCGATCCGAATATATGAGAATTTCATTTTCAGCCAGTGTTTTATCTGTTCCCATAACTCGGTTATAGTCTGAGAGCGAGACAAAAATCAGGTTATTGAGATTTCCTAACGATGAAAAATTCGCATCGCGGGTGACTTCAAAAGTATCTCCGTTTATAAAAGCCGGAAATACAAGGTAACGATACTCCCTTTCACTTGTGACATTCAGATTTTGTTCTTCCTGCAGTTTGCGAATCGTATCAAAAGACTCATACGCCCGTTCTTCTGATGCCTCATTAGAATAAACTATAAAATCATCCGGATACCGGGTAGCGATTACATCCTGCATACCAAGCATCAGCGATGATGTGGAGGACACCATCACAAGAACCGCAGTTGACAGAATACAGATGTTTGCAAGACCTACGGCATTCTGTTTCATACGGTAAATCATACCTGAAATACTTGTGAAGTGCTTGGTCTTGTAGTAATACTTTTTGTTCTTTCGCAGGATTTTCAGCAGCGCAATACTGCCTGCGGTAAAAAGCATATAGGTTCCAATAATGACCAGTATCACCGCAAAAAAGAAGTATACCAAAGCGGTAAGGGGATTTTCGATTGTCAGCGCAATATAATAACCGGCACCAAGACTTAATAGTCCCAAAATGGTAAGAACCCATTTGGTCTTCGGCTCCCGTTCACCGGCATTCCCTGCAGTAATAAGTTCAATCGGGTTTGCTGTATGGATCTGCCTGATCGAATTTAGAAGGATCAGCAGGAAAATAACGCAGAACATTACTATTGTGCTGATGATTGCTTTATCTGAAATAAAGAAGCCAAGAGTAATCTCTTCATTCAGCACCTGTGCTATCAGCAAAAACATTGCCTTATCCAGTGCGATGCCGATCACAAGTCCGCCCACAATACTGATAAGGGTTACATAGAAATTCTCCCAGGCCATTGTTTTGGCAATATGGGATTTTTCCATACCCAAAATATTGAAGACGCCGAATTCCTTCTTCCTTCGTTTCATCAGAAAACTATTGGTATAAAACAGGAAAACAATCGCAAAGAGCGCAATAATCACGCTGCACATCGACATCATTGTCATCATTGTGCTGGAACCGACCATATTTTTAAGACCGGGATTATACGATAATGACTTTACAATATAAAACAATGCAACCGTCATCACACAACTAAGGATATATGGGATATATGCCTTCCCGTTCTTCCTGATATTACTTGCGGCCAGCTTGGAAAAGAAACGATTATTCATACTGCTCACCACCCGTTGCCAGCAGTGTCAGGGTATCGGATATCTTCTGATACATCTGCTCGTTCGTATGATTACCGCGATAAATTTGATGAAATACCTCACCATCCTTAATAAACAGCACACGGCTCGCATGACTGGCAGCCTTTGTGGAGTGCGTTACCATCAGGATTGTCTGACCGTCGCGGTTAATGTCGTTGAAGACCCTTAAAAGTCCGTCTGTGGAACGAGAATCCAGAGCGCCTGTCGGTTCATCGGCAAGCACCAGTTTCGGGTTGGTAATGAGCGCGCGGGCGACTGCCGCTCTCTGCTTCTGTCCGCCGGAGACCTCATACGGGTATTTTGCCAGCAATTCTGTAATACCGAGTTTTTTTGCTATTGGCTGAAGGCGCTGGCTCATTTCCTTATAGCCCTTGCCGGCCAGTACCAGGGGCAAAAAGATGTTATCCTGAAGACTAAAAGTATCCAGCAGGTTAAAGTCCTGAAACACAAAACCAAGGTTATCTCTGCGGAAAGCGGCGATTTCTTTTTCCTTTACAGCAGAAAGGCTCCTGCCATCCAGCAGGACCTCGCCGCTCGTAGGCTTATCAAGCGCCGCCAGGATGTTAAGCAGCGTAGTCTTTCCGGATCCGGATTCACCCATGATCGCGACATACTCGCCCTGTTCCACAGAAAAGGACACATTCGATAGGGCTTGGACCTGATTTCCGCCAAATCGTGTTGTATAGATTTTTTGGAGGCTTTTCGCCTCTAAAATTGCTGCCATATCAATGACCTCCTTGTTTCTTTCGTGTCCCCATTATAGCAAAACGACTGAAGCCCGCGACATTGAATCGCGTGACATTTCAGCCGTTTGATGTGACATTTTTGTATGATGAGCCTCACTCTACCTGCAGCTCGTCAGTATGCAAGTCTATGGAAATCACTGTTCCCTTGCCCGGCGTGGACTCAGCGCTCATCTTATGCGAAAGCCTGTCCGCTGCCGTTTTACATAAATACAGCCCCAGTCCCGTGGACTTCTTATTATAACGGCCATTATAGCCTGTAAAGCCTTTTTCAAAGATTCTCGGCAGATCCTCTGCGGCAATCCCAATGCCATCGTCCGCAATCTTCAGGACCTTATCCGGCGTTACCGTAATCCTTACAGAGCCTTGCTTGGTATATTTAATGCTGTTTGACAGAACCTGTTCTATGATAAATAGCAGCCATTTTTCATCTGTCAGTACTTTGACATTCGTCGGCGTATATTCCAGGCGGATCCTGCGGCGGACAAACTGCGGCGCATATTTGTGAATGGCCTGCTTGATGATCTTATCAAGGTCATATTCCTTGAACACATAATCCGAGTGTTCACTTCCCAGACGCAGATAGCTCAGCACCATCTCCACATACTGCTCAATCCGGAACAGCTCTGCCAAAAGCTCACGATGCTCGTCCGTATCTTCGCTCTCCAGTATCATTTTCATAGTGGATATAGGAGTCTTGATTTGATGGACCCAGGTCGTGTAATAATCCAGGCTCTCTCTGCGTTCCGTCTGGCGGGCAGTTTCCGTAACTTCATTGAGTCTTTTCAGTTCCCGGATCATTTCCTGCAGATCTTCCTCGGCCAGTGTTGCCGGCTCAGGCAGCTCGTCTACGAGCAGACGGATGTTTTGGAGGATCCGCATCCTATCTCTATGTTTCTTCCAATAAAATATGAAATGAACTGTCAGCACTGCTGCTCCAAAAAGAAAGCAGAGCCCGGCGGCATAAAGCACTGCTTCCGTCTCCAGGTCATATAACCGGAATATGGCAGTGAAAATAACCGCAAATCCAAGGAAAACTGCCGCTGAAGGCAGATGCTGGCGCAAATAGCGCCCCAATACATAATACCACTTATCCTGTTTCATTGACTGCCTCACTCTATGATATAGCCGCTGCCTACTTTCGTTTTAATAAAATCGGTCAGCCCTGCGTTTTCCAGTTTTTTTCTGAGTCTGTTCACATTGACGGTCAGTGTGTTCTCCTCTACATAGGCGTCCATTTGCCACAGCTTTGTCATCAGCGTATCCCGGCTGACTACCTTTCCCTTATTGGTAAGAAGCGTTTGCAAGATGCGGAAATCGTTCTTGGTCAGTTCGATGCGCTCCCCATTGTAGGTGAGACTCGTATCATTCAGATTCAGTATGGCGCCCCGATGCTCTAATACAGGAATCTGTGTACCCATATCATAAGCGCGGCGCAGAATGGCCTGCAGCTTGGAGGTCATGACATCAAGGTCAATCGGCTTTGTGATAAAATCATCACCGCCCATATTCATGGCCATAATGACATTCATATTATCAGAAGCCGAGCTGATAAACACAATCGGGACCTGTGAGATTTTCCGGATCTCGGTACACCAGTGATACCCATTAAAAAACGGCAGCATAATATCGACCAGTACCAGATGGGGATTGCACTGGGTAAAGGTCGTAAGCACATTCTGAAAGTCCTGCACGCATACCACTTCATTGCCCCAGGACTCAATCTGTTTCTTCATCGCTTCTGCAAGCGAAAAATCATCTTCTATAATCAAGATGCGGTACATCGTACTGTCACTCCTTTCTGTTCGTAATGGAATCATGCTGTCAGATATCTTTACGGGTATAGAAAGTAGACTTGCCTTTCCCGTGGCGTTCAATAAATCCCTCTTCAGTAAGTTTCTTCAAAGAGTTTTCCACAGAAGCCTTTCCCACAGCGGGAACCAGTTCCATAATCTCACTCTTCGTAAACTTCCCGATTTTTTCTTTTATGGCCATCCGGACCTGTTCAATAGCAGGCAGTTTTTCATCTACAAGGCTCATTCTGCTCTCGAAATCTCTATAAGATGCCAAAATAATGCCGAGAATATATTTAATAAAGGGAGAAGGATCATTGTTTTCCTCATACCAGTCGATTCCGCTTTTCTCAAGTGCATCATAGTAATTACTCTTTGTCTTCTCGATTTTGCTCTCAATACTGATATAGCGGCCCACCATATATCCGCATCTATAAAGGAGCAGGGTCGTAAGCAGTCTTGACATACGGCCATTGCCATCGTTGAAAGGGTGGATACACAAAAAGTCATGGATGAAAACCGGGATCAATACCAGCGGGTCTATTACACAGGAATCAATCACCTGATTAAAACTCTCGCAGATTGCATCTATCGCAGCCGGAGTTTCATAGGGCGGCAGGGGGGTAAAGCGCACAACCTGTGTCCCGTCTGCTTTTGTCTCAGCAATAATATTCTGCGTATTCTTAAAACGCCCTCCGATATCCTTTCCGGAGTATTTGTACAGATCACGGTGTAGCTGGAGAATGTAGGATGCTCGAATCGGAATATACTCATAACTTTCATGAATGGTATTAAGCACATCCCGATACCCCATAATTTCTTCCTCATCACGGTTTCTCGGGGTTGTTTTATCCCGACAAAGCTGCTGCATCCGGGTACTCGTAGTTACAATGCCTTCAATCTTATTAGATGCCTCTGTACTCTGTATTTTTGCAATTTCTACTAATTTATCGAGCGCAGCTGGTTTTTGCTTCAAATATAATTCCTGCCGACCTTTGAACTCATGTATTTGAGCAACCAAGCCGAGAATTTCCGAATCCCAGTTCCGGTCTTTTAATGTATCGTAGTTAAACCGTTTCATTCTCCTACCTCCATTCTTTTCACCTAATTATAACACAGTATTAGGTGAAAATCAACGGCATAGGCGTATTTTCTCCTAAATCAATTTCTAATTAGGCGATTTTCAGTTCTGTTAGGTTCAATTATACTGTCTATGTATCGCTCAATATGGTCGAGATAATGGCAATGAAAAAAGGACGGAAACAAATCCGTCCCTAATACATTTCCCAAGCATCATAAAAAACGCTCATCTTGACCATTGACCGGCTCGGCTGACTTGGCTATATCCTTAGATAAGGTTAGTTCAATACAGCTTTATATCCGTTAATCTTATCCCCAGTAATGGTAATAAAATACGATTCGCCAAAGCGGGCTTCCCATGAGATAGGCTCCATATATTTAGTGATGTCATCCGGATATACATTTTCATAATTGGGCGCCACATATTCGGTTATGATGCGGAATTGCACTGACAGCTCGCAAGCATCAGAGAGGTTACTTAGTTCCTCCTTATTCCACACCACAATGTTATCAGAATCGTGCTTGATTAACGATCTGTCCGCATTTGATATGCCTCCGCTGTATTCATGGCCATTGACACGATAGTCATAAACCAGTAATCCAATATCTTCTCCTACATCTAATTGTATGTGCAGGGCTATTTCATCATCAGCCGGCTCATATTCGTTAGGTATTATCTGATTACAAATTATGAGGCCCAGTCCCAGCACAACCGCAATTGCAGCAATGATTCCGATTATCTTTTTCTTCATTTTAGAAACACTCCTGTCTATCAATTCATTCCTTCTTGAATGTAAAGAAAATTCCAATAATCGCGGCAATAAAGATAATCGGTGCTACTCTGACAAACAGCCATTCAAATGAGTGAAAAGCCACTCCGAGAACAGCGGTTTCAGGGGCACTATAATCCCAACCCAAATAGGGACTATTTAATATTCCCACGGCCACAAAAACCACTACTATAATTGCACACAACGAAATAAGCAACCAACGAATCACTTTTCTTCTTGTGGTCTTCCTTTGCGCCAGTTGCAAGTTTATCACTTCCAGTTTTTCGGAAATGGCTTTGATGTTATCAGCCTCCGTTTCAGCAACAGTTTCTCCCAGCAACTTGCTTACAGGTGTTTCAAGTACTTCCGACAGGGAAATCAACATCTCAGAATCCGGAACCGACAATCCCTGCTCCCATTTAGAAATGGTCTGCCGCACGACATTCAGCTTAATGGCAAGCTCTTGCTGTGAAAGTCCTTTTGATTTTCTAAGAGCCCTAATATTTTCATTGAGCATCGGGGACCGCCTCCTTTCTTTTTATTGTCATCACTATTATAAGCAAAACTGCCCGTTGCCACAAGCAACGCATTTTAACATTACAATAAAAACCGTAGGACTTTGAAATTACGGTCCTACGGTTTTTGTCTTACGCTTCTATCTCTTTTTATTCTTGCTCTTGTGAGGCTGCCTCTTTCAGCCGTGAAAAGCTTTCGTTGCTGATAACATGTTCAATTCGGCAAGCGTCAGCCTCCGCAATCCTGGGATCAACGCCCGCTGCAATAAGCTGCTCGGTAAAGAAGCAATGACGCTCATAGATTTTTTCGGCGACCTCGCGGCCCACATCGGTCAGATGGAGAAAATGATCTTCGTCCATTGTGAGAAAGCCGCCGTCTTTTAAGGTATTAACTGCCACACAAACACTGGGCTTTGATACTCCCATGTGTCGGGCAACATCTACGGAGCGCACCATTCCTTTCTGCCTTCGGAGAACGAGGATAGCCTCTAAATAATCTTCACCAGATGCGGTGGTATGTCGTTTTTTCTCCATGTATTCCTCCCATGCCATTCGTACCAGTAAAGAAAACATTGTCCTTCTCCAAGCAGAAAATTATCGTCCCTGTTGAAGTGCTACCAAGTGGGAATACAGGCCGCCCTTCGCCATCAGTTCAGCGGGTGTACCCATCTCACTGACCTTGCCATCATCCAGAACAACGATTTTATCAGCATTTGCCACCGTTCTCATACGATGGGCAATCACCATGACTGTCTTATCTTTCAGCAACACCGACAAGGCATCCTGCACCAGCGTTTCACTCTCGGCGTCCATAGAGGCAGTTGCTTCATCAAGCAGGACAATGGGAGCATTTTTCAGCAAAGCGCGGGCAATCGAAATGCGCTGACGCTCGCCACCAGACAGGGCGCTGCCGTTTTCCCCGATGTTCGTCTGATACCCTTGGGGCAGGCGCTGGATAAATTCCTC
>OLRZ01001486.1_pt1 | contig 15631 bp, 8 predicted proteins | sample 1671931 | NCBI WGS metagenome assembly OLRZ01 (sample SAMEA3136627, study PRJEB25190) | human gut metagenome | reverse complement strand
CAGCAGCACCAGCCATAACTACAACACCGATGATAGTGAAGAGGTATGTTCCCATTCCACCTGTGGATGGAAGAGTACCAAGCTTGGTATTAACAACATCTGTTACCTCTGTAGTATTTGTAATTGTATTAACCTTTCCTTCAGCTGTGTAATTTGCTTTATACTCAGAAGTTCTCTGTCCATCAATTTTAATAGTTAATGTGTCAAGTTTTCCTTTTTCTGTATATGTCGCAGCAATTACAACCGGGATTTCTTTGTTGCTGAGTGCAAATCCTGACGGAGCTTTTGTCTCAACAAGTGTATATTCTCCTGCATCAAGTCCCTCAAATGTAAGTCCACCATCTGCACCTGTTGTAGCTGTGTAGGATTTACCGGTTTTCTTATTAGTTAATGTAAATTCTGCACCTTCTTTAACCTCAATTACTTTATCTTTTTCTAAGCCGCTCTCTGATGTCTTAGTACTGATTACTTTACCATCAGCGTCAACTTTGATAATCTGGTTAACTTTCTTATTATAATTCTGAATGCTTGCAGATAATGCTGCACCAATAGAGAATGTATAGGTATATGTCTTACTTTCTGTCTCTTTTGTAATATCTTTATCTAACGGGTTATTAGAGTAAACAAGTTTAGCAGTGTTGGTATTCGGATCAAAGTTTTTCTCAACATCATCATTTACAGTTGCTGAATATGTTACTGTAATTTCCTCATTTCCATGGGCTAATGCATAATTACTGTTAATAACAAACTCAAATCCTCTGTCACTGGTAGTCAGAGTTCCCATTGTTGCATCTACTGCTTTACCATTGATCAGAATACTATCTTTATTTAATGTAAGACCTTTGCTTAAAGTATCGCTGATATTAACAATTACTTCTGAATACTGTTTGCTGTAAGATGGAATATGTGTTGTGATCTCGTAATTAACGATATCACCAATTGCTACATCATTACCTTTTTCATTAAGGTTTGTATCTGTTGTATCTTTTTTCCCATCTGCTGTAGTAGAACCAGTGATCTTTTTGTCAATGGATGGAGCTGTAGATTTCGCATATGCCTCACCACTTAAAGTCCAGTTTCCATTGGCATATACAGGATCAGCTGTCATTTTATTATCAGTACCACTCTCACTGTAAGCTACACCAAGAAGCATTGGGTTGTAAACTTTGTTAACAGTTCCGCTGACAATTACAATCCAGTAACCAGGTGCCAACTTAGCTGTATAATCAACTAAACCTTCTGTTCCTGCTGGAGTCATAGCCTGTGTTGGAAGAGATGCAAGATTGCTGTTTACAATAGCAGCCACTTCATCAGAAGTTGGTGCAAGTACATTTGCTAATGTTACTCCCTCAACTGCCTCATAACCGAGAAATCCCTTTCCATTTGGATCATACTTTGCTTTTGTAATCTGGTAAGCATTAACGGTTGCTCCTGCCTCTACGTTATGCACTACTGCATCTGCTGTATCACCTTCACTAGGAATTGCTGCAAATACAGTTGCACACATAGACAGCACCATAATCGCTGCCATTAATATTGCACTGACTTTCTTAAATAAATTCTTCATGTTTCTACTCCTTTCTTTCTATGCATTTTTTTCTTTTTCATTTCCCCTCGTATTGCCATTTACAATTAATGTATTACGATCTTTCTGCTTCTTCCTCCCTTCGTTTATTATTTATAAACAACAGGAGTGCAGTTGCAAGAATCGCTATACCACTGATTGTAAATCCATAGATTCCAGGACCTCCGGCACTTGGTAAGGAATAAAGTTTCGTATTTTTAATTGTTAAAACTTTATTTTCCAATGTCCACATCTCACCATCCTGTGCCGGATTACCATTTTCTTCGTTAACAAGTGTTACATTTCCTAATTCAACTTTGAAGTAAATACTGCTGCCTAATATCGAATATCCTTTTGGAGAAGTAATCTCTGTCAGTTTATAAATACCTGACTCCAGATTATTGAGTTCAATCTCTGAAGAATCATTCTTTACTTCTACTTCATTCTCAATCTGTATCCAGCTGTCACCCTCTTTCCGTTCTAATCTGAATTTAGAACCAGTTAAGAAATGACCTTCCGTATCTGTTTTCTGCAGATCCAGATTGGTTCGTGCCTCGTTCGTGTAGGAAGCAACCCCCTTTACACCACCAGCTGTATACGTGTACTCTCCTGTAATAACATTCTTTTTGTTTACGTCATTACCAAGTACAAAAGTAAGTGATTTACTTTCATTTGAAACATCGGATTTAGAATTTTCACAATCTGTTTCCGTACCAACCTCGAATGCACTAATTGTATAACCCGGCGTATTTGCTTCTGTTACAGTATAGCTTCCTCTTGAAAGGTCTGCCAATGTAACATTTCCGCTTGTTTCACCAGCCTTAACTGTCACAATTACCGGACTATTGGAAACATCATTACCATCCTTATCTTTTACATTAAATGCAAAGGTTCTGTTTTCACTAGATGCTTCTGTTACATTCTTTATGATCTGAAGCTGGCCCTTAATAACATGAATTTTATAAGTGCCATAAAGATTTCTGTTATTCGGATTGTAAGCTTTCTCATCTCCTACGAAATGCTGCATTCCATCACTTGTGGTGGTATTCTTCTTACTATCATCGGTTGATGTCGTATTCGGCTTATATGTTACCTCCAGATAATACTCTGTATCACCATCAGGTGTGGTTGCCATATCCTCTTCCTGGATATTGATTCTGTTTCCCTTCTCATCTTTCTTGAACCATTGCTTAATAATATGTCCGTTCGCATCTGCAGCACCTATTGTACCCTTTAAATACGATGTCTCTGATTCGCTAAACAGCTGATTCAAAATTGTATCATTTGTTGGTACTGTATCACCTTTGTAGATCCAAACTTCTTTGTCCTTGACTACTAAATTCACTTTAACATTAATTGTCGGCTGTGGCAACTCAACATCGCCATATCCTGTAGAAATCTTGGAGCCCGGTGATACGTTGGTTGTAACATTGTTTCCACCAACGAAGCTGTCTTTGGCTTTTACTTTGACTGTTTTATTCCATTCGCCATTTTTCTTCTTGTTTGGTATCGTCTGATCTGTCCACTCGATCTTATAACATCCATCGACCAGAGATACCGTACCACCATTTACTTTAACACCATTATTCAAGTCATCCTGTGTATATAACGTTCCATCATCTTTCAGAAGATCAAACCTCGAATCAATTATATCCGTAACTGTTGCTCCGGTAATTGCAATGTCCTGTGTGATCGTATTCTGAATGTCTCTGAAAATCTCGCCCAGTTTTGTTGCGTCATTCGCAGTAAATGCACAATTTGGAGAAGCTATTCCCGGATAATTCGTGCTTCCATCACCTGCTAGGAATTTTGCTTCATTGCTGTTATCATCGAATCCATAACCAATAGTATAGACCGTGTATCTAGCCTCTTTCAATGCATTGGCTGCTGTCTCTGCATTTGTCTTCGCATCAGAATCCCACTCATCATCCGTTCTGTTTCCTGTTGGAGCTCCATCTGTAAACAGAATCACATATTTCGGATTCCCATCATTAGCTACTGCATCTAATAACTCTTTGGCCTTGTTTAGTCCAATCGCTGGTGTTGTACCACCATAAGCCTTTAAGTTATTTGCAAATGATATTAATATATCCTTATTCTTCTCCTCTCCTGTATTCTTTCCTGCTGGAAGCAACCCCTGCGTTGCACCATTACTGCTATGATCTTGGTCGTAATCGCTGCTGAATGCTGTAATTCCAATCTTGCTTTCCGGTGACTTCGATGCAGTATCTGTTATAAACTGGTCTACGGAATCCTGTAATGCCTGAAGTCTTGTTTTAGTTTCTCTTGTATAAATTTTATAATCAGTGTAGTAATTCGAAGCTTCATACCTGCCAATATACCACTCACTATACTTCATTTCTTTATAAGAACCATCTTTTTCTACATAATAAGTAGTCTTTTTATCAAGCTTCTCTCTTCCTTCCGGCGTATTATCAGCAATATAAGTATAATTGTTTATTTTTTTATCCATCGAACCGGACACATCCAATACCAGCATAATATCCGCAACCGCTTTTGTTGTAGTCGTCACGGAACTGGTACTGGTCGATGCTGCCTTGATATTAATATCGTAGGTTCTGTCATTCCAGCTATCAACTTTTGCGGTCTTACTATACTCCATACTGGATTTAATGATTTCTTCCGGTGTCTCATTCACGATCTCGTTGTCTGTTACCTCATTACCTGAACTGTCTTTGAGTGTTGTAGTAACCAGTGTATCGCTCGTCTTTGTTACTTCGACCGTCCATACCGCATCAGATTTCACATAACCAGCCGGTGCCTGGAGTTCCTTCAGGTAATAGATACCTGCACGAAGCCTGTCAAATGTTACGGTTCCGTCTTTTCCGGATGTCACTGTTTCAAGCTGTGTAGTACAATCCTCATCTGTATAAAGAGCAAAACTTGCTCCGCTCAGTCCGGTACCGTCTTTATTCACCTTGTTAAATGTCAGTGTTCCAAGCGCGTCTGTTGTGACCTGTGAAATTCTGGCATTTGGAATGGTGAAGTTCATATAACAGTTGGAAGCACCTGCACCTCGCTCCATATAAAGGATCGTTAAGGTATGCTCTGCCTTTTTCTGTTCATCTGTCAGCTGGGTTTTGTCCTGATTTGTATTTAACAAATACTTCCACAGATCTACAGTAGAAGTAGCTGCGTTATGGATTCCGCCAAGATCAATAACTACTTGTTTTCCATCCAGAACGACCCACATATCATCATCACCGGTAAAACTATAACTTAATGGTCCTATATAATCACCAAGTTTGAATTTAATATCATAGCGCATACCAAAATAGTAATTGTGGATTTTATTATCCTCTGTAAGTTGACTATCTACCTTTCTGGTATAAGCTTTTTCATAACTTGATCGAACAGAATCCAACGGGAAGAAATCCGCTCCGGATTTACCATTTTTATCTAAATTATACTGTTCCGTTACATTTTTACCATTTCCGTCTGTTACGCCGGTTAATGTATAAGTATCTCCGCTTCTGTCAAAATTCAGCGTATAATCCCTGTAGACTTTTCTCAAATAATTATCCGTTGAATTTCCGGCCAATAGATCGGAATTTGTGAAAAAGCCCGGATCCGGATAATTAAATTCAACATTTCCGTCTGCATCCAGACCTTTCAGCAGTCCTTTAATGACAGCGTCACTTCCTGTCCATGTGTTAACGCTAAGACCGTCTTTCGTCCAATTATATCCGTAATTCTGGTAGTTTTGTTTTGCCTCACCCATGGTCAGCTTATTCTTGCTGTCTTTGTTCTTACCGTAATTACTTTGTTGGTTGATGGAATAGTCCGATCCGGCTTTTACCGTATAATCATAAAATGTCGGCGCACCGGCGAAATTTACAGTTACAGGTGTATAATATACTTTAACAGTAGCATCCTGTGCCACATTAAACTCACCCGGCTGAACTGTAGATGTTCCGTTAACAGTAACTACTTCTACCTTTGAAATATCCCAGTTCTCCGCTTTCTTACAATCTACCTTCTGACCAATCGTAAGTTCCCGGACATCATCCGCATAAATCTTGCTTGCCGGATTCGTCGTTCCGTCATAATGCTCTATTGTAACATTAATCTTACCATTACGCTTGTTATCTACGATTACATAAGTAGAAAAATGTGTAGTCTCAAACTCAACATTTCCATTCTTATCAACGTTTCCATCCATGTTTTCAATATTGTTCTCATCGTCTACATGGTATACGTCTGCGTCGTTGATCTTTTTCTCATTGTTGAGTGTTACCGCTACCTTCACCGTATTACCTGGCTGAACTTCTTCTCCATCTACCAGGAATTTGATATCGTACGAATAAAGCTTTTCAATGGCTTTCTGTTCTTTGATGGCTTTTTCTGTGATCTGGGCTTCCGCTTCCTGTGTAAGTTCTACCGGTGTTACGGAAAGCTCTGCATTATCCGGAAGATCTGCCGGATCCGTAAGTGTGACTTTAACATTCACTTCGTCACTCTTGTAATCGTATCTGGTAATCTCAGGCTGAGGCTCCTCTTCCTGAATGTCCTCCGCAGGCTCCTGCTCACTGTCATCAACCACCTGCGCCATGTCACTTCTTATGTAGCCTTCCACATCTTCATAGGAAACCTTGTACCAGGTTGTTCCATCTTCTGCGGTAACCGTTTCCAGAACGGTAAGTCTTGTTCCTGCCGGTATGGTTGTTGCTACATCTGCTTCTGTGGATGGGCTTACCCGAAGATTAACATCTTCTCCAATCACTTCCACGATCACCGGCTGTGCTGCCGGTTCCGGTGTGATCGTCGCATCTGTATTTCCGTCATCCGGATCTGTAAGGTCATCTGCCGGTGCTTCCGTAACAGTAGGATCTGCTGCCGGAGTCTCGGTCGGTGTTACTTCCGGATCAGAAGTTCCATCACCATCTGTGAAATCTCCATCCGCTGCAGGCTCCTCAGCCTCAACAGAAATCTCATCCTCAGCATCCTGCACTTCCGGAGCATCCCACATCACTGCAAAAACTGCTGCATTGGAAGTCTGCACCTGAAGAGTCTGAAGCTGTTTGCTCTCATTCACATTCAGAACCTTTAATTCTTCATTTGGCTGTAAGGTAGTAACCTCTGTTTCACCTGTGTTGCTGTTATAATGAAGCTTCTCTGCCGTTACGCTGGTGCTGGCTGCATCGGTAAGTTCCGGTGCTGCCGGTGTCTTGTACTCAATCGTAACATTAACTCTGCCATTCGGCTCAACTCTGTTTCCGTCAGCATCTGCAAAATACACATCATACGCAACAAAACCCTTCAGGCTGCTGCCCTTATCTTCTGCTGCTTTCGCAAGTTTCTGAGATACCGTATCATAAGAAACGGAAGAATTCTCATTCACACTTTCAGCTCTTAATGTTGTATTCTGTGGAAGAGCTCCCTCTTCCTGCGCTTCTGCTGTTACTTTCACAGAATCGTTTTCATATGTAAGCGTAGATTGTTGCTGCGCCTGTTCTCCCTGGTCTGCGCTGCTTACATCCGGTGTCGCTTCTTCGGCCGCTGATCCGGAGACAGATTCACCATCTGTAAAATCCTCCGTTCCATCTCCAAATGTCTCACTTGCGGAGATCGTGTACGCACTTGGCACACAAGATACCATCAACGCCAAAGCCACCATAAATGCCAGGATTTTTTTGATCTTATCTTTCTTCAATCTTTTCATACCTTTCCCGCTTTCCTATGTGTGCATTAACGTGTACTATAATTTTTATTATCTTATTTTTGTTTATATTCCTCTTTTAAAAAGCTTCAAGTTTTTTAACTGGTAATGAAAGCAGTTTAGCCTTACCAACATTTTATATATATGCGTTTCAAGTGTCAATATGAAAACCATTTTTGGCACTCATATGTACATTTTTAGTATCCAAACGTACATTTTAGGCACTCAGAAAAAAAACTTCTTTGCTTCTTCCCCTTTCTTATATAGTTATTTTTGTCTTTTGTTGATAATTTTCAATCAATATATATGTATTTGCGTTATTTATTATACAGCATAGACAGTTACCATGTAAGGCCCATTCCAACGCAAAAAAGTGCCCCATAATACTATTTCAGCATATAATTCTTCAGTTCATCCCGCTTCTTTACATTCAATTTACTGAAAATATCCGTAAGATAATGCTTTACTGTATTTACAGAAATTCCAAGATGTGCAGAAATCTCTTTATTCGTCCATCCCTCACCTGCAAGCATGGCAATGGAAAATTCCATCGTCGAAAGTTCATTCGTTACTTTCTTTTTCGTTTCATTATTATGTATCACCATCCAGCCTCTGCTGAAAAAAAGGACTCCATCTGTAATCTTCCGGTATCCATCCGGATCATTCTTCCGGATACACGCCTCAACCAGCCCGCGCAAAAGACCATGGTGTTCAATAAAAGGCTCAATGAAATTATCCATTTTGGCAAGATTCCATCCCTTCATAAATTCAGACTGCGCTTCCTGCATATCCTTCCTGTTGATCCGACACATCGCCATCATACACCGGATGTAGATCATACTGATCGGATAAACGTCATTCGTCATAAGCAATGCAGCCTTACACATTCCATAAGCACTCCAGTACTCCCCGTTCAGATACATCTGATGCGCCATCACATAAACCGCAAACAACCGCAACCCCTCCGGAAGCATCCCGCAATACCCCTCCAGAGACGGAATCCTCTCTGTAGGAAGATGCAAAAGAACAACACCAGCATACCCGGCCAAAACACAAACCGCCTGAACCTCCTTCGAAGCCCCTTCACGTTTCACCAGCTTCATACACTCCTGAATCCCCTCCAGACCACGCCGCGCCGCAGCCGAATTACCAAGAGAAAGATTCGAATAGCCATAAAGTATACACGCAGAAAGCCGCAGCTCTATCGCCTCATCCTCAAGATAAGACTCCGCAATCTCACAACATTCCTTCGCCCTGCCCGAAAAATAAAAAAGCTCAGCCCTGGCAATATTCCTGAAATCGCTATCTTCAAACCGCTCCACAACCTCCACAGCCGTCCCAGGTTTAAAAGCAGAATTCAAAAGTGGCAACACCGTATATTCACTCATACCTCAATCATCTCCTGTGATCAAATCATTACACCCTTGCAAACTCAGAATCCATATCCTCAAGTCCAGTTCAAAGCCCCAAATTCATCCTGTATTTACATAAATTATAATCCAAAACCCCACAAAAATAAATTCAAACTTTTCGCAAAAAATCCCCAGCCCATGCCGACAACATCCACAACTCAGTACCACCCTAAACCCTCAAAACACCAATACCCACACAAACTCCAAGCCGACAGCGCAGCGCCTCGGCCCACCACCCTACCGTCAGACACCAACAAACTCAGCCCTTGCGGCCATCCAGCGCAGCGCTGATGGCTCACCACCTACCATCCAGCCACTCTACCGCCATGAACAACCAGGACGGCAGGCGAAGCGACCGCCCCCGGCCCGTACATGCAGCTGCCCCGTCAGCCGTCCGTCCCTCCCACCACCCACAAAAAAAAGAGCCCCCAGGCACACACCCGGGGAACTCTCTCAATCATTCAAATTCAATCATCCAACACGCAGCCGAAACTTCTGAATCTCCTTCTCACTGGAAACCCTCTCGATCTCCGCTCCAAGACTCCTCAGCTTCTCTTCAAAGTTCTCATATCCACGCTGAATATAAACAATATCATCAACAACCGTGATCCCCTCAGCAGCAAGCCCCGCGATCACAAGCGCAGCACCCGCACGAAGATCCGGCGCACTCACACGCGCACCCGTAAGCTTCTTCACACCATCAATAATAGCAGAGTTCCCCTCCACCTTGATGTTCGCTCCCATTCTGGAAAGCTCATCCGCATACTTAAAACGGTTCTCAAAAATACTCTCTGTAACAATACTCGTACCCTCAGCCAGCGCCAGCGTAACCGCGATCTGCGGCTGCATATCCGTGGGATAACCAGGATAAGGAAGCGTCTTCACATGCGTGCGGTGCAATGTATGCGGTGCACGGACACGAACCGCGTCATCAAACTCCTCAACCTCGCAGCCGATCTCCTCAAGCTTCGCAGTCGTAGCCTCCAGATGCTTCGGAATAACATTACGGACCGTAACATCACCACCCGTAGCAGCTGCCGCAAACATAAACGTACCAGCCTCGATCTGATCCGGAATGATCGAATACTCCGTACGATGAAGCTTCTCAACACCACGGATACGGATCACATCCGTACCGGCACCCTTGATATTCGCACCCATGCTGTTCAGGAAGTTCGCCACATCAACAACATGCGGCTCCCTTGCAGCATTCTCAATGATCGTACGACCAGCCGCCATAGAAGCAGCCATCATAATATTAATCGTAGCACCAACAGAAACCACATCCAGGAAAATGTGGCTGCCATGAAGATTCTCAGCCTTGGCAACAATAGCACCATGACGGATATCAACCTCCGCACCAAGAGCACGGAATCCCTTCAGATGCTGATCGATCGGTCTGCTGCCGATATTGCATCCGCCAGGAAGCGGAACTTCCGCATGCTTGTACTTGCCAAGCAAAGCACCAAGAAGATAATAAGAAGCACGGATCTTCTTGATATATTCATAATCAACACTGAGATTGCCGATGGTAGAACCGTTGATCTTTACAGTAGATTTATCGACACGCTCAACCTGAGCACCTATCTCTGAAATAGCCTCAAGCAGAACATTGATGTCCCTTACATCTGGCAGATTCTCGATTAATATTGTTTCATCAGTCATAATGGCTGCTGATAATATTGCAAGAGCAGCATTCTTCGCACCTGCAATATCCACTTCTCCAACCAGAGGATTGCCGCCTTTAATCACATACTGTTCCATAACACACCTCTATTATTTTACTCCTCTATGAGCAAGAAACTTTCTCTGAATTTACGACGGAAACATACGTTCCGCAACACCGTTTTTTAGGTCAGTTGTATATTATAACACATATTTCGGATTTGTAAACTATTTCTCTCCCCGTTTCAGTGCATCAAGCACGATCTGAAGGCTTCCCTCCAGATCTTTGTCTTCTTCGTCTACAATAATATCCGCATATTTCTCATACAGCACTGTCCGTTCCTCATAAAGACTCTCCAGTGTCTGCCCTTCTTTCAGAACAACTCCACGGTCTTTCAGATTGCCAAGACGCTTGGACAGCAGCTTCAGAGAAATCTTCAGATATACCACAACTCCTTCTGATTTCAGATGCTGCATTGCCTCATCACAATACACGACACTGCCACCTGTGGCAATGACCGTATTCTCAACCTGGATAGACGCATTCACACGATTCTCCACCGCCTTGAATCCGTCAATTCCATCCTGCTCAATGATCTCACTTAAAGTTCTCTTTTCTTCCTTCTGGATCAGCAGGTCTGAGTCAATAAACTGGTAACCAAGCACTTTCGCAAGTACAACACCGATGCTGCTTTTTCCCGCACCAGGCATCCCTATCAGTGTAATATTATTCATACTGTGTCCTTTCATTTTAACATAGCTGTAACAAAATCTCAACAATCGTTCCTGTGCCGTGTTATTCTCAGCGTTTCTTCTTACCGTTTTTCTTCTTCACGCTGTAGCCAAAAGTTCCCACCTTCCGGCCACCAGCCAGATATTCCCCATGGGAATAAACCAGAAGTCCCGCATCATTGAGATGGAACTTGTTGTTTTTGTCCATATATGCTTCATCCGCATGAACCGCAAGTACATCTGCAAGAAACATATCATGCGATCCCAGTTCCTTCACCTCTCGTACTCTGCACTCGATGGAAACCGGTGCTTCCCCGATCATCGGAGCAGAAACATACTGTGCTTTCTCTTTTGTAAGATTCAGTTTTTCGAATTTGTCAACATCCCGGCCGGACCGGACTCCGCAGAAATCCGTCGCAAAAGCCAGTTTTTCTGTTGTAAGGTTAATAACAAACTCTCCCGTTTTTTTCAGCATTCCATAAGAATAACGGGATGGTCGGACTGAAATATAAGCCATCGCCGGATTCGTACAGACCGTTCCTGTCCACGCAACGGTAATAATATTGTCGTTGCCCTCTCCGTCCGTGACACTGACCATCACTGCCGGCAGCGGATAGATCATATTTCCCGGTTTCCAAATCTGTTTTGCCATTGATCCGGCCTCCTTATGCGTAATCGCTGTTCATCAGCTGAGCAGCCTCCATCATCGCCGGAATCAGCTGTTTCTTTCTGGAAACCACACCTGGCAGACAGAACGCATCTCCGTCCGGCTTCTTCTCAAAAGCGATCTCAGCCATCTGCTGGCTGCCCTCACCATAAAACAGAAGCTCTGTAGATTCCTCCAGAATATTCGTCAGCATAAAGTAAACTCTCGTGATATCGTGACGTCCACACTCGCTGACCATAAACGGCATCAGCTTCTCCTTGATCTCTTTCAGCTCTTCGCTGTCCATGGAACTGATCTGGCCCACACCAAAGGAAACATTGCCCTCGCCAATAAACTTCTTGTAATCCTGGTAAAAAATCTCCTCCGGGGATTTATCTTTCAGATTACTTCCTGCTGAGAACATCTCTCTAGCAAAATCCTCGATCTTGATTCCCGCGATCAGGGCAAGAGCACTGGCAGCGATCTTATCCGTCTGTGTACAGGTCGGTGAACGGAACATCAGCGTATCTGAAATAATGGCCGCACAGAGAAGTCCCGCAATTTTTTCCGGAATCTCCAGACGCTGCTCTCCGTAGATCTCATAAAGGATCGTACCCGTACATCCCACAGGCTCATTACGGAACGCTACCGGTGTCATGGTCTGCAATGTTCCAAGCTTATGATGGTCAATAATCTCAAGAATCTCCGCCTTCTCAATATTATCAACAGCCTGATCCACCTCATTGTGATCTACAAGAACAACTTTTTTCTTGTGCATGTCCAGGAAATTACGCCTGGAAATCGTTCCGATACACTTTCCATGAGGATTGATAACCGGGAACGCTCTGTGGCGGTTTTTGACCATAACATCCTGGATATCATCTGTAAAATCCTCGGTATTAAACGTAACCATGTTATCCCGTTTCATAACATAGCTGACCGGAATACTCTGATTGATCAGACGGGCGATGTTAAAGGTATCATAAGGTGACCGGATGATCACGATATTTTTTTCGTGGGCAAGCTTCACAACCTTCTCGGAAACCACAATGTTCAGCCCTACGATGATACAGCTTACATTCTGGCTGATGGCCTGAAGATGATCCTCCTCACGGTCTCCCATGATGATCATATCGTTCTCCTCAATATAGCTTTCCATCATCTTCGGGTTGGCCGTTCCAACAAGAACACGTCCCTTGACAAAATACCCGTGGCCATTTCCTTCCACCACTTCTCCTCCAACAGTCTCAGCAATCCTCTGATACTGTGTCCGCGCATTGGAAAGCAGATAACTGTCTGTGGTATCCATATAAGTCTTGGCAATATCTCCGATGGTCACAAGACCTTCCAGGCATCCCTCCTTATCACGGATCGGAAGGGATACGATTCCGTTCTCCTGCATCAGATCCCAGGTATTTTTCAGTGACATGTTTTTGTCTGCCTGGGGACTGAGACGGATATCCATATCCTTGACCTGTGTTCCGATATTTCCCAGATAAGCCGGCGGCTGTACACCAAAACGGTTCAGCACATATCTGGTCTCCTCATTGATCTGACCAGCTCTCTTCGGAATATATCTCTTACTCTGTGTAGTCCTGTTTTTAATATCCGCATAAGCGATCGCCGAACAGATGGAATCCGTATCCGGATTCTTATGTCCGATTACAAATATTCTCTCCTGTTTCTTCATTCACATCCATCCTTTTTCATCCAAAAATATAACAATTAATCAAGTTTGATGTTCGCAAAAAGTGAACCAAGAGATGTGGTTGCCTCTTCTCCTGACTCCGGCAGTTCAAAAGTCTCTTCCTCAACTTCCTTCGCCATCAGATCCGATGCCTCTTTGATACTCAGGCTCAGCTTGCCATCCTTGATCGCAATTACTTTCACCTTAACCTTGTCTCCCACACTTATCGCCTCTGATGGCTTCTTAATTCTTTTTTCGCAGATCTGGGAAATATGAACCAGACCGGAAATTCCGTTTCCAAGATCAACAAACGCACCATAAGGCTGCAGGCTCTCAACCGTTCCCTCTGTCACGAAACCAACCTCAATATTGGAAATCTTGTTTCTGCGCTCCTTCTCTGCTTTCTCACGGAGAAGTTCCTTTGCAGAAAGTACCAGTCTCTTTTTCTCTTTATCTACACCAATTACCTGAACCTGAAGCGGCTTGTTCAGGTACTCTTCTGTATCCTCTACATAATTCAGCGCAAGTTTGGATGCCGGGATAAAACCTCGAACACCTTCCACATAAGCAATGGCTCCGCCGTTTACGATTCCCTTTACAACAACATCCAGTGCTTCCCCGGATTCCTGAAGCTCCTTCAGTTTATCCCATGCAAGTACATCTGCTGCCTCTGCTCTGGAAAGAAGAATATTTCCCTGTCCGTCATCTTTCCTAAGAACGGTTGCCTGGATCTCTTCTCCCGGCTGAACTGCCTCTTTAATATTAAATCCCGGCTCTCTGGAAAATTCCTCTGCCGGAATGAATCCCTCAGCATAATATTTAAGATCAAGAACAACTCCTGTCTCATCCACACTGACCACTGTCCCGGCGATGATATCACCTTCCTCAATTTTCTTAAAAGAAGCCTCCAGCTCCTGCTCAAAATCTTTCATAGACTCCGCCATTTCCTGACCTCCGTTCACGCTTCATCTTTTCATCATTTACTTCCGGCCTTTTTCTTATTCTTTCTGCCGGATTTTCATTTTAATCTTAATTATTATAGCATGGGCAAACCACCGACGCTATTATTTTTTTGAATGCAAAATCCCCTCTTTATACAAAAAAACCTCCGCACATTGGCAGAGGCTACATTTTCTGATATTTTTCCCCATAAAACGAGGAGTGCCCCGGTAGTGGCTTACCGGGGCGATTATTATGAAAAAAATTGTATGTGTAATGATACAGATACACACCATTACAGCGTCTTTCGTAGTGTTCTTTCGAACTGTTATTATAGTATCAGATAAATATGAACAAATTATGAACAGCTCGTGAACTTTTAGCGTATTTGCACAATTTCTTTTCTGTTTTTCCTCTTTTTTTATAAAAACGCCACATTTGCTTTATTGACAAGCGTTCTAAATATTGTACATTTTGTACATTTCCAGTAAACTTAAGAATAATAATCCCAATAAAAGTGCCATTCTGAACACCTTCCTCCTACTGACGGGAAAGCATACCCTTAATAAACTCGATCGCTTTCTCAAAAATATTCTTTACATCAGACTTTGTAACACCCATATCTTTCAGAGTACTGTATGCATCGCTTACATAACCTTTAATCTGGTCATCACTGATGTCGATTCCTCTGAATTTGCTGATAATATTCACGAGAGAATTCTTATCATCCTCAGAAAGTGTCACACCATAATGATCTGCTGCCTCATCAATTCCCTGTGAAATCTCATCATCAGAAATCTGATTGGAATCAAAAAGCCCTTTTACATAAACAATAATATCGCCAACTTTATCCGGGTCAGACGCAAGAGACTCAATCTCGTTATCTTTAAGAATCTCCTCTGCCTGGCTCATAACAGAGCTGGAATCTGATGCCATAACCATCATTGGTGAAGTACATGAGATAATTCCCGCAACGACCAGTGCTGTGATCCTGTTCATTTTTTTCATAATAAATCCCTCCAAAAGAGCCTTGGCTCATTATACGTAATCTGCAACTGTTTCCAGTTCCATAATTTTCAGTTCCCTTTTAACGCCACTCAGTATAACACACCACCCTACCCTTCTGTAAACTGGAATTTTCCCTTTTTTCAATATTTCTGGTCAGACTTTATGTATATCCCGGAAAATATATTCACAATCTTTTCATATTTTCAACAAACTTTCCTAACATCTCCTTTATAGAATAAATATTGTAAATTTTTCATTACTTACTTATGTCTGACACCTCAGACATAACCTCCTTTCT
>OLRZ01001453.1_pt1 | contig 15890 bp, 13 predicted proteins | sample 1671931 | NCBI WGS metagenome assembly OLRZ01 (sample SAMEA3136627, study PRJEB25190) | human gut metagenome | reverse complement strand
GATACCACCTGTAATGTGTTTTGGTGTAAGGCGTTACCTTTGCGACAAACTTCTGATAAATTTCACGGGGCAAGACCGGTTGTGAAAAATCAATCAGCTCATTCAGTGCCGCTTCAATTTTACCAAGTTCCAAACCCGCTTCGTCGCTTTCAGTCGAGCAATCGTCTTTTTCATATTCTGCGGTCAGCTGTGAAATCTTTTTGTCGATTTCTTCTTTCTTGTTCAAAAATTCCTCTTTTGTGATTTCGCCGTCGCTGCGCATATCCAAAAGAATATCTTTTTTGGATTTCAGTTTTTCGATATTTGCAAGCATAACCGATTTGTTTTGTCGAGGAGCTTTACTATCCGGTTTATAACATTCTTGAAGTATCTCGCAGGCAAGCTTTATATCTTCGGCTCTTGTCCGCCATACCTGCTCCATAATCATTTTGCCCATCATTTCAAGTTTCCAATCGGGTATTTCGGTCTGGTCGCAGTAGCCGGTATCGTCCAATCCTGCGTCACGACGTTTTTGAGCGGAGCCATTGTTCAACCTGTTATAGCAAAGGTATCCGTATGACCAAGGTGCGTTGTTGTTTTTGTGCCAGCGATTTCTGCGGAAGGACGCTCCGCATCGGCATTTCAATTTGGTTGCCCACAGGTCTTTTGTTTCGTTTTTGCCGTGATTCGGTTGTTTCTTCTTGCCGTCGGTAGAAACGCCTATTGTTTTTGTTACTCTCCGTTGTTTGATTTCCTGACACCGATACCATTCTTCCTCGGTTATAATAGGCTCATAATCGCTTTTTACGAGCATATATGTGGAAAAATCGTTATTAAGTATTCGTTTTTGTTCAAGATAGTTGTTGCTGTATGATTTTCCGTAAGCCTGATAACCCATATATGTAGGGTTATTGACAATTCTCGTAATTACGCACGGTGACCACTTTACCAAACCCGATGCATTTTTTCGTCCAAGCCGTGTGAGCACGTTCGCAATTTTGGAAGCGCCCATTTCGCCCTGTAAGTACAAATCAAAAATCATTCGCACGGTTTCCGCCTGTTCGGGGTTTATCGTGTATGTGGATTTTGCTTTACGGTTATAACCCAAGATATTTCCTCTGCCGTACACCATACCTTGCTGGCGGCTGATATGCTGTCCGGCTTTTACACGCTCCGAGGTTTTGCGGCTTTCTTCTTGTGCAAGTGTTGCCATAATTGTCAGTCGCAGTTCACCGTCTCCGTCCATTGTCCAAATATTATCCTCCACAAAATACACCTCAACGCCGATATTTTTCAGTTCTCTTGTGGTAACAAGAGTGTCAACGGTGTTCCTCGCAAATCGGCAGACCTCACGGGTTACAATCAAATCAAATTTTCCTTTCTTTGCGTCCTCTATCATTTGCAGAAATGCCGGTCGCTTTTTCGCCTGCGTTCCTGTTATTCCCTCGTCGATATATTTGTTCAGCACCTCCCAGTTGGGGTGATATTTCGCTTGGTCATCGTACCATTCAATTTGATTTTCAAGAGCCGCCATCTGTGCTTCGTGTTCGGTGGACACACGGCCGTAAAAGACCATTTTGCGATGTCTGTTACGGTCAAGAAAATCGTAAGGATTTCCGATTTTCGTGTTGTTTTTAAAAATTGTGTTTGTCATAAAAATTCCTCCTTGTGTTTTTAAGTATATTTGACATTAAGCCGCCTGTGAATTGTGCGGATTTTCAGATTTAACTTTTTCTCTCACGGCGTCAAGTGTGGCTTTGTTTATAAGCCCACGCTCATATAGAATTTCAATAAGCATAAACGCCGCATATAAGCTGTCGATTTTCTTATTCATTATCGCTCCTCCCTTTTGTTTCTTTCTCTCTGTCTCTGCCACTTTTCAAGCAAAGTTATGATTGTTTTTTGCATATCAAGGCTTGTATAACTTTTCGGGAAATACTTGCGTATATCTTCGGTTTTAAATTTGACCTGTTCTTTTTGATTGGGCTTTTCTTCGCTTAAAACGGCAAATATTGTGTCTATGGACAATCTTCCTTGCTCGCTGAATTTGCGCAGTCGCTGTGCCTGTGAAAGTGAGGGCGTGGCGTCTGTGTATTCGATTTCTTCAAATAACATTCTCTGCTCGTTTTCGGGCAGATACGAAAGCTCGACAGCCGGAGTAAAGGCTATCCTTTCTTCGTCAACAAGTTTTAGCAGTTCGGGTATTAAGTGCGTTAAGCGGATATATCGTTGCACCTGTCTGCCGCTTTCATTGTCAGAAATGTTATCTCTCGACTTGTGGACAACTTGTCCATAAGTTTTCCCCTGATGTTTCAACGCTTCTAATTTCATTTTGTAAGCAAAGGCTTTTTCACTTGGCAGTAAATGTTCTCTTTGTAAATTGGAATCCACCATTGCTATTACAGCTTCATCTTTTGACATATCTCTGACTATTGCCGGAACGGTTTGTATTCCCAATTCCTTGCAAGCCTCAACTCTCCTGTGACCGCTGATAATCTCATAAGTACCGGCGGAAAAAGAACGAACGATTATCGGCTCAAGCAATCCGTTTTCTTTTACGCTCTCTGTCAATTCTTCTTTTTCAACTCCGTCTCTTTTCTTAAACGGATGATTTTCAAAGGGAATGAGTAAATATATGTTGATGTTCTTTATTGTTTCTGTCATCTCAAATCCTCCTTGTCCAGTATTTCTATTTTTTTAAGAGCGATACCTTTGCCGTTTTTCTCATAAATCAATCTCAGATTTGTACCGTTATCTATTTCATAAAAGCCGAGATAACTCTGCCACCAAAACACAGGCGTGATAATCTTTCTTCCGTCACTTAACTGAAAGAAAAGACGCATCATATTTTTGCTTGCCTCTGCTCTCATTATCAGTTTTGCGAAGTATTCGCCCTCTTTGTCTATAAACCGATAATCGGAAGTAATGATGTGTTCCTCTCTCATTTCGTCGCTTGTGTATACTTTATTTGCTATCATATTTAAGTCCTTTCTTTTACGGCAGGTAAGAACTATATATTTATTTATATATTTATACGGTTACCTGCTATTTGAATTGGTTTGAACGGTAAGTGGAAACGATAATTACGACAGCCGTTTTTCTGTATCGAAAAGGTGTCAAAATTATCAAAAATTTTCTCTGTAAGCCGTTTTATTTTGAATCGAATAATCTGTTATCCTATTATCCCGAATCGTTGAAATCGTTGCTGTTTGGTGGAGATTTGACACTTCTTTTAGAACAATACAGAGGACAGTTTACAACGATTGCTTTGAAACTTTGCTTACAGTCATTCCGACATTTACGGCATAAGTCGTTGTATGTTCTTCTGCCTGTTTTGGGATTAATGAATAATGCCCATTCCTGTTTTAATTTCTTTGATAATCTTGCCATAGTAAAAACTCCTTTCACTCATTTGGACAAAGGGTGCCGAAATGCACACCCAAAATCGCCCGATTTCGAAAAAATTTTTAATACCCCTTCACTTGTTTGAACCGGGAAGTGAAAAAATGGGGGTATTTTGAAAAGAAAATTAAAAGTCCTTTCACTTGTTTGAAATGGGAAACGATTCTTGGGGGGTGTTTTTGAAAATATTTTTGAAAAATTTCTTTTGAAAACAAAAAATCTCCTCTCAATTCGTCGAACTGAGAGGAGAGAGTTGTTATATTTAATTTTTCAATTTATTATAAATATAGATTTTAATAATATAACTTGGGAACAGCGTAAGTTCGATGAAGTGTTTGATTGTACTATACCTAACAACACCTTATCCCGTGCAGAACTGAATTATGAGAGTGGGTCTGTAAGGAATATTCACTATGGTGATATTCTCATAAAATACGGTTCTGTTGTAGATGTTCAAAACGATGAAATACCTTTTGCGACAGGAAAAAGCAGCGACGATTTCAAGGGTGCATTATTACAAGATGGCGATATTATAATTGCTGATACAGCAGAAGATGAAACAACCGGAAAAGCCTGTGAAGTAGGCAATTCACAAGGGTTAGATGTCGTGTCGGGACTCCACACTATGGTATGTCGTCCACGCAATAAAATGGCATTGGGTTATCTCGGTTATTACTTAAATTCAGACGCCTATCATCATCAGCTTTTACCTCTTATGCAAGGTATTAAAGTTTTATCATTAAGCAGGACTAATGTTCAGAAAACTATGGTGTGCTATCCGAAAAGCAAGACTGAGCAGCAACTAATTGCAGACTGTTTCCGCAACCTTGACCACCTTATCACCCTTCATCAGCGTAAGTGTTTTTTGTCAATTTAAGCTTGATAACGAACGCATTACCAAATCAACATCTTTATTCTCAAGTTCTTGAATAATATGGAGATATGTTTTCTGCGTTGTTGTCATACTCGAATGTCCTAATCTCTGTGCCACGCTTGCTATTGATACTCCGGCAAACAAAAGAAGCGAAGCGTGAGTGTGTCTCAGCCCGTGAACGGAAATAACCGGTATTCCTGCTTTCTTGCAATGTCTTGTCAGAATATCGTTGACTGTCGAGTTATACACATTCCCCGATATGAAAATCGGTTCATCTTGAGGTAACCCTTTGACCAATGTAGAAAACTGAATAATAAGCTGCCAATCAATTTGAATTTTTCTTACCGATGACTGATTTTTAGTAGGCAAGAAACCACCTTTTCCTTTATAATCCCAAGTCTTGTTGATGGAAAGGGATTGCCTTGAAAAATCAAAGTCCTGCGGCGTTATAGCCAATGCTTCAGAAAAACGCATACCTGTTTTGGCAACAAGCAGAATGAACCAATCCCAATTTAACTCTTGTCCTAAATCCAAATCCGAGAGAAGCTTGTGCAATTCAAATTGATTGAGATACTTAATTTTCTTGTATCTCGGCTTCCTACCTTTGATGATAGCTTTTCTTGTTGGGTCTCGCTCAATGAGACCTTCATCAACAGCGTCTAATATGGCTCCTTTAAGCTGATGGTGGAAATCCATTGTTGTTTGTCGCTCGTGTTCCTTTGCGTAATCGTTCAACAGTTTTTGATATGTAATGCGTGTCAATTCGCATACTTTCAAATCTGGAGCCAATCGCTTAATCCAAGACTGGGTAAGCAAATACTTGTCCATAGTGACCTTCCTTATCGCCCCTTCTTTGTACACAGTAATCCATTGTGCGTAATAATCGTAAAAAAAGTCTGTTTTATTTATGTTATTCAGCATAAAATCCTCCTGTAAAATAAGTTGACTCACGCTGATGAAGGGTGATAAGGTTGTCGAGATTGCGGAAATATGCGCCGATAGCTTGTTGTTCGTCATAAGTTGTTATGTCCACTTTTAAGGATTTTACAATTGTTCCCGATAGATTTCCTTGACCACCCTGTAAGTAGGTAGATATAATATTATCTTTTTGATTTCTCAACCATTGCATCAGAAATTCCGAGTCATAACCTTCGTTTGGTTTGATTGCTAAAATTGCTTGATTTATCGCACCTTTTAGCTTTGAAATGCTTACTTCGCCACTTGTTGCACCATATAATGCATACAAAATATCACCTTTTTCTACCATTGCAGCAGACGAGTTTTTATACCCTAATTCCGATAGAAAAAGCTCTGTTTTTTCTTCGTTAATTTCTCCCGAACGAATGAAAGGAATATCACCATCATAATACTCTGCTTTACCTGCTGTTGGAGTTCCCCCAGAGTAAGATGAAGTAATAGAACCCAACTCACGCTGTTCCCAAGCAAAAGAAAGGGAGTCAAGATTTCTCCTGACTCCCCGATTGATTTCGTATACGAAACACGAAATCATTGCAAAAACCATAAACTTTTTTCGTTTCATATTCAGCTTAGGTAATACCGTATTAAGTTTAAAAAGAATCAAACCCCATTTAGAATTGCTTCCCTCAAAAATGCATCTGCTTCCATTTTTACTTCTCGGTTTTTTGCCAATGTTTTACCGAGCTTTTTCTCAAGATATGCCCTTGCTTTATCCAAATCCAAATCGGAAAACAACTCATCGTACCTGTTGAATTCGTTGATTTTTGATTCTGTTGGATGAAGGTTAATTAAATATCTGAGTTTATCCGGGTTCAACCCCAAACCTACGGAAATCTCGCTAATCTTATCGTTATAGCTTTTTGCCTTATATTCTGCGATATAATCCGACAGGTTTTTGTTTTCCTCAACAGCCAGACCGTTTTCAACATCGTTTAAGAATTGCCTTGCAAAAGACTGATCCTCCTGAGAAAGAGCCGCAAACGATTTATGGAGTTCATCAAGATTCCTTTGCTTCGCTTCAGCATTGCCGGCATTCAAATCTTTGATGAACTGTTTAAATCGGGAATTCATATAATCGTTATCAATTATATCTGTACTGATTTCGGTAATATGCGGGTCAATGTCATACGGCGGGTCGGGATAGCCGGGGCCTATTATGAACAGCTCCTTATATCTTTGAACAAGTATGAGATATGTTTCCTTGTCAATTTTAACTTTAACCGTTGTTTGCGGACTGTCGTCGTGGTCAAAATTATATTCATAATTACCCCAGTAGAAACCCTGAATTTTTGCAGAGTCAAGTTTGTCCTGGAAAGACTGGAATAATTTCGCAAATTTCTTTTTCCACCCGTCATCATCATAATTGTGCTCAAAGTTTTCAATCCCTACCGCTTCAAAGTGACTGCAAATATCATCAAAAATCAAGTTTAATGAATTGAGATTTTTTTCAAGTTTATCTACAAAAACGCCAAAAGGTCTGTTACCGGAATACTCGTCAACAGCCGCCTTAAAATTTGCTGTCATTGTGTGTGGATATCTATACCAGACTATTGTTCCGTGTTTCTTTTCCGGTCCAAAAAGTCTGTTCGTTCTTGATGCAGTCTGAATAAAGTTTTTACTTCTCTGCATTTTATCGAGATAAACCGTATTAATCCATTTTGAGTCAAATCCAGTCAAAAGCTGATCTACAACAATAACAATATTCAGTTGCTGATTTTTTTCAAGGTTAATATACGGGTCTTTATGCGCAAGTCTTTTACACAGGTCTTTTTTAAATTTGTCATAGTTGGCGTGAGTATAACTCTGACCGAACATATCTCTGTAATCATTCAGAATTTGTGTTATACCTTGCATTTTAAAAATAGCATTATTTCCGTTGTCATCGCTTGCATCAAAAAGTGCCGTGACATTTAGGCTGTTATTACCTTTTTCACGTTCTTCTCTGAATATTTTATAATACTCAATGGCTTCGGGAATACTACTCGTTGCGAATATTGCATGAAACAGTGAGTTGTAACTTCTTACTGTCCATCTTTTGAGAATGTTTTCAACAACTTTTCTTCTGTAATTATCGGTTTGATATTGAGTGACCGGAATATGCTTTTCAATCTCGGTCATCGGACAAGGTACTGTGCCCTGATTAAGGTAATAAAGATATTTGTCGCGCTTCATATCGTCGGCCATTGCCTCTGCTTCTGTAGCGGCATGAACCAGGTTAAGCCCGACTTTCTGTCTTAGGTCATTATCATCAAATATGTGCACCTCATAAGGGTCGAATCCTAAAACATTGCGGTCTCTTATACCGTGGGCTATTGTGTATCTATGCTTTTCGGAGCCAAAAATATCTTTTGTTACGGCATGATCGGGTGTGCCCGTATAGCCGAAAAACATCGCCGTTGGGAATGTATGTTCGATATTTTGATGCATTTCACCGTTCTGATCTCTGTGACATTCATCAACAATAAAGACAATACGCTTTCCCCTGATTTTGTTGATAACGGATTGCGGAACATCGCCCTCTTTAACACGAGACATTTTCTGAATAGAAGTAATGATAACTTTTTCGTCAGCATCATCACTTTTCAAGAGTTTTATAAGTGCATCGGTGTCACTTGTGTTATTGATAGAGACATCAACATTGGCAAAATTAGTATAATCGGTATAGGATTGATCGCCGAGTTCTACTCTGTCAATCAGAAAAACCACTTTATCTGCTTTTGTACTCATGTTTGCAATGAGTTGTGCGGTCTTGAATGATGTGAGCGTTTTTCCGCTGCCTGTGGTATGCCAGACATATCCGGCTTTTTGTTCGGCTTTTGTCCAATGAGATGCAGATACGGCATTTGATACATTCAGTGCGGCGTAAACTTGGTATGGACGCAGCACTTTCAAAACGCCGTCGGAGGTATCCGGTACAGTATAGAAACCTATCATCTCATGTGCTCTCGGTATCATAAGAAGCGAATGGGCAAATTTGTGCCATTCATTGATATATTCATTGTTTATATCAGTCCAATGAAAATAGTAAAGGGGATTAAATTTACCTTCTGGGCCGGGATTTGCAAAGTAGACAGACTCCTCCGGATTCATGGCGATAAACACTTGAACAAGAGAGAAAATGCCGGTGAACGCATTGTTTGTCATATACTTTTGTATTTGAGTTTCCGCCTGACTTAACGGTACACCGCTCTTTTTCAGTTCTATGTGATATACAGGCATACCGTTGATAAGCAACATTAAATCGCCGCGTCTGTTTGGATAAACATTGTTTGTTGTCTTAAATCTCGGTTGTTCGGCTATTTGGTATCTGCTGCTTCCGGCGGCAATTTCCATGCGGTCATATATTTTTAGGGTCACCGGTCTGCCGAAATGAGCGGAGTCCGCCTGATTGTCCCTTATTACCGTTACACTTTTGCCGTTAATGAATGTATTCAGTTTATACGGACTTTTAAGTGCGTCAATTTGACCGAGAATTTGTCTCATTTCTCCGTCTGTGAGCCTGCACCCGTTTAAGTGGTCAATATCATTATTGTTTTCGTAAAGAATGTCAGCCCAGTTTTTTATCAAATCTTCTTCGGTGGGATTTTTGATAAGTCCGTCCTTCCAGCCGCAACTCTGTTGAAGGTAGTTTATAAGGTCTCTTTCAAAGAGTAATTCGTCATTGTATGGCATAATTTCATCTCCTTAGTCTACAAACATCTTTTCAAGCATAGATTTCTTGATATTTTGAAGCTTTTCTAACTTACGCTGATGAAGGGTGATAAGGTTATCGAGGTTTTCAAAAAATGAACCTATTTGCTCTTGCTCTATGTCGGACGGCAAGGCAATTTCGAGGTTGCTTACTTGTTCCAAAGACAAATTTGGTTGTGCACCAATAGTCGGATTTTTCTTTATAAAATCTGCTACAGCCTTGCCTTTGAGATATGTTTTCACATATTTCAAGCAACCGCTTTTAAGACGAATGATAGCTAATGCTTGATTCGTATTTGCTGGCAAAATGCTTGATTTTACTGAGGTTACTCGACCAAGTGTGCCAGCGATTGAAAACAAAATATCGTTTTCTTTAAGCTGAGAACGACGCAAATACCCTTCGTGCTCCTCAGAAGTTATTTTTTGTGTTATGGTGATTTCACCTGATGAATTATCAATGCTTTCAATTTTTACAAAATTGACCGTACCCATATTACTTTTATCCAAAGGTGTTGTTCCTTTGGTTATAAGTGAAGACAGTTCCCCCAACTTACGCTGTTCCCAAGCTTCCGTAAATCCGGCGAAGCGTATTTCCGGAACATTTGAGCCATTTTTCGGAAACATTTTTTCAAGACACGCTTTTTTAGTATTGTGCAATTTGTCAAGCTTACGCTGATGAAGGGTGATAATGTTGTCAAGCTGCTCGAAATATACACCTATGGCTTCTTGTTCTGCTTTAGAAGGCATAACAACTGGGAAGTCAACAAGTATGTTTTGATTGAGGTGTTTTATCGTTCCGCCAGTCGCTTTTTTATCGACATAATCCATTAAGAATGGGGCTTTGAGATATTGGAAAAGATACTTATTATCCACCTTTGTCTCATCATTAATTTCTACATTAAACACTCCAGCATTTAGGGTTGCAGGCATTGATAAACCCTGAACATAAGCCACTTTTCCGAGAGTTCCATCTTTTGTAATCAGAATACTTCCATTCTTTATTTGAATATGTTTATCCTGCTCATATCGTTCTTTCTCTACAAAGTGACAAGTAGAATAATTGACTGCTCCATCGTTGAAGTCAGTTCCGGTAATCAGCATATAGTCTCCACTATCCAAGAACTCAGAAGTTCGTAAGTTTTGCCACCCAATTCTTGCGTGCATTGTAGCTATGTCGGATAACTTACGCTGTTCCCAAGCGTCATCAAACCCTTTAAATCTGATTGCCGGAAATTTATTTTTATTCGTCATTTTACCGAACCCCCCAGCAATGTTTTAAGCCCTGCAAGACCGAGCATATCAAAATCGCTGCCGGTCAAACCGTCGAGCATATCCGAAAGCGCAGATTCCGCCGCGCTTATCCGGCTGTCAAGTTCCGTGAATGAGGTTTCATATTTCTTTGAAAGCGCATCAATTTGGCTTTCAAGTGAAGAAATCAGTGTATGCGGCAAATTTGTTATTCCGTCACAGATAGGGTCAATCCACTTTTTAACAAGAAGGTTATGAATTTCTTCGTCCGTTAGTGTTTTTATTTTTTCTTCGGTTTCGCTGTCAAGGACTGTTTTCTTTGCCTTCAGCGCCTTCTTCGCTTTGCTGATTTTATCGTTTGTTTCATCAATACTCATGATTATCGATTCGTATGAATCGTCTTCATATTCAGCGCCTTTTTTGATATTCTTTTTGATTTCAGCAATTTTTGACTTGAGCTTTTTGGAATCAATATCGCCCGAATCACCGTCTTTAAGAAGTTCGACTTTGTCGTCAGGTTCAATGGAATCGAGAAGTTCATCCTTTTCGTTTGCCAGTGCAGAAATCTCAATGTCTAAGGCTGAAACTTCGTCCGCCAAATCGGAGAAGTACAGTTTTTGAATCATAGCGAAAGGTATAAGTCTGCCGTCAATTCCGATAATTTTTTCTTCAAGTCTTTTTGTTTTGGAGTCTTTTTTTAACACTTTAATATCGTCAATTTCTCTCGCAACCGCAAAGCCCTGAGTTTTCACGGTTTCAAGGTCGAGAAGTATTTCTTGCCATACATTGTCAAGCGCTTCAAAACAATCGTAATAATCAATTAACCCGTTATCGTCAATTTTTTCTTTTATGGAAGCGGCAATTTTCATTTCAAGCGAACTCAGATGAATATTCGCCGGATTTGAAAGAAATTCATTTTCAAGATAAGGTTTTAAATACGCGAATCTGTTATTATGAGAATTGATAAACTCGGCAACATCGGCGTTGTTCTCAATTATCTCTTTTAAGTTCTCGGCGGCAGTTTCGGAATAATCCGAATTCACAGTCTTAAACAGCTCATTTTTCAAAGTCGGGAATTGACGCCAAAACGGAGCAAGATTCTCGCTGTATATCTCGGCATTCGGTATACCGCCGTACATCAGCGCAAAGATATCATGCGGCTCTTCTTTGTCGGATGAGTCGACATAACGAGGGATATTCAAGTTGAAACCGTTTTGCTCGATTTCATCGAAGCTTACAAGACGGGAATAGCGGTCAATGTTTTTTCTTGAAATAACCGTGTCAACAATCTTGCGGATGTCTCTTTGGCGCAGTTTGTTTTTGTTGCCGTCCTTAGTAAATCCCTTTGATGCGTCAATAAAGAGAATATCGCTGCTCTCGCGAACTTTTCTGAGAACCATGATAATTGTAGGAATGCCGGTGCCGTAAAAAAGGTTTGCAGGCAGACCGATAATTGTATCAATATTGTGCTTTCTGACAAGTTTCTCTCTAATTGTTCCTTCTTCACCGCCTCTGAAAAGAACACCGTGAGGCAGAACAATGGTCATAATTCCGTCGCTGTTAAGATGATACAGATTGTGCAGAAGAAAAGCATAATCCGCTTTTGATTTCGGAGCAATTCCGTATCCGCTGAACCTCGGGTCTTCTCTCGGTTCCCAAGGCTGAGAGTAAGGAGGATTTGAGCAGCAGGCGTCAACAGAAAGGTAATCATATGTTGAATCAGGGTCGCCGTCCTCAAAATAAGGCCAGTCTTTGTCAAGAGTATCGCCTTTGCGTGCTACAATATTGCCCGGCAAAATATCGCGCATGACGAGGTTCATTCTGGTAAGGTTGTATGTTTCCGGAATCAATTCCTGAGCATAATACTTAATTTTGTTTTTGTCCCCGAGATAACTTGAAACAGCCTGACCGATATTTATAAGCAGCGAGCCCGAGCCGGATGTTGGGTCGTATATAGACAGAGTTTCTTTATGTTGAAGGTTATATGCTATGATTTCAGCCATAATGACAGAAGCTTCGTGAGGCGTATAAAATTCGCCCGCTTTGCCGGCATTGGCTGCAAAGTTTTTCAAGAGATATTCGTAAACAAAACCTAGAACATCATAATCCTCTCTGTTATCGGTAGGAATGGATTTTACGAGTTTTATTATTTCGCCGGCGTTTTTGGTCCTCTCGGGGTCGGTAGAGCCAAGATCTGTAATTCTGCTTGATAAAGTGGCAAAAATATTTGAGAACACCTTTTTATATGCAGGAGAAATATACCTCTCAAAAGCGCTCAATGCAACGGTTACATTTTCGACGGAGAAATCTATACCGGGATTTATCCAAGTTGAAAATAAATTTTTATATGCGATAAAATAGCCGAGATTGTCCATGCAGTTCTTTTTCGGCTGATCATCTTCTTCCTTTACCTCGGGTAGTTCATCTCTTTCATAGCCGAGATTTTTCATCAGATAGTTTTCCTCTCGATCTGAAAGATATTTGTAAAACAAAAATCCGAGCATATAGTCTTTATATGTCGCCGCAGGCACTTTGCCTCTGAGTTCATTTGCAAGTGCCCATATTTTTGATGCCAACTGTTGCTTGTTCATAATCTTCCTCCGATTATATCTATATAGTTATCTTAATTTTATCAAATGATATATCCTATAAAACGGACTCAATTTTCTTCGTCAGGAAGAAAATCAATAATATCCTCCACCTTACAATCAAGGGCGGCACATACTTTACCAAGCACATTGGTAGTAACATTCTCATCTCTGCTCATTTTACTCATCGTGTAATGATTGATACCGGCTAAAGCTTCTAAATCTTTTTTCTTCATATTCCTATCAATAAGGATATGCCATAGTTTTTTGTAACTAACTGCCATCTCTATTGCACCTCTTTCTTGGTTTAAGTGTAAGTGTAATTAGTATAGCACTAAAATCAAAAAAATTCAATATAAGTACGATATTTGGAACAAAAGTTCAGAGGTTCAAATTTAATAATCCTTGTGGAGGAATAGCCTTACAAATAGATTTTTTATTATTCTTGGGAACAGCGTAAGGTTAGAGATGTTGCAAATCGCTACGATAATTTGAGAGTTCCGGTGGCTGCAAATTTGCGAGTTTCAGGAACTACTCCCTATTACGGTGCAAATGGAATTCAAGATTATGTAGAAGGATACACACACGAAGGAGAGTTTGTTCTTGTTGCCGAAGATGGTGCTAACGACCTAAAGAATTACCCCGTAAAGTGCGTGAATGGGCGTATTTGGGTTAATAATCACGCTCACGTTCTACAAGGAAAAGCGAAAATAGCCGATAATCAATTTCTTGCATATTCCATAAATCAGGCTGATATTGAAAGTTTGTTAGTTGGTGGAAGTCGAGCGAAACTTAACGCCGAAACCCTTATGGATATAGAATTGACCTTACCGAGCTTGCCTGAACAACAAGAAATTGGTACATATCTAAAACACTTAGATAACCTTATCACCCTTCATCAGCGTGATTGTATTTATTTGTTCTCTTGATAGTTTTATGTTGATACAAACACTCTGGTTCAGTGTGAAGCTAATAATATATATATTATCAATATTTTCAGGTCTTAGGGTGTGACCCTAACGGGGTATTTGGGAGTGGGCTGCCCAAATATACTGCCGCTGAAAGCACGAGCGACAGCACCGTTTTGGACAATCTGTCCATAAATGGTCTGCTCGCTCAGTATGTGCAGAAAGCGGGCAGATTACCGTTTGGCTATCCAACCGGTCTGCTCGCTAAGATTGCACATGCCTTTTTATCTATGGCGGTATTAACATTCAAAATTAAATATCAAACAAAAAATAAGCACGGACAACAGAGTATTTCTGCAATCCGTGCTTTAATTTTATGCGCATCCGATGTAGAGTTCATACTGTGTATCGGATACTTTTTCTGCCCATATCCACACCGATGTAAATCCATCAACATTCTTGTATCTGTTCAATCTGCTTTCGATATCAGCGCCGATATTTTTACTGTTTGCATTAGCGGATATTGGATTATCCCAACATTCTGTAGCAGTTTTTTCGAGGGTAAAGCCAATACTTTGAGCATAATTCTGTGCATAAGAAATCCAATACGATATATCGAATTTTTCAATTTGTTCAACTGCTGTTGTGACTTCCGAAACAGTATTTGTTGTGATTTCAGACTCAGATTTTTCGCTTTTAGGCATTTCTTTTTGCGTATGAGTATCTTGCTTCGGCTCGGTATTTGCTGTTGTGGTTTGAGAATAAATCGGCTCTTTTAACACCTTTTCTGTACTGGTTTCAGCGTTGGGCGGCTGTGTTGTTTCTTCCGAAAATGTGCTTTTCTCAACTGTTCGACCCTCTGCTTTCTCGGACAATTTTTCCACTTGAGTTGTATCAATTACAGCGTTAGTCGATGAACTTTCAACCGCCTTTTTGTCCGTCTCGTTATGGGCAGTGCAACCTGCCATAGCGAAAATGAGTGTTAATACCACTGTGAATATTACGACTTTTCTCATACAAAAATCACCTCGCTATTCACAATTTCCATTGCACGATTACGAATGTTATTCATCTTCCACACCCATAGCATCGGGTTATCTGCTTTCAGTTTTTCCGTAACATTTTCTTTTTCGGCAAGCGATTCAACAAGCTGTAAAAACATCGTTTGTGCTTGTTCCTCTATGTCCGCAAGGTAGGGGTACAGCCTTTCCGATGTGAGCAGATTATAATATCTTATGCGATGGTGTTGTTTAAGATACCGTCTGTGTCGGTTTGTCCACACGCAGATATGCAGTTCATTTTGCTCTTTTGTAGTAATGCAAGGCAGTTGATAATCACCTTGTATTTCGTAGTTACAGCCGTTTTGTTTAAATAATGTGTTCATAATGAAACCTCCTTAATTTTGTTGATTTCATTATATATAAAGCATAATCGAAACACGAATGTACAAAAAATCCGCCTACCGAGTTATTCGATAGACGGATATTTTTTAGAAAATCACTTCAACTGTTATATCTTCCCATTGTGATTGGCGAAGATATTGACCGTTGGCGTTACGAAAAGCTTTTGCCTGTTCGTAGTTTATTGTGAAGCAGAAGTAAAAATTACTTCTCATCCCCGCTTCTGATAGCTGCCTGAGCAGCAGCAAGTCTTGCGATCGGCACACGGAATGGTGAACATGATACATAGTCAAGACCAATCTTATGACAGAACTCAACTGATGATGGGTCACCGCCGTGCTCACCGCAGATACCTACGTGGAGCTTGTTGTTTACAGGCTTACCGAGCTTAATAGCTGTTTCCATAAGCTTGCCAACACCTGTCTGGTCGAGCTTAGCGAATGGATCGTTCTCGAAGATCTTAGCATCGTAGTAAGCGTTGAGGAACTTACCTGCGTCATCTCTCGAGAAGCCGAATGTCATCTGTGTAAGGTCGTTTGTACCGAAGCAGAAGAAGTCAGCCTCTGTAGCGATCTCGTCAGCTGTAAGAGCAGCTCTTGGAATCTCGATCATTGTACCAACTTCGTACTCAAGCTCGATGCCTGCAGCTGCGATTTCAGCGTCAGCTGTTTCAACAACCATCTTCTTAACATACTTAAGTTCCTTAACCTCGCATACGAGCGGAATCATAATTTCAGGCTTAACTGTCCAATCCGGATGAGCCTTCTTAACATTGATAGCTGCACGGATAACAGCCTTTGTCTGCATCTTAGCAATTTCAGGA
>OLRZ01001450.1_pt1 | contig 15908 bp, 19 predicted proteins | sample 1671931 | NCBI WGS metagenome assembly OLRZ01 (sample SAMEA3136627, study PRJEB25190) | human gut metagenome | reverse complement strand
TTGTCGAATGAATTTTCCATAAACATTTTACAGAGCGAAAGGGATAGTTGCTTTTCCTGCCGCTTGTGATAAACTTGTTCATAAGTGGGGGAAAGATCATGGACAGAACCCCGATAAGGGAATAAAAGCCGGGCTGTCCCGGTATCATTTAATGAGGTAGAAAAGTTGACAGAAGAGAAATATACAATCCGAAAGTATAAAAGAATTTTATTTTATGTAGTGATATGTGTGCTGCTTGCGGCATTCCTTTTGGGACAATATATTTACCCAAGTGAAAGGGAAACGGTCACGGAGGAAAGCATTACTTATACCGGAACCTTTTACCGGGTGCTGGCAGACGGAACCAAAGAGGAAATCCCAGTTCCGGGCAAATGTGATGTGCCTGCCGGAGAGTCCCTGGTCATCCGGTCAGTGCTCCCACAGGATTATCATGAAAATACGATCGCCATCAGGTCCTCTCTGGAGAATGTGCGCATTTACATCGGTGGGGAACTGAGGGCGGTGTATGATACGGAGAATACCAGACCTTTTGGGAAAAATTCTGCCAGTGGGTATGTGTTCTGCGAGACATCCGGCGAGGATGCGGGGCAGGAAGTGCGGATTGAACTGCAGTCCTTTACCGACAAGTATTCCGGTGTCGTCAACACGGTATATTGTGGGGACAAATCAGATATCTGGGCATATATGCTCCACTGCTATTTTATGGTAACTCTGATCGCCTGCGCCATGCTGTTTGCCGGACTGGTCGTGCTGATCATCAGTCTGGTGCTTGATATTATATATAAGACAAGATTTGATCTGGAGTACCTGGGATGGTGCATGATTCTGGGAGCAGTGTGGATGCTGGGAGAATCGAAGCTGCGTCAGCTGTTCGTTTCCAATGCTTCTATTCTGTCGAATATGTGCTTCTTCGTTGTGATGCTCTGCCCGGTTCCGATCATGTTCTATATTGACAGTGTGCAGCAGGGAAGGTACCGGAAGGTCTATCATGTGGCAGAGTGTATCACCTGTGTGAACTTTGTACTATGCACATCCTTACAGCTACTGAATATCGCAGATTTTATCTCGACAATGTTCTTGTCCCACCTAGTGATTGCAGGAACGTTCCTGACAATATTTATCACCATTTTCCGGGATCTCATCAAGGGAACGGCGAAACATTACAAGCTTCCGCTGATCGGACTGGTAGTTGCCATGATTGCAGTCATGCTGGAGGTGACAGAGGTGTATCGAGTGGTGTCAATGTCAGGGATTTTTATCGCAACCGGACTGGTGGTCCTGCTGGTCGTTACGCTGATCCAGACAATGGACCGCATCCGCGAGCTGGAACTGGCCAGGCAGAGAGAGGCCAGGGAAAGCCTGGAGTATCTGACAGGTCTTCCTATGCGTCATAAGGGTGAAAAGCTGATCCTTGAGAAAATGCAGGAGCATGATGGCTGTCTGGGATTTGTCGATATGGATAATCTGAAGAAGATCAACGATGTCTATGGACATAAGGCGGGGGATCGTGCTCTCAGGCTGGTAGGAGCAATGCTCACAGAGTGCATGGAGAACGCAGTGGTCTGCCGGCTGGGAGGAGATGAATTCCTGTTCTATCTGTCGGAGGCATCAGAAGAAGAGATGAACATGCGGATGAGAAAGCTGTTTGAAAGCTTTGGTACGGCAAAAAATCTCACGACAGAGACTTCACCGGCATCTCTGTCCTGCGGTCTGTGCATGTGCAGACAGGGAGGAAGCTTTGAAGAATATTATATAAGAGCGGACAAGGCATTGTATTATGTCAAACAGAATGGTAAGAACAGTTACCGGTTTTATGAAGAGCTTGAGGAACAGCAGACGGATGCATAGGCCAGAAAAAATGACCTGGAGGCAATCACCGGAGCATCATCCTTGCGTGAAGCCATCAAACGATTCTGGACCTTCCGTGTTCCATGGGGATGGACATACATGTGGTGAGTATGGATGTGGAAACCATAGCTGTCATTAAGAAGAATAAAAAAATACAACACGAAAGGATGCGTCAAGGTAATGCAAGAATTATCGTGATACATCCTTTTGTATTTGGATTGATTATTTTTCTTTCCCTACTTGTCGAAAGTAATAGATGGAATATATAATATTGTTAATAAACCAGAGATATTTACATTGGAAACGATTTAATCAATTTGGAGGTATAGAATGAAAGCACATAAGTATTGGTCAGTCGGAGCGTTAATTACTATGATTGGAACTTTTTATACTGGATATAAAGGATCCAAATCAGGTCATAGGTATTTTGCGTGTAGCACTCTTATATGTATGATCATGTCTATGTATACGGGACATAAAATGATTTCAGGTAATAAAAGAACAAGAAAACAGGTGGAAAATACAAAAGCGGAGGAATAGTAAATGTTAGAGTTAGGAATAAAAGCACCGGATTTTGAATTGCCGGATCAGAATGGAGAAATGCATAAATTAAGTGATTATTTAGGTAAAAAAGTAATTATATATTTTTACCCAAAGGATAACACGCCAGGTTGTACAAAGCAGGCATGTGGTTTTTCAGAGCGTTATCCTCAATTCACCGAGAAAGGAGCAGTTGTTCTTGGAGTGAGTAAGGATTCTGTAGCTTCTCACAAGAAGTTTGAGGAAAAATATGGATTGGCATTTACACTTTTGGCAGATCCAGAGCGTAAGGTGATCGAAGCATATGATGTCTGGAAAGAAAAGAAAAATTATGGCAAGGTTTCTATGGGTGTGGTAAGAACAACCTATCTTATTGATGAGCAAGGGATTATTATCAAAGCCAATGATAAAGTAAAGGCGGCAGATGATCCTGAAAACATGCTTAAGGAATTGGCATAATGAAGATTATTTTATCACCTGCAAAAAAGATGATTGTAGATACCGATAACTTAGCACCGGTTGAACTGCCTGTCTATATTGATAAGACAGCAGAAGTATTAAACTGGATGAAAAGCAAATCAAAAGAAGAACTGAAAGCTATCTGGAAATGTAATGACAAGATTGCAGAGCAGAACTTTAACAGATTGGAAAATATGGATCTTTATAACAGGCTTACTCCGGCTGTTTTAGCATATGAAGGGATTGCATTTCAATATATGGCACCATCTGTGTTTGAAATCCAGCAGTTTGAGTATTTGCAAAATCATTTAAGAATCTTGTCTGCGTTTTATGGCATTTTAAAACCAATGGATGGTGTGACTCCTTATCGTCTTGAAATGCAGGCAAAGGTTGGAATTGGAGATGCAAAAAATCTGTATGAGTACTGGGGAGAATTGTTATACCGCTCAGTAATCGATGACAGTAGGATTATCATTAATCTTGCATCAAAAGAATACTCAAAATGTATAGAAAAGTATCTGACACCACAGGACAGATATATTACGATTGTATTTTGTGAGTTATCCGGAGATAAATTGGTAACAAAAGGTACCTATGCCAAGATGGCTCGTGGTGAAATGGTCAGATTCATAGCGGAAAATAATATTGAAAATCCGGTGGAGATTCAGAAATTTGACAGACTCGGATATTCGTTTAGGTCTGATTTATCTTCAGATAAAGAATACATTTTTGAACGTAAAATGCAGAATCTTTTCGGGACAATTAACGGGGAGGAATGAATATGGAAGAACATAAAAGGATAAAAGCAGTCATTTTTGACATAGACAATACGCTATACAGTTATGATGAAAATCATATTGATGGCATGAAGGCCTTGGAAGACTACTGTAAAAGTGCATTTCAGATCACAAGGGAAGAGATGGAACTGTATTATAAAAAAGCAGGACAAATCCTGAATGAGAGAATCGGAAGTGATATGGCGGCAATCCATAACCGCCTTTTGAGGATACAATGTATGCTGGAACTGATAGACCAGCCGCTGTTTCCTCATGCATTACATATGTATCATGCATATTGGGATACTTTGATCCTACATTCAAAGCCGACAAAGGGGGCAATAGAGTTCATAAAAGAATTGAAAAAGAGAAATATCCGTATAGGGATAGGGACAGATATGACCGCTTATATTCAGTATAAAAAGCTGGAAGCGCTTGGAATAGCACCGTATATAGATTATATCGTTACCAGCGAGGAGGCCGGCGTAGAGAAACCACACCCGCATTTCTTTGAACTTTGTGTACAGAAGGCAAATGCCAGGGCAGAAGAATGTGCCTTTATTGGTGATAGTCTCAAAAAAGATGTGGAGGGGGCATGTAAGAATGGGTTAAAAGGAATCTGGTATACGAGAGGCGAAGAGCTGGGAGAAGATATTGAATATCCAAAGATACGAACATTTGAGGATGTAAATATTGATTATATGTTTCCAAAAGACTGATTATATGAATTTTATACAAATAGAAATCTGAAAAGCAAAGGGATCCGAAGCAGTTCTAAAAGAGAATAGTTACGGATTCCTTTTTTTGCCATATAATTTATTGTGAAAATAAACAAAAACAGTATGCGATAATTACACAATATATATAAAAATAATAAAACGGTCATAAAAATGACAAACGTTCATATAAAATGCTTGATATTATTCATAAATAATGACATAATGCATATAAAGAAACGTATAAAGCACAAAAAAGTAAAAACTATATGATCATTTTAGAAGGGGGTTACGAATGAGTAAAATTAGTGAAATGACAAGGGAAAGCTGGATAAAAAGTACATTTCCGGAGTGGGGAACATGGCTTGTGGAAGACATTGAAAATGAAGTGGTTGCTCCTGGGAATGTAGCTATGTGGTGGCTGGGATGTACAGGTATCTGGTTCAAAACTCCGGCAGACACCAATATCACAATTGATTTATGGTGTGGTAACGGAAAGCGCACTCACGGTGATGGGAGAATGAAGGTTGGACACCAGATGGCTAATATGTGTGGTGGAAGGGTTATGCAGCCCAATCTTCGTAATGTGCCATTTGTAATTGATCCATTTGCATTCAAAAAAGTTGATGCAGTACTTGCAACACATTATCATCAGGATCATATGTCACCGGAGTGGGCTGCACATGTGATCCAGAGTGGGATGACAACAACAGATGAGAATGGAAATGAGATTCCGGTTCCCTTTATCGGGCCAAAGAAATCAGTTGAATTATGGCAGGACTGGGGAGTACCTGAGGAACATTGTATTACAGTAAAACCAGGTGATATGATTAAGGTTAAAGATATCGAAATCATAGCTCTTGATTCCTTCGATAGAACATGTATCGTAACAACAGACAAGACAGGGCCGGACAGAGAAGAACTTACAGGTGTCTGCCCGACAGATATGGATGATAAGGCAGTCAATTATCTGATCAAAACCCCAGGTGGAAATATCTACCATTCAGGAGATTCCCACTTCTCTATCTACTTTGCTAAACATGGCAAGGATTATGATATTGATGTAGCGTTTGGATCATTTGGTGAGAATCCGATAGGCATGCAGGATAAGATGACTTCAATAGACGTTCTCCGTATGGCAGAAAACCTGAAATGTAAGGTGGTCATTCCAATCCACTGGGATGTATGGACAAACTTTCAGGCAGACTGTGACGAGATTAAAGTGCTGTATGATTTTAAAAAGGATCGTAACGAATATAAATTCCATCCTTTCTTCTGGCAGGTTGGCGGTAAGTACACTTATCCGGCAGACAAAGACAAGGTCTATTACCACCACAGAAGGGGATTTGAAGACTGCTTTGAGGCTCCACAGAACATTCCGTTCCGTTCATGTCTGTAAAAGAAGGGGAATAATAGGTAAAAACTATGTTAAAAGAATTTGTTCAGAATAAACATTATAAATTTGCTGAAAGTGCTAAGGACTGGAAAGATGCAATCAGGATGAGCTGTGAGTCATTGGAGGCAGATGGTACAGTTGAGGCGAATTATAAAGAAGATATTATTAAATGTGTTGAAAAATATGGATCGTATATTGTAATCATACCTGGCGTGGCGATGCCACATTCCCAGGAAAATGCGGCAGGAGTACATAAAACAGCAATTGGATTTATGAAATTGGAACAGCCGGTAAGCTTTGATCCGGATGATCCGGAGAAAGATGCAGTATTGTTCTTTACACTTGCATCATGCAATCCTGAGCAGCACCTTGATAATATGTCAAGATTATCAGAGATAATGTCCAACGAGGAACTGATGGAAGAACTTAAAAAAGTAAAAGAGCCTGAAGATCTTCTGAAACTTCAGGAAAAATACCTGTAACAAAAAACTCACAATGAAGAGGGCAAAAAAATGAATATTTTAATGAACGTGTGGTCGTATTTTGCAACAAATATTTTACAGCAGCCGGCATTCATGATTGGTCTGATTGTAATGATTGGTTATATCCTATTAAGAAAGCCATGGTATGATGTACTTGCAGGAGTGATTAAGGCAATTGTCGGATATCTTATATTGACAGTTGGTTCATCAGGCCTGGTAAGTAATTTCCGCCCTGTGCTGGTAGGATTGAAGGATGTATTTGAAATTGATGCAATGGTTATCGATCCATATTTTGGACAGAATGCAGTAACAGCCGGTGTAGAAGAAGTGTTCGGCAAGGGATTCGGTGATGCGATGATCCTTCTGCTTATTGCATTTATCGTAAACATTCTTCTGGTTCGTTTCAGTAAAGTAACAAAACTTCGTGCTTTGTTTACAACCGGCCATGTGCAGGTTCAGCAGGCAGCAACAGCTTACTGGCTGATAATGTTCGCATTACCGGGACTGCTCACACATAATGTGGCACTGATTATTGTAATGGCAGTTATCCTAGGGGCATACTGGGCTGTTGGATCTAATCTTCTGATTAAACCATGTCAGGAAGTTACAGATGGAGCCGGATTCACACTGGCGCATCAGCAGATGTTCGGTGTAGCACTCAACTACTGGCTGGCTGGTAAACTTTTTGGCAAGAAGAAAGATGGTAAAGAAGTTAAGAAAATTGATGATGTGGAGCTTCCGGGATTCATGTCCATCTTTAATGAAAATATGGTATGTACATCAATCCTTATGCTGCTTTTCTTTGGTGCAATCCTTTGCATCCTTGGTAAAGACTATCTGGTAGCCCAGGGCTTCCTTGCAGAAGGTGCATCCATGTTCTTCTATGTAATCAAGACATGTCTGTATTTCTCAGTATACCTTGCAATCCTTCAGCTTGGTGTCCGTACATTCGTAACAGAGCTGACAGCATCATTCCAGGGTATTGCTGACAGACTTCTTCCAGGTTCTGTTCCTGGAGTTGACTGTGCCGTTATATTCGGATTTGGTTCAGCAAACGCTGTCCCACTTGGATTCCTTGCAGGCTTCCTTGGACAGATTATTGCAATCGCTCTGTTGATTGTTCTTAAAAGCCCGACACTTGTAATCTGTGGATTCGTACCGGTATTTTTTGATAATGCAACAATCGCCATTTTCGCAAATGAAAAAGGTGGTGTAAAAGCAGCACTTGTCCTTCCTTTCCTTTCCGGACTGTGCCAGATATTTGGTTCAGCACTTATCGCAGGATGGGTTGGAATGGCAGCTTACGGCGGATACCTTGGCATGTGGGACTGGGCAGTTGTATGGCCTGTAATGACAGTTGTTATGAAGTATTTAAGCTATGTCGGTGTAGCAGTGGTAGCAGTTGCGCTTTTGGTTATTCCACAGATCCAATACAAGAAGGACAAAAAAGGATACTTCCTGATTACCGAAGATTACGAAGCATATAAAGAATTAAACGCAAATAAATAAAAAGCAATTCGTAAAGAGCGAAGGAATGGAGACGATTAAATGGCTAAAGAAAATATGAGTTTTTTAGTATGTTGTGCAAATGGAGCAGGGTCCAGCCTGATGATGAAAATGACAATGCAGAAAGTTCTTGATAAGGTCGGATTGAAACCATCTAAAATACATCACTGTTCATTATCGGAAGGGAAAACAGCAGCATCTCAGTTTGATGTAGTGTTCTGCGCACAGAATTTTGCAAATATGTTCAAAGATGCAGAGAAAAAAGGAACACAGGTGATTGGGCTAAAAAACATTATGTCCGCACAGGAAATTGAGCAGAAAATGAGAGAACACGGCATTATTGAATAATTATGATTGTTTCGGCATAATTAAAAATCCGGGGTGCTCCGCATAAGGAGCGGAGCACCTTTTTAAATCATAAAAACCGCTTAAAACACATGGTTTATTTTTTTTAACCTTTTTTACGATTAATTATCAAAAAATGATGACAACGTTCATAAAAAATGAAATAATAATAGAAAAATTACTAAAATGAACTTATCAAATAGAAAACGAGGTTAAAAAGAAGATGAAAAGAGAAAAGGTATATGTAGAAAGCAGACGTCAGAAGCTTTTTGATTTTCTTAATAAAAATCCGGAGGTAAAAGCAGACGAACTGGCGGGGCTTCTGGGAGTATCAGTAGTAACAATCCGCAGAGACATGAGGGCACTGGAAGAGGAAAATAAGATCCGGAGATTTTATGGTGGGGCTGCTGTGACAGATGACAAAGAAACACAGGTAGACGAAATAATGCTGTATCGGGACTTAATTGCCCGATATGCGGCAGCATGGATTGAGTCGGGTGATACAATTTTCATTAATACCAGCAGAAATGCATTGGAGCTGATAAAATATGTACACAGTGAGAATGTTACTGTGATCACAAATAACGGAAAGGCCATTAACCATGATAAAGCCAGTGGAGTAAATATCATTCTTACCGGTGGCGGACTGAGATATCCCAAGGAGGCTATGGTGGGGGATTTTGCAGTACGGAATCTACAGAATATCTTTGCAAGAAAGGCTTTCGTAGGATGCTCTGGTATCAGTGCGGCGACAGGAATGACTACAGAGATTATTAACGAGGTAAACGTGAACCAATTGATGATTGATCATGCAGCCCAGGAAGTATATATCCTAGCCGATCATACCAAGATTGGAAAGAGCAGTAGTTTTACAAGTTGTGGAATTGAAAAAGTTAAGCATCTTATCACAGATGAACTGGCACCGGAAGCAGAGCTGGAAAAACTCAGGGCATGTGGAGTCCAGGTACATATAGTAAGAAAGAGCGATTTTGGGAAATAAAAAGGGATTTTTAACTTATGCTGAATGCTGTATGACAGGAGGAAAACAGCATGAAGGCATATTCATTGGGATTGTATGAAAAATCCATGCCATCTGATCTTACCTGGAGAGAAAAACTCCAGGAGGCGAAAGATGCAGGATATGATTATCTTGAACTTAGCATTGATGCTACCGAAGAGAAAATAAAACGTCTGGATATGACAAGGGAGGAACGTCTTGATCTGATCAATGCAATGTATGAGACGGGAATGCCTATCCGTACAATGTGCGTCAGTGCCCTGACAAAATATTCCCTTGGAAATGATAAACCGGAATATTGTGAAAGAGGAATGGAAATTTTGGAAAAATCCATTCAGCTGGCTGATGATCTGGGCATAAGAGTGGTTATGATTCCAGGATATGATGTTTATTATGAACCATCTACAATAGAGACTAAGAAAAGGTATCTTGTGAATCTTAAAAAAGGGGCACAGATGGCTGAATGTGCAGGCGTGATACTTGGACTTGAGACAATGGAAAATGAATTCATGAATACAGTAGAGAAAGCTATGAAATATGTAGTACTGTGTGATTCTAATTACTTAAAAGTATATCCGGATATTGGTAATCTGACTAATGCAGCGGTCATGTATCAGTCGGATGTACTGGAAGATATGGAACTGGGAAGAGGTAACATCACATCTCTCCATCTGAAAGAAACTGTACCAGGCAAATTCAGAGAGATACCATATGGAATGGGGCATGTGGATTTTGAGGCGGCAATTGTAAAAGCATGGGATCTTGGAGTCCGCAGATATGTGACAGAATTCTGGTATACAGGAGATAAGAATTGGAGAAAAGACCTGAAATCTGCAATTTATATGATGTCAGGAATTTTAGATAAACAGGCGGCAGGAGAGAAGAAAACATCATGAAAATTGAAAAAAAAGTAATATCTGATCTGACAAAATGTTATTCAATCGCACCATTACATTATCAGGGGAAAGACCATATCCTTGTAGCGGCAGAAAAAGTAGACAAGTGCCTGTTATTTGATACAGCAGGTAATCAGGAAGACATTGTGTGGGAAGAACCGGGTGGAGTTATGACTATGGTTCAGGTTCCGGGAACAGATGGACAGTTTCTTGCAACGCACAAGTTCTATTCTCCTAATGATTCTAAGGACGCAAAGATTGTAAAAGTAACACCCATTGAAAGAGGAAACTGGGAAGTAAAGACCTTGGTAGGGCTTCCTTTTGTGCACCGTTTTGATATCCTTGAAAGAAATGGTGTAAGGTATCTGATTGCATGTGCATTAAAATCAGATCATGAATACCAAGATGACTGGAGATTTCCAGGTAAAGTATACGCAGCAGTTCTTCCGGAAGATATAAGCAGTTTCGATGAAGACCATCAGCTGGAGCTTAAGGTTATCAAAGATGATATGCTGAAAAATCATGGTTACTATAGAGTGGAAGACGAGGGTGTACAGACAAGTGTGATCTCTTGTGACGGCGGCGTATTCCAATTTATCCCACCAGAAGGAACAGACGGAGAATGGGAAATCCGTACACTGACAACAGACGCAGCAAGTGATGCAGTTCTGGTTGACTTTGATGAAGACGGAGAAAAAGAGCTTGCAGTAATCGCACCATTCCATGGCGATAAAATACGTTTCTATAAGAGAGTGGATGGGGTTTTTAAGCTGGAATATGAATTTGCCGAAAGCCGTGATTTTCTCCATTCTATTTATGGGGGCATACTTTGTGGAAAACCTGCATTGGTAACAGGACACAGAAAAGCAGAAAGAGACCTGATGGCATTTACATATAATAAAGAAAAAGGAACTTATGAGATGGAATACATTGATCGTGACTGTGGATCGGCAAACGTATATCATTATGTAAAAGATGGAAAGGATTTGCTGGTATCTACAAATCGTGAGATTGATGAAGTTGCACTTTACACAATCACAGAGCAGTAAGGAGAACGAGGATGTTAGAAGGGTTAAAAAAAGAAGTATATGAAGCGAATATGGAGCTTCCGAAATACGGTCTTGTTACATTTACATGGGGAAATGTAAGTGCAATCGACAGAAAAACAGGATACTTTGTGATTAAACCTAGTGGAGTTGATTATGATAAGCTATCTCCGGAAGATATGGTCGTGATGGATTTGAATGGAAATAAGATTGAAGGAAGATATAACCCATCTTCTGATACAGCGACTCATCTGGAACTTTACAAAGCATTTCCTAATATTGGAGGAGTAGTACACACACATTCTCCGTGGGCTACAAGCTGGGCACAGGCAGGAAGAGCGATTCCGTGCTATGGAACTACACATGCGGATTATATCTATGGGGAAGTTCCTTGCGCAAGATGCCTAGGGGGAAGAGAATTCGATGAATATGAAAAGAATACAGGTCTTCTGATCATTGATGTATTCAAAGACAAAGATTATGAAGCAGTGCCGGCAGTTTTGTGCAAAAATCATGGACCGTTTGCATGGGGAAAGGACGCACAGGAAGCAGTACATAACGCGGTTGTACTGGAAGAAGTTGCCAAGATGGCAGCACGTTGTGAGATGATCAATCCACAGGTACAGCCGGCGCCACAGGAACTTCAGGATAAACATTACTTCAGAAAACACGGTGCAAATTCATACTACGGACAAAAATAAGAATGGGAGGAATGGACATGAAATCTTTTAACTACACAATCAATGACGAATTAGGACTTCACGCAAGACCAGCAAGGCTCTTTGTCAAAGAAGCAAAGAAATTCGAGAGTAAAATTACCATTACAAAAGAAGGAAAGACTGTATCGGCAACACAGCTTATAATGATCATGGGACTTTGTGTGAAAAAAGGTGTAGAAGTCACAATTACTGTAGACGGACCGGATGAGGAAGAAGCTTGTGCAGCAATGGAGAAATTCTTTCAGGAAAACCTGTAAGGAGGCAGCATAATGGAACGATACACAGGAAAGTCAATCTTTAAGAAAATTGCAATTGGAAAAATTTTTTTATGAAAAGGATAATTACATTGTAAAACGAGTTCATACGGAAGACGCAGGACAGAGTGGAAACGATTTGAAACAGCAAAAGAAAAAGCGATAGAACAGCTACAGGGGCTGTACGAAAAAGCTGTTAAAGAAGTCGGAGAAACCGGAGCTGCCATCTTTGAAGTGCATCAGATGATGCTGGATGATGATTATATGAAGGCAAGAGCTATAGTGGCTCAGTTGTCAAGACAAAAATCTAAGATTTTTATAATGAACTGATATTGTGGATAAGTTACAAGGAACATGGGGAGGATAGCGGAACTCTCCCCTGAACCATTCTATGCTAAGCTACATATGGCAACAGCATTGCCGGATAATAGCATTCAGCCGGTGTCTGATAGTCAAGTGCGGAGTGATGCCGCTCAAAGTTGTAGGTGTGAATATACTGTCCAATGGCAGCTCTGGCTTTTTTGATGTTATTGTATTGTGTCAGATAGGCTTCTTCATACTTGAAGCTACGAAACCAGCGCTCAATCATGATATTGTCCGCCCAGCGGCTTTTTCCATCCATGCTTTGGCGAATGCCGCTTTCTTTTACGAAATCAATGTATTGCTGACTTGTAAACTGACATCCTTGATCAGAATTCAGTATCTGTGGTTTTGCCACCTTAAATGCTTTTTTCAAAGCATTGATGACCATTCTGGTATCAAGCGTATCATCAACTTCCCAGCCGACAATACAGCGGCTGTGCCAGTCGATAACAGCTGTCAGATATAAAAAGCCGCGCTTGATCGGAATATATGTAATATCAATAGACCATGCCTGATTTGGCTTGTCTATGACAGCATTTCTAAGGAGATAAGGACATACCTTAGCCTGTTGCATCCGTTTGGAAAGATTCATCTTCGGATAGATTGGATAAATATCCATTTCATTCATGTAACGTCTGGTCTTGCGTCGACCGACATGATAACCACGTGCTTTCAACTGTGCGGACATCTGTCTTGCACCCCATGCCGGGTTATCGGTATGAAGATGATCAATAATCTCTTTGCAGGCAAGTTCGGCTTCTGATACAGGCGTCCCCTTGTAGTAAATGCTTGTACGGTTGATATCAAGCAGATTTGCTCCGACAGAAACGGGTAATTCCTTAGTCGTCAAAAGGTTTTGGACTAAATTTACTCTCGTAGTCAGGTCCACAAATTTCTTCAGATTTTTTTTTGAGCCAGTCAACCTGCATGGTTAACTGACCGACCTTTTTGGCATACTCCGATTTTTCCTTGCGTTCTTCGGCAAGCTTTTCCTTAAGATTTTCCTCACGCTTGTCGTCAAATACGACTGACGCATTGTCAAGGAATTCCTTCTTCCAATTTCGGAGCAGATTTGGCTGAATATTATTTTCAACTGCCAGGGTATTGAGACCCTTCTCCCCCTTTAACAGTTCGATAACAAGGTCTGATTTGAATTTTGCACTAAAATTTCTTCTTTGTCTGGACATGATTTTGAATCCTCTCTTTCATACTGATTGTAGTATATCAGATTCATTAAAATCTGTCCGAAAAAGTGTCTTAATTTATGAGACCATTATAGATCTGCAAAGATTGGGCATGGAGACAAATGATAAGATGCTTGTTGAGTGGATTCGTAGATTGCGTCACCTGGATTGGGTATCTGCAAGTGAGAGGAAAGAGATGCTAAAGAAATGCTTGGCCAGTGAGAGCGATAGGGTTCGGGATGGTGCTATGGCATGCTGGTTGAATGAGGAAGGAACATTTTGGTGTTTTATGAGATAAAGGGGGTACTCATGAGTGATACAATTACAGATCTTGTGAAATCGGTTACATATGATGCCGGTCGCCAATGTGGATCGGGTGAAAATGAGCGCTCAAATTCTTTTGTTTCATATAAAGAAAAAGTTTGTTATACTATATGTGTATTGTAATATCATAGATCGCAGGGGCTGCGAAGGAGGATTTCGAAATGGAAAACAAGATAACTCTTCCGATTGGAATGAGCAATTTCACAGAAATTCGAAAGAATCATTATTATTATATTGACAAAACCGGTCTCATTGAGAATCTGCTTCAAAATAATTTGTCAAAGGGAACTTTAATTACCCGTCCAAGACGATTTGGCAAGACATTGGCAATGTGCATGTTGGCAGATTTTTTTGATATTCGCAAAGATAGTCGGGCACTTTTTGATGGATTATATATAGCAGGGAATAAATCCTTATGTGCGGAATGGATGAATCGATGTCCTGTCATTTTTCTGACATTGAAAAATATTGATGGTCTCAAATTTGAATCTGCTTATGATATGTTAACGGCTGAATTGGCAGATCTGTTTAAACAACATTCCTATTTGCTTGATTTGGATCAGATGGATGCCAGTGACCGATCTATTTATGAACGATTGAAAGACAACCGGGCTACAACTGCAGAAATTAAGAAATCACTATCTTTTTTAACCCGAATTATGGCTCAATATTATCATAAGCCGGTTATTCTGCTTCTTGACGAATATGATGTCCCGATTGCAAAAGCGGATTCCAAAGGCTATTATGATCAAATGCTTGAGATTATAAGTCCGTTGCTTGGCACTGCATTAAAAGATAACGAATTTTTAAAATTTGCAGTCATTACCGGATGCCTTCGCATTACAAAGGAGAGTATTTTTACCGGTACCAATAATTTTATTACCGATACAATTTCCGACAATCGATACAATGAATTTTTCGGTTTTACGCAACCGGAAGTTACAAAGCTTCTTACAGATACACATTGCGAAGCATGCGCTGCCGTCATTCAAAAGTGGTACGATGGCTATCATTTCGGAAATCTAGATATTTATTGTCCATGGGATGTGCTTAATTATATTCAAAAGGTGATGGCAACCGGAACTCAGGAGCCTGAGAATTTTTGGGAACATACAAGCGACAATTCTGTTATTCGCACTTTTTTGGAACGGACTGATTTTGATGTGACCGAAAAATTCGAAACATTACTAAATGGTGGAACAATTAGCGAAGCAATCGAAGAAAATCTTACTTATAATGTACTCACATCTTCGGAACAGAATCTTTGGAGTTTATTATATCTTACAGGATATCTTACGAAGGTGGGCAGTACGCATAATTTATCGGAAACGCTTCTTAAGATTCCAAATCATGAAGTGATGTCTATTTTTCAAAAAAGCGTAACAGAATGGTTTTCGGATTCACTTGCGCGAAGCAACAGGAGTTCGCTATTTGAAGCTTTATGGAATGAAGATGCGGACAAACTTACAGAAATTCTATCCGATCTGCTTTTTAATACGATCAGTTATCATGACTACGCGGAAAGCTTTTATCATGCATTTGTTGCCGGATTATTTGCCAACGCCGGGTATATTGTTGAGTCTAACTATGAGAACGGATTGGGACGATCAGATCTGGTAATTAAGGATCGAAAGCTTCGGAGAGCCATTGTTATCGAATTGAAGATTGCAAAAAATAAGGATTGTTTGGCAGACGAATGCTATAAAGCTTTACAACAGATCGAAGAGAAAAAATATGCAACTAAAATTGAACAGGATGGTTTTAAGAAAGTGATTCGATATGGTATTGCCTTTTATAAAAAAGAATGTCTTGTAATGTAGTAAGAAGAGTGTACTGGAAATATTGAATATATATCAGGCAGTTGGCGATATGCACTTTATTGGAGAAAGAGATTATTTCAATAAAATTGAAAAAAAGCTGGAAAAGGAATTAGAGACAGATGGAGGAAGTCTATGAAATCTCAAACAGCATTAGTGGCACGCAATTGTCGCCTGAACGAGTGGATTAGAATGGTTCACGATTGTAAGAATCGATTG
>OLRZ01001414.1_pt1 | contig 16143 bp, 5 predicted proteins | sample 1671931 | NCBI WGS metagenome assembly OLRZ01 (sample SAMEA3136627, study PRJEB25190) | human gut metagenome | reverse complement strand
AACACCGGCAGAATTGGGCGGCAAGGAACGCTATCGAAATATGATTTTGTTCCATGGCACCCGTGCTTTTACGAAAAAGTACTGCAGAAAACAGACCATTGGCCGTGTGCAGACCCCGACACTGGCGATGCTGGCCGAACGGCAGGCCAAAATCCAGAACTTTGTAAAGGAACCCTATTACAAAGTGGAACTGTCCGGCGCGGGTGTCGTGGCGGCATCGGAACAGATGGCGCAGGAGCAGGATGCAGATGCTATGCAGGCCGCTTGCGATGGACAGTGCGCCGTGGTTGGCAGCATCGAGCGCAAGAGGGTAGAAAAGAAGCCCCCGAAGCTGTATGACCTGACAACTTTGCAGCGAGAAGCAAACCGCTATTACGGTCTGACCGCCAGCCAGACCTTGCAGGCGGCACAGGAACTGTATGAAGAAAAGCTGGTGACATACCCCAGAACAGACAGCCAGTTTGTGACCGAGGATATGAGAACGACAGTGGAATCTCTGGTGCTGGCCTTAGATGGCGCGGCGGCAGACGTAAGCTGCGTTATCGACAACAGCAAGGTCACAGACCATCATGCGATCCTGCCGACGATGCAGAGCGTAAAATGCAGCAAGGAAAAACTGTCCGAAACCAAACAGCGGATTCTTTCGCTTATCATCTGGAAACTGGTGCAGGCTGTGCAGCCGCCGTTCATCTATGAGGATGTGTTTGTGACGATATGCTGTCAGGGACAGAATTTTACAGCAAAGTATAAGAACGTTCTGCAGCCCGGTTATACTACAAAACCTGTTCCGCTTGTGGAGCCGGAGAAGAACAAGGATGCGTCACTTCCGAACGATCTGGAGCAGGGGATGGTTATTCCGGTGGTACGGGCAGAGAAAAAGCAGGGCTTTACTTCGCCGCCGAAAGTCTACACCGAAGATACCCTGTTGTCGGCCATGGAAACGGCAGGCAACAAAGAATTTGATAAGGACACGGAGAAGAAAGGCCTGGGAACCCCTGCAACGCGCGCCGCAATTTTGGAAAAGCTGGTATCCTCCGGCTATGTGCAGCGCAAGGGCAGGCAGATGATTCCTACGGAGGACGGTGTGGCAGCGATTCACAATATCCCGGACTACCTGAAATCTGCCAGCATGACAGCCGAATGGGAAAATGACCTGCTGCGGATGGAGCGCGGCGAGATCAAGCCCTATGATTTTATGCAGGGCATCCACGGACTGATCGACAAGATGCTGGCTGACCTCCGGCAGATTCCTACCGTTGCGGCGGCTCCCCATCATAATAAGGTAAGCGTAGGAAGCTGCCCGGTCTGCGGCAATCCTGTACATGAGAGCAGACTTAGTTTTTGTTGTGCAGACCGTAGCTGCAAATTTGCACTCTGGAAAGAAAGCAGATACTTGTCCAACATGAGAAAAACGCTGGACAAGAAGATGGCGGTAGACCTTTTGAAGAAAGGCCGCACCCATGTAAAAGACTTTTATTCCGCGAAAAAAGATAAGACATTCGCCGCTGATCTTGTGATGCGCGTCGAAGAGGGCCGCGCACAGTACAGTCTGGAATTTCCCAAAGCACCGATGAAAAAGAAAACATAAAGGAGGTTTGACCCTTGCCACAGATTAACGATATTCGAGAATTGGCGCAGCAGAACGCCCGGTATGTCAGTAACTCGCCACAGGACTGGATGAGTTATCTGGATGTGGCGGCGCGGCTGTATCGCTATTCGTTCACCGATACACTCCTGATCCACACACAGCGGCCCGATGCAACCGCCTGCGCAGAACTGGAACTCTGGAATCAGAAAATGAGCCGATGGGTCAACCGTGGCGCAAAAGGCATCGCGCTTCTGGATGATACCGGACCGCGTACCAAGCTGCGGTATGTGTTCGATATTGCTGACACCCATCTGGTGCGCGGCGGAAAAACACCGCTCTTATGGAATCTGGACAGCCACGAGCATGAGCAGGCTATCTTAGACCATCTGGAAGATACCTATGGCTTATCCCAGACGGACAGCATGAATACTGCCCTGATGGAGCTGGCACGGCAGTTGACCGCCGACAATCTGGATGAAGTGATGGACGGTTTGGCCTATGAGGTGGCAGATACTTTTCTGGAAGAACTGGACGAAGATAACATCCGCGTCCGCTTCCGGGAACTGATGACCAACAGTATCTTCTATACGCTTTCTCGTCGCTGCGGGCAGGAGCCTATGGATGTGCTGGACGATGATGACTTTATCCGCATCGTGGATTTCAACAAGCTGCCGGTGCTGTCGTTTCTCGGCAACGCGGTTTCCGAACAGTGCGAAGCGGTTCTTTTTGACATTGGCCGAGAGATGCGGAAAATTTACAAAAAAGAAATCACGCAGCAGCTTGAAAAATCCGTTGACAGCTTGTATAATACCAATACGGACTTTAGCACATTAAAGCGCAAAACCAAAGAAAACACGACCAAAGGAGGACAAGAAAATGGAGTTGACGTATTACCGCAAGGGAGATTATCTGTTCCCGAATCTGGCCGTGAAGGACGAGCCGCAGACCATCGGGAAGTACGGGATGCTGCGCAGGACGTACCTGAAAGAGAACCGCAAGAACTGGTATCAGAGTATGCTGATGAGCGGCAGACTGAACCAGCATCTGGCGCAGATCGAGGAAGCAGCGGAGAGCCGGGTGGAAACCCTGCTGGACAGCCTGAACGAGAAGTTTCCGGCACCGAGCAAGGAGAAAGACCCGCTGGCATGGGCGGCACATCAGAACAACCTGACAGCGATGGCAGAAGAGATCGTCTTGAAGGAATTGGTGTACAATTAACTGAACCGACAACGGAACAGGATTTGAGCGAAGCAGAGGAAGAAATTGCCTCTGCTTTTTCTTTGCCTGATTTGCCGACCGTGGAACAGCAGATCCGCGCCATCGAAGAACCGATCCGGGCACGGTATGCGGACGAGATTGCGCTTGATCCCGAAGTGATCGATGAAATTCTGTGCACGGGCAGCAACCGCAGCAAGGGTCAGCTGCGCTTGATCTACAATTTTATGGTCGAGAAAACCCCGGAAGAATACACGGAGTTCGTGAAAAACGAATACGGCACGGGAGGAAAAGGCTTTGAAATTGACGGCGCAAAGTATGCGGTCTGGTTCGATGATTTGGGGTTGCGCATTGCGGCAGGTGACACGGCAAAGGGCGGTACGATTGTCAATGCGTTTTTGTCATGGGAGGATGTGAGCAACCGCATCCATGAACTGCTCCGGCAGGGCGAGTATGCGCCGCAGGCGGTTCTGGATGCTGCGCGGCAGAACGCCTTACAGGAACACGCGCAGACGTTGGCTTATATGGAACGTGACTTGGCAGACGGTGTTGCCGAAGCAGTGTTTCAGGATACAGCAATCTTCAGGGGCGGTTTCCCGGAACTGACAGACAGGCTGGCAGGCTTGCTGGATGATACGGATTTTCTGACTGACCTAAACGACAGATTATCTGCGCTGGGGGAAGCCTACGCCGAAGATAAAGACCTGATGCGGATGCACTTTTATAAGCCGGATAAAGTGGCAGCTCTGTTCCAGCAGTTTGCAAAGCCTTATCAGAACTACTCGGCGCGGGATGGCTTTCACTGGAATGAGTATAAGAAGTTCATCACGGAAGATGAAATCAATGCTTACTTCACACGGGGCAGCAATTATTCAGACAGTCGGCTGGCAATCTATTCGTTTTTCTTAAATCATGAAGATAAGAAAGAGCGGGCTGACTTCCTGAAAGACCATTACGGGATCGGCGGCAGCAGCCATGCACTCTGTGGGGCAGACGATTCTCACGAAGATCACGATGGCAGAGGCATTGCTTTGGAGCGCGGCCCATACGGGAACCCGTATGCCAACGTTCATCTGAACTGGAATCAGGCCGCAGGCCGGATCGACCGGCTTATCCGTGACAGTGAGTACCTGAAACCGGCGGATTACTCCCGGATGCCTGTCTATGAACGGGAACAGATGGCAATGCAGGTGATGGGCTTCTATCACCATCTGTCGAATAACGTGGAACGACCTTATCCGCAAGACCTTTACCATGAAGAAGGCCGAAAGGCTCTCGTTGAAAAGCTGGCAGACCCCGAACAGGCGTTGGAACTGCTGGAGCAGATGGACAATGCACTGCTGTCCATGCCGCTGGATTCGGAAGAATATGAGCAAAAGGCAGAATCCCTCTCTATCCTTCACCAGTATGTCGAGGGAACGTACACGATTTTCCCGGAAAAAAAGAGGGCTGTTGAGATTGCGGTTCCTGAACAGGGGCAAATTTCCATGTTTGACTTCATGGAGCAGGAGCCGCAATCGAAAGAGCAGTCAACCGCCGCAGCGGTTGAAGAACCCCGAAAGGCAAAAGTCGTTGCACGGTATCAGTCAACGGTGATGATGCAGGAGGGATATATCGAGGATATTGCAATTCTGCAATATTCCGATGGCAAATTCTATAACCATTACAACTATGACGAAGAAACGGGAACAGGTACAGCAGAAACAGGGCCGTTTAACAGTCTGAATGATGCAAAGGCGGTTATTTGTCAAACGAGAGAAGATGCAAAAGCAGTAGAATCGTTTAAAAATCAGCCTAAGCAAATGTACAGCAGAGAAAACGGCAGTTTTCTGTATTTGGACAATAACCATCTGTACCGCATTGAGCGTTCCAATGCGCATGACGTTTATCTGAAAGATATGGAAAATTCGGCGGTGGCTGGCCGGGTCATTCCGTTACCGTCATATAGCGAAACGCTGGCGAAGAATCCGCTGAACGATTTCCTGAAACTGGATGCAGACCATACCCAGAAAGACAGCCGCAGCATCTATAAAGAATGTCTGTACACGCTGCTGGAAAAGGTAGAGCGCAGCGAAATCTATCCACTGCTGCGTGATCGCGATACCACCGAGGAAGAAGCGGAAAATCTGATCCGTGAGAAAATCGAGGATTTGTTTGATTCCGGCGAGGTGGAAAATGCTGTTTACTCCGAGGCTATCGACACATGGGCGCACTTCGGAGAGTGGATTCAGGAAGATATTTTCCAGCGCACCTATCAGGACGTTATTACGGACAGACGGGATGCTGTTGCACTGTATCAGGATAGCATGGATGCTCCGCAGTGGGTACGCGGCATTATGGTTCCGTATGCAGCGGAAGAAAAGACCGTTGAGCCGACCTTGCAGCCCCTGCCACTGGATGCCGCCAACGAGTATAACGCGCTGAAAGAGCGTTACCCGGATGCGCTGATCGGTTATGAGCAGTACGGCAGCTTTGAGTTCTACGGCGAGGATGCAAAGCGCGTTTCGGAACTGCTTGGCAGCAAACTGTTGGAAAAGAAAACTGCACTCGGCAAAGTTGAGGTATCTGGTTTTCCGCGTGAACAGTGGGTTTCACAGGCAATGAAGCTCTGGAAGCAGGGGGAGAGCATCTATCTGTCCGGCCAGCAGGAAGATGGAACCCATGCCCAAACGAAATACTTCCGCAGAGAGGAATATCTGCCTGTTAATACCATCATCGAACTGGACGATAGAGAGTTCCGTGTGGATTCGGTGGACTTTGGAAATGGAACGGTCAGTTTGCAGGACATGACCCTTGCAAAAGAAGCCCGGTATCCGATTTTCCGAACGGAACAGCTGGAGTACATTCGGCATCTGTACGAACAGGCAGATGTACCGATGGAAGAAGCGGTTGAAATCACAGTCTTTACGGCTCTGCACAATGCGGGTGTGGCCTACGAGGATTTCTCCCCGGAGCAGATGGATGTGATCTATTCGGTGGCAGAAGCAGGCGGCGAGTTGGAAGAACTGCTGAATCCTGACTTCCCGCCAGAACAGATGCAGCTGATCGCAGATGTGCAGAACCGAACGGATGCCATCAGCCGTGCAGCAGCAGAGGAAGCCCTTGAACCGCTGACCCAGCAGCCTATGACCCCGGCAGAGGTCAACCATGCACGGCGGCAGCACAATCTTCCGCTGGACAGTGGAGCAGAAACAGAACAGCCTGCACAGCCCAAACAGAAACCTATTAACTTCCGCATTACGGACGATGATCTCGGTGCAGGAGGGCCGAAAACAAAGTATAAAGCCAATGTGGAAGCCATTCGGGTGCTGCAAACACTGGATGCAGAGCAGCGGCAGGCTACCGCAGAAGAGCAGGAGATACTTTCCCGGTATGTGGGCTGGGGCGGCATTCCGCAGGCATTCGATGAAAACAACACGGAATGGTCGAAAGAGTATGCCGAACTGCAGTCCCTGCTCACGGTAGATGAGTATAAGGAAGCCCGTGCCAGTACCCTGAATGCGTTTTACACTTCTCCTACGGTCATCAAGGCGATGTATGAAGCCCTGGGCAATATGGGATTGTCCAAAGGCAACGTGCTGGAACCATCCTGTGGTGTCGGCAATTTCATGGGTCTGGTGCCGGACAGCATGGAGAAGATTCGGATGTATGGTGTGGAGCTGGACAGCATTTCGGGCCGCATTGCACAGCAGTTGTACCAGAAAAACAAGATTGCGGTGCAGGGCTTTGAAACAATGCAGTTCCCGGACAGCTTCTTTGACTGTGTTGTGGGTAACGTACCGTTCGGCAATTACAAAGTACCGGACAAGCGGTATGACCGCCACAATTTTCTCATCCACGATTATTTTATTGCGAAAAGTCTTGACCTTGTGCGTCCGGGCGGTGTGGTAGCGGTGGTAACGTCCAGCGGTACGATGGATAAGAAGGATTCCTCTGTCCGTGAGTACCTTGCCAACCGCGCCGATCTGGTAGGTGCGATTCGACTGCCGAACAATGCGTTTCAGCGCAATGCCAACACGGGCGTGGTTGCTGACATTCTGTTCCTGCAGAAGCGTGACCGCGCAGCGGTGGAGCGGGCTGACTGGGTAGACCTTGGCGAAACACCGGAAGGCTACTCCATCAACCAGTATTTTGCGCAGCATCCTGAGATGGTGCTGGGGGAGATCACCACGGAAAGCACCCAGTACGGCAAGCAGGAAACTACGGTCAAACCCATCGAGGGCGCAGACCTTGCGCAGCAGTTGAAAGAAGCGATCAGCAGCATCCATGCCACCATCACAGAGCCGGAAATCTCCGACGATGAACTGGATGTGCAGGAAGAACCCATTCCGGCAGACCCAAGTGTGAAGAATTTCAGCTTCACGAACGTGGATGGGCAGATTTACTACCGCGAAAACTCCTTTATGAACAAGGTGGAACTGCCTGCCGTAACTGCAGAGCGAGTGCTGGGCATGATCGCTCTGCGGGAAACCACCCGGAAGCTGTTGGATTGTCAGCTGCATGATGGTTCGGATGCGGAAGTGCAGCTTTTGCAGAATGAACTGAAACAGCAATACACCGCATTTAAGGCGCAGTATGGTCTGATCAACAGCACGGCCAACAAGCGGGCGTTCCGACAGGACAGCAGCTATTGTCTGCTGGCATCGCTGGAAATTCTGGATGAGGAGAAGAACCTCAAACGGCTTGCCGATATTTTTACCAAACGTACTATCCGTAAGCCGGAGCCTGTTACCTCAGTGGACACGCCAAGCGAAGCCCTGGCACTCTCTATCGGAGAGAAAGCAAAGGTAGATGTGCCGTTCATGGCGCAGCTCTGCGGTAAAACGGAACAGGAGATCACGGATGAACTGGCAGGTGCGATTTTCCGAAATCCTGTGACACAGCAGTGGGAAACCTCGGATGAATACCTGTCCGGCAACGTTCGTGAAAAACTGGCCACAGCAGAAGCCTTTGCAGCGAACCATGCAGAGTATCAGATCAATGTGGATTACCTGAAAAGGGTACAGCCCAAAGACCTGGACGCTTCGGAAATCGAAGTGCGGCTGGGAGCGAACTGGGTGAAGCCGGAGTATATCACGCAGTTTATGAAAGAAGTGTTCAAAACACCGAACTACTATGCCGGGGTTGACATTAAGGCAACCTATTCCGAAATTTCTGGTGCATGGAACATTTCGGGCAAGTCGCTGGATCGCGGCAATCCGCTTGTCACCAACACTTACGGAACCCTGCGCGTCAACGGCTATAAGCTGCTGGAAGATGCGCTGAATCTCCGCGATACCAAAATCTACGATACGATTCACGATGCGGATGGCGACCATCGTGTGCTGAATAAGCAGGAAACCATGCTTGCACAGCAGGCACAGGAATCCATTCGAGAAGCGTTTAAGCAGTGGATTTTCAAAGATTTAGATCGCCGCGAGGATTTGTGTGCGACCTATAACCGGATTTTTAATGCGATTCGTCCCCGTGAATATGATGGCAGTCATATCCGCTTCGAGGGCATGACCCCGGAAATCTCTCTGATGCCGCACCAGAAAAATGCGGTAGCGCACATTCTGTACGGCAACAATACGCTGCTGGCGCATTGCGTGGGCGCAGGCAAGACCTTCCAGATGATTGCTGCCGGCATGGAAAGCCGCAGGCTGGGCCTGTCGCAGAAAAACCTCTATGTGGTGCCGAACCACCTCACAGAGCAGTGGGGCGCAGACTTCCTGCAGCTCTATCCCAATGCCAATGTGTTGGTGGCAACGAAAAAGGATTTTGAACCCAGCAATCGTAAGCAGTTCTGCTCCCGTATTGCAACAGGTGATTACGATGCCATTGTGATCGGACACTCGCAGTTTGAACGAGTGCCGCTTTCCTCGGAACGGCAGAAAGCTATTATCGAGCGTCAGATCGACGACATTACGCTGGCCCTAGCCGATGCCCGGAGTGAGGACAGCCGCAGTTTTACGGTCAAGCAGATGGAGAAAACAAAGAAAACGCTGGAAGCAAAGCTGCAAAAGCTGAACGACCAGACGAGAAAGGATGATGTGGTTACATTTGAGGAACTGGGTGTTGACCGTCTGTTTGTGGACGAGTCACATTTCTATAAAAATATGTTCCTCTACACAAAAATGCGAAATATCGCAGGTATCGCCCAGACCGATGCACAGAAGTCCAGCGATATGTTTGCAAAGTGTCAGTATCTGGACGAGCTGACAGGTGGCAAGGGCGTGACCTTTGCAACCGGAACCCCGGTCAGCAACTCGATGGTGGAGCTGTACACCATTATGCGTTATCTCCAGTATGACACCCTGCAGAAGATGGGATTGAGCCACTTCGATGATTGGGCGGCATCCTTTGGTGAAACCGTCACGGCAATCGAGCTTTCCCCGGAGGGAACGGGCTACCGTGCGAAAACACGTTTTGCCCGGTTCTTCAATCTGCCGGAGCTGATTTCTCTGTTCAAGGAGTCGGCAGATGTGCAGACGGCGGATATGCTGAACCTGCCTGTGCCGCAAGCAGAGTACATCAACGAAGTGCTGAAACCGAGCGAGACACAGGAAGAAATGGTGAGTTCCTTTGCAGACCGTGCCGAGGCTGTACGCAACGGTAATGTGAATCCCAGATTCGATAATATGCTCAAGATCACCAACGATGGCCGAAAACTGGCACTCGACCAGAGGCTTATGAACGAGATGTTGCCGGACGAGCCGGAGAGCAAGGTCAATCGCTGTGTGGACAATGCGTTCAAGGTTTGGGAAGAATCGGCCCCGGATAGGGGAACACAGTTGATTTTTTGCGATTTATCAACACCAAAAGCTGATGGTACATTCAACGTCTACGATGATGTGCGGGAAAAGCTGGTGGCGAGAGGTGTTCCCCGTGAAGAAGTGGCGTTCATTCACGAGTACAACACGGAAACCAAAAAGGCAGAGCTTTTTGCAAAGGTGCGCGCCGGACAGGTGCGTATCCTGATGGGGTCTACGCCGAAGCTTGGCGCAGGAACCAATATTCAGGATCGGCTGATTGCCCTGCATCATCTGGATTGTCCGTGGAAGCCGTCTGACCTGGAGCAGCAGGAGGGACGTATTCTCCGGCAGGGAAACCGAAATAAGCAGGTGAAAATCTATCGTTACGTCACTGAAAATACGTTTGATTCGTATATGTGGCAGATTCTGGAAAATAAGCAGAAGTTCATTTCTCAGATCATGACTTCCAAATCGCCTGTCCGTGCCTGTGATGATGTAGATGACACCGCACTGTCTTATGCCGAAATCAAGGCACTGGCAACCGGCAATCCCTACATTAAGGAAAAGATGGATCTAGATATTCAGGTCAGTAAGCTGAAATTGCTGAAAGCCAATCACACCAGCCAGATTTATAGCTTGGAATCGGATATTGCGCGCCGCTATCCGCGAGAAATCGCTGTGGCACAGGGTCAGATCGAAGCACTGAAAACCGATATGGAAGCGGCAAAACTGCTTCTGGCGCAGGACAAAGACCACTTCTCTATGGAGATCAGCGGCAAGGTGTACACCGAACGCAAGGAAGCGGGTGCAGCCATCATTGAGGCTTGCAAGGCTTTGAAAGCGGCTGGCACCGAGGGAAGGATTGGCAGCTACGGTGCGTTTGAACTGCATTCCCGGTTTGACAACTTCGATAAGGTGTTCCGCTTATCCATCAAGGGCGCATGGAACTACTCTATGGAAGTCGGCAAAGACCCGCAAGGCAACATTCTGCGTGTTACCAATGCACTGACAGGCATCGAAAGAGCATTGCCACAGGTGGAACGCAGACTGGAAACCTTGGAACAGCAGTTGGCGCAGGCAAGGGAAGAAGCCAAACGTCCTTTTGCGCAGGAAGCGGAATTGGCTGAAAAATCTGCGCGCCTTGCGGAGCTGAACTCTCTGCTCAACATGGATGAAAAGGGCAGTGAGGATGCACTGGGCGTGGACGAGGATGCAGCCGAAACCGAGGTTGCAGATAAGCCGCGCCAGCCTGTGAACTATGCAGGCCGCGTTGCGGAGCGCACTGCGGACAATGTGCGGAAACCCTCTGTGCTGGCACAGCTTCATGCAAAGCAGGCAGAGCGCAGCGCAGAACCGCAGAAATTCCCGAAGCGGAAAAGTCACGAAATGGAACTGTAAATAGGATAACCCCGTTAGATCTCTGCAAGGAATCTGACGGGGCATTTTTGAAAAAGGAGGGCATTTGCTGACATTAACACCGATCAATCTGAAAACGGCAAACGCATTTGTACAGCAGTATCACCGCCACCATAAGCCGACGCGGGGGCATAAGTTCTCCATCGGCGTATCGGATAATGGTGCGCTGGTGGGCGTTGCTATCTGCGGCAGACCTGTGGCGCGGCGGTTGGATGACGGCTATACGCTGGAGGTCAACCGTCTGTGTACAGATGGAACACCAAACGCCTGCAGCATCCTGTATGCGGCGGCATACCGCGCAGCACGGGCAATGGGTTACAACAGAGTTATTACCTACATTCTGGATACGGAAAATGGAGCATCCCTGAAAGCTGCCGGGTACACCTGTGAGGGCAAGGCCGGGGGATTGGAGTGGAACGGCGTAAAAGCACCGAAACAGGCTGACCAATATCCGCGCCAGATGAAAACACGATGGGTCAAGAAAAAGGAGGGCTTGCATGGCAGTTGACCGCAAACAGCAGATGAAAGAAATCACGGAACGGCTGGAGCAGGGCGTAAAGGACATTTTTACATCGGAAATGTACACGACGTATCTGCGCACGATGGCAAAATTCCACAATTACAGTTTCAACAATACGCTGCTGATCGCTATGCAGCGGCCTGATGCCACACTGGTGGCAGGGTTCAACGCATGGAAAAACAAGTTTAACCGCTACGTTAAAAAAGGCGAAAAGGGCATCCAGATCATCGCTCCAGCTCCCATTAAGGAAGTCGAGGAGCGAGAGAAAATCGACAAGGATACGGGCTTGGCTGTGCTGAACGAAAACGGTGAACCGGAAATGGAACGTGTGGAGTATGTGGTTCCGCGCTTCCGAGTGACGACGGTCTTCGATGTTTCACAGACCGATGGGGAACCGATTCCGTCGCTGGAAGTGAACGAACTGACGGCCAGTGTCAAAGACTATGCGCTGCTTACGGCGGCAATCGAACAGGTATCGCCTGTGCCGATGCGGTTTGATGAAATCGAAGGGGATGCCAAAGGCTATTACAGTGATGCAGACAAAGAAATCTGCATTCAGGTCGGCATGGGCGAGAGCCAGACCATAAAGACGATGATCCACGAGGCTGCTCATGCGATGCTGCATAACAGCGATTTCATGAAGCAGCGCGGCGAGGAAAAAGACCGGCTTACAAAGGAAACCGAAGCGGAGAGTATTGCATTTACGGTCTGCTCAGTTTTGGGTATTGATACGTCCGACTATTCTTTCCCGTATGTGGCAAGCTGGGCCAGCGGCAAGGAGATGAAGGAACTGAAAGATTCGATGGATACGATTCGATTGACTGCTGCTGATTTTCTGGAAAAGCTGGAAGCGGCGGTGGCAGAAAGGAGCGTAGAGCGCATGACCGCGATGCAGTATGCGGAAAAGTTGATTGCCAATAAGGAGCAGGAAAAAACGATTTTTGATGATGAGCAGCGAAACCTCATCGTAAATTTCGCCTTCAAACTGGATGACCGGGCGGCAACGGAAGAACTGGTGAACGGTATTGCAGCTGCAGTGGCCGAGGATGACAAAGAAGAAGTCAACCGCCTGATGTACGAGGCACAGGAGAAAATCGAAAATCTCCCGGATGGGATGATTGGCCTTTCGGAAATGCACGACTATGGCTACCGGAAAGATGATGTGCTGCCGCTGACGAAAGAAGGCGCACGGGAATGGCATCGGCTGGGTGAGAGGATTTATCCGCTGTTCCGTGATGGAACGGCAGGTGATTATGTAAGCCAAGAGGGAATCGAGCTGCACGATGGCATTTTCGGCATTAAGGCAGACGCATGGGATGCGATTCTGCTGGAGCAGCGGGAAGATTATGCAGAGGTCGAGTATGCGCGCCCGGATTTTAAGCTGACCGTAATAAACCGTGAACAGGCTCTGCGGTTGTATGACGAGGGAAAGCAGATTTATCTCGTCCGCATCAGCCCGTGGCCGATTCTTGTCACGGCGCGAGAGGAAATTGAGCGCGGAAGTGATACCTTCCAGATTGCAACAGCTGACTTACAACAGGAGCGAAACATGACAGAACAGGAAAATGTGCTGCTGTATGGCAACGAAAAGCAGTTCGGTATTTATCAGATCACAGAGCGTGACCCGGAACATAACTATCGTTTCATGGGGCTGGACTATGTGCAGAAGAAAGGCATAACGGTTACCCGTGCAGATTATGACCTGATCTATGCCGCACCGCTTACGGAAAAGGACACGCTGGATGGCATTTATGAACGGTTCAATATCCAGCGTCCGGCAGATTTTACGGGTCATTCGCTGTCGGTCAGCGACGTGGTGGTACTCAATGATGGCAGTACGGTCAAAGCCTACTATGTGGACAGCATTGGATTTGCAGAACTGCCGGATTTTTTCAAGGAAAGGAATCTGGATTTGCAGAAAGAAAACCTTTTGAACGAAGAACTGCAGGAAATCGAAATCTTTGATAAGCCGGGTCTTTTCAGCAATGGCCGACTGCGGGATGAAGATGTGCCGGAGGGCTTATATCGCTATGATCTGCGCGGTTCGGACTACGACCCAGGCCAGCCCATTACAGTGGAGAAGACTGTGGTAGTGAACCACGCAGCATCTGTTCTGATGGCCGAAGAACTTGACCTTGGCGCGGAGGGGCGGCTGGAACTGGGTGAGGAAGGGCTGAACTTCACGGGCGCAGAGTTGACCGTGCGGGAGTTCATGGAGGAACAGCAGCAGAAAAGAAATGGACTGATCCACGGCGATTCCGACCATATCGCAGTCGAGGGGCATACCGGCACATGGTACGCCATTGATGAAACGGAAATTGGCGGCGAAAAGTTCTTCCTGTTGGAGCATGAGGAACACGGCGATATGGCGGCTTGTGTTGCAGTCAATGAGCAGGGCAAGCTGGTGGCAGAGGATTTGTGGAACGGCTTCGATGAAGATTTTCAGGAAGCAGTGCAGAAATACTTCTCTGAAAAATGGAATATGCCGAAAAAAGAAGATGTGGTGTCAGAGATCATTGAAAAGGCTGTGCCGGTGCCGGACAACAGCGCACAGGACTATTCGGATGTGCCTGTCTACTATGAGCCGTTCAGCTATGCCAAAGAAAATGACGAGGTGGATTTATACCGTACATCCTATCGGCTGAACAGCGAGTGCAAGCAGGCAATCCATGAAGCGATTGCGGACAATTATGATGGATTGTACCTTGGCGATGGTGCAGTCGATCAGGTGGTGCGGCAGTACGGTATGGAGCGCGTGGGCTACATTCTGGCGAATACTCTGCACCATAAAAGCTACGATGGCCGCTTTTCTCCCGGCAATAAGGAATGGGCAGAGCAGGTCAGCACCCCGGAACACGATGCAGACCGCATGACCTTCCGCACGGATTGGGTGGTTGACAGCCATCCGGCAATTCTGGATGGCTTTGTAACGATGTTCCGGGAAGAACTGGATGCGCAGAAAGAACTGGAACAGGAGCAGCCTTTCGTAAAGCAGTTCTATGTGGTCGAAAATTTACAGGCTGTGCCTTTGAAAATTGAGCGGTTCGGCAATCTGGACGATGCAATGTCGCAGTATCAGGCACTTCCGAACCATTACATGAAAGCCTTGGGCGTGGAGAAGAATCCTGATCCGCTGCCGGGGTCGCTGGATATTTTGCAATGCAAGAACGGCATTGACACCATCGTAGAGGACTATAAAACGGTTCCGGGCTGGAATAACCCGTATGTCCAGAAGCACGTTGTCCAGCCGTTGCAGGGGGCGTTAGCCGTGCAGGATGTGGAACTGGCCTACGAATTGCCGGATGCCTATTTCCATATCCAGACCTGTGAGGACGGTTTCGACTATACCTTATATAATAAGGACTTCACGGAGCGGGATGGCGGCATCCTTGAAACGGATGGAGATAAGCCTGTGCAGGAGGCTATGATGGAGCTGTTGGCAGAGTTTGGCTGTGATGCAGCACAGGGCAAGGTCATGGACGCGGCAGAACTGCGGGAACAGGCCGATATGGTGGCAGAGCAGCAGGCAGAAGTTTTGAAAGAAAAGCTCGCCGCAGAAAGACCTGCGCCGGAAGAAACGCTCAGCTTTTATGTCGCGGAGTGTTTGGAGTTTACATTTGCGGGAGAGTTCCACGACCATCTGACAATGGAAGAAGCACTTGAAATCTACGACAAGATTCCGTCTGAACGGATGAACGCTGACAAGTGCATTGGATTCTGCATCGAGGAAGATGGCGGCTTTGTTGGAATGTATGAGTTGGTCGTGAACGATAAAGTGCAACGCGAGAACATCAACTCCATCAACTACTTCAGGGATGATAAGCTGGTGCAGCAGGCTATCTCTGATATGGAAAAGCTGATGGCGACACGGCAGCAGAGTAAGGAGCAGGAACGCGGCAATACGAAAAAGTCTGTTCTGGATGCCCTCCGCAGTCTGAAAGCAAAAAAGCAGGAGCAGCCTGCACAGGAACAGGATAAGCCGAAGAAAGCGAAAAAGAAAGGGATGGAGTTATGAGCAATGTACGCTTTGATGAACTGGAATTGATGCTGATGGCGATGTTTGAGCAGAAAACGCTCAAAGGTACGATTCAGACGCTGACGGAAGTTCAGCAGCTTGTGGAAGAGGATGCAGAGATGGCTGTGCTTGTCCAGCAGACGATCCCGAAGATGCAGCAGTTGAATGAGCAGCAGTTCAAGGGGCTGGAGTTGGAGTGGCATAGGCCGGAGGATGATGCAGGAAAATGAGTTCAGATGTGTTTGTAATCTATCAGATCGACAATTCTGAGAAAAACCGTGAGTATCGCTGCCGCAGCTATGAATACCAGATTCAGCATGGCTTTATGATAACCGCAGACAATTTACTGATGTGCGATAAAGAAGTAATAGAAGTGTAAAAAATTTTGCCGTTCCTATCCGGCACTTGGCCATTGTGTCGGATAGGTCGGGCGGTTATTCTGGCAAGTCAATCTTGCCGACAAAGCTGTAATAAATCTCAATGTCCTGCCTGCGGGTGCCGTTCTCGTCATAGCTGCACTCATGCACGACGATTTTCTCAATCATTTCCCGCAAGAGGGTGGGGGTCAATTCCTCAAAGGCAAGGTGCTTTCGGACAATCCCCATAAACTTTTCCGCGTTGACGGTGGCGGCCTGCGACTTGTCCAGTTCGGCCT
>OLRZ01001396.1_pt1 | contig 16307 bp, 13 predicted proteins | sample 1671931 | NCBI WGS metagenome assembly OLRZ01 (sample SAMEA3136627, study PRJEB25190) | human gut metagenome | reverse complement strand
GATGGTGCGAAACCCGACATCCCGCAGTTCCTCCGGCACGGTAATATAAGTAAAGTATTGGGTTAAATTAAAATAATCAGTTACGCGGCGGGCAAATTCCACGGGCTTGCTGGTGGCAACGGCCAGCGTAAAACCGTTTGCTTTAAGCCGGGCAAGCATTTCCGGCACGCCGGGGTATACTTTGTTTTCGTAAATGCCGGTATCTTTAAAGCGCTCGCGGTATTTGGCGGTACATAAACGGGCTTCTTCTTCCGTCATGCCGTAAAACTTCATAAAACTTTCAATTAAGGGCGGGCCAATAAAGGGGCGCAGGGTGTTTAAATCCGGCACGTTAATGCCGCGCGATTTAAGAGCGTACTGCACGCATTTGGTTATTCCTTCGGCAGAATCGGTGAGAGTACCGTCCAAATCGAATAAAATATATTTAAACATGAAATTACTCCTTTGCTATTTTTACAAGAGTAATTATAATATAAGCATAGATTGTTTTACAAGTGAGGGGTTTAAAATGACAGAAAAATTATTTGAAAACGACGCTTATTTATGGGAATGTGAGGCTGTGGTTAGCGCCTGCGAACCCTGCAAAAACGGTTTTGCCGTTGAGCTTGACAAAACGGTGTTCTTCCCCGAAGGGGGCGGGCAGCTCAGCGACCGCGGCAAGCTGGGCGAGGCTGCTGTTACGCACGTGGCGGAAGAAGGCGGGCGTATTCTGCACTTTTGCGATAAGCCGCTTGCCGTTGGCAGCACCGTTAAAGCCGCTGTTGACGGCGTGGTGCGCCTTGACCATATGCAGCAGCACTGCGGCGAACATATTTTGTCTTACGCGGCGTGGAAGCTGTTTGGCGTAAACAATATCGGCTTTCATATGAGCGAAGGGCTGGTAACGATTGACCTCGACAAGGAACTGACGCCGGATGAGCTGGCGCAGACGGAGGATTTTGCCAACCGTGAAATCTGGCTGGATAAGCCCATCAGCGTAAGCTATGTGCCCCACACCGCTTTAGATAACTACACCATGCGCAAAAAGAACACCAGGCTGACGGGTACGCTGCGTTTGGTGAGCGTGGAAGGCGGCGACATCTGCACCTGCTGCGGCACGCACCCAAACAGAACGGGCGCGGTGGGCAGCATTCGCATTATAAGCGCGGAAAAACATAAACAGGGGCAGCGCATCAGCTTTTTGTGCGGGCGCTGGGCGCTGGAGGATGCACGCCGCAAAAATGCCGCGCTGCGCAAAACAGGGCAGATGCTTTCGGTTAAAACGGAGCAGGTTCCTGACGCGGTGCAGCGTTTAAAAGGCGAAATTGCCGACCTGAACGCACGCCTTAAAGAAAAAACAATGGCGCTTTATGACGCGCAGCTGCCGCAGTTTTTAAGCACGGCACGCGTATTGCCGGACGGCAGCCGTTTTGTTGTGGTAACGCCTGAAGATACCGGCGCGGCGGAAGCCAAACTGCTGCTGCAAAAAGTAACTGCCATGGAAAACCTGCTGGTAGGCATAGTTTACGAGGCAGGCGGCAGGGTAAACTACATGTTCGGCCACTCGGACGGCGTTAACGCCGACTGCCGCGAATACTGCAAAAAAGCAAACGAAATTTTTAACGGGCGCGGCGGCGGCAAGCCCGATTTTGCGCAGGGCAGCGGCAGCAGTACGGAGGACTGGCAGCAAAAAGCACATACTTTATTGATGTGAAAATAAAATAAAGCAATTAACGGGGCATAATGAAAAGTTATGCTCCGTTTTGGTTTATAAAGGCGGTTAAAAAACTTTTTACCTCTTTTTTTCACTATTTTGTCAAAAAAGGTACTTGCATTTTTACAAATAACGGATATAATAATAATTGTAGTTAGCACTCGAAGAAAGTGAGTGCTAACAAGATAAAACGAAATTAATACCAATGTAACTATATTGAAAGGGGAATTACAAATGTTGAAACCATTAGCAGACCACATTGTTGTAGAAATTACTACTAAAGAAGAAAAAACTGCCAGCGGTATTTACCTTCCCGATACTGCTTCCAAAGAACGCCCGCAGACCGGCAAAGTAATTGCTGTCGGCGCAGGCCGCGTGCTTGATAACGGCACCCGCGTTGCTCCGGAAGTTAAAGTTGGCGAAGAAGTTGTTTTTGCAAAATATTCCGGAACCGAATTTAAACTTGACGGCAAAGAATATTTGATTTTGAGCGAACGCGACGTACTTGCCGTACTGTAATTGATAAAGAATTTAAAGGAGTGCATTTTAAATGGCTAAAGAAATAAAATTCAACGAAGAAGCTCGCCGCAGCCTTGAACGCGGCGTTGACGCACTGGCTAATGCCGTAAAAGTAACCCTTGGGCCTAAAGGCCGCAACGTTGTGCTGGAGAAAAAATTCGGCGCACCGACCATTACCAACGACGGTGTAACCATTGCCCGCGATATTGAACTGGAAGACCCGTTTGAAAACATGGGCGCACAGCTTGTTAAAGAAGTTGCAACCAAAACCAACGATGTAGCAGGCGACGGCACCACCACTGCAACCGTTCTGGCACAGGCTATGGTACATGAAGGCCTGCGCAACGTAGCTGCCGGCGCAAACCCGATGATTCTTAAAAAAGGCATTCAGAACGCAGTAAACGTTCTGGTTGACGAACTGAAAGCAATCAGCAAAAAAGTAGAAACCAAAGAAGCAAAAGCTCAGGTAGCTTCCATTTCTGCAGCTGATGAAGAAATCGGCAATCTGATTGCTGACGCTATGGAAAAAGTTGGCGACGACGGCGTTATTACCGTTGAAGAATCCAAAACCATGGAAACCTGCCTTGAAACCGTTGAAGGCATGCAGTTTGACCGCGGCTACATCAGTCCGTACATGGTAACCGATACCGATAAAATGGAAGCTGTTCTCAGCAACCCGCTGGTACTTATTACCGACCGCAAAATCAATGTAATTCAGGACATTATGCCTGTACTTGAAAAAGTTGTACAAGGCGGCCGCGAACTCCTCATCATCGCTGAAGATGTTGAAGGCGAAGCACTGGCAACCCTCGTTGTAAACAAACTGCGCGGCACCTTCAAAGCAGTTGCTGTTAAAGCTCCTGGCTTCGGCGACCGCCGCAAAGCTATGCTGCAGGATATCGCAATCCTCACCGGCGCAACCGTTATCAGTGAAGAAGTTGGCCGCAAACTTGACAGCGCAACATTGGAAGACCTCGGCAGCGCAGGCCAGGTTCGCGTAACCAAAGAACTCACCACCATTGTTGACGGCGGCGGCAGCAAAGAAGAAATCGCAGCACGTGTTGCACAAATCCGTGCTCAGATTCCGGAAACCACTTCCGAATTCGACAGAGAAAAACTTCAGGAACGCCTTGCCAAACTTGCAGGCGGCGTAGCAGTAATTAAAGTTGGCGCTGCAACCGAAGTTGAACTGAAAGATAAAAAACTGCGCATTGAAGATGCTCTTAACGCAACCCGCGCAGCAGTTGCCGAAGGTATTGTTGCAGGCGGCGGCACCGCACTTCTGCAAGTACAGCCCGCACTGAACCGCATTAAAGCAACCGGCGACGAAAAAACCGGTGTGGAAATTGTTAAACGCGCTATTGAAGAACCTGTCCGCCAAATCGCTTACAACGCAGGCCTTGAAGGCGCAGTTATTGTAGATACCATTAAACGCAGCCGCAAAGGCTTTGGCTTCAACGCTCTTACCGAAGAATATGTTGATATGATTGAAGCCGGTATCGTTGACCCGACCAAAGTTACCAGAAGCGCACTGCAAAATGCAGCAAGCATTGCCGCTATGATTCTTACTACCGAATCCATCGTTGCCGACAAACCTGCCAAAGAAGCAGCTGCACCGGCAATGCCTATGGGCGGCGGCATGCCCGGCATGATGTAATGACATTTAGCTGAACTTCAGCTAAAATACATCCTTTCAAACTTTTCATAGAACTTCCCCTTACAACAAAACCCCGTGGTTTTTACCGCGGGGTTTTTGCTGTTTATGTGGTTTTAATTTAATCATCAACGCTTTCAATTTAATCATTTTGAGCATAAATGATTAAATTGAAATTGACGTGATATAATTGATTTGTTACAATTACAGCATAAAGAAAAAATATTATGTAATTAAGATTAGACTGGAGTAATTAATGAGAAATTTTAGTTATAATGAGAAATATGTAAATTTATTAAAACCAGATATAGTAACTTTACTTGCACAGATACACGAGTTTAAAGGTGAACAGAATTTATTTATAGAAGCAAATGCCGATGCTTTAACTGAACTTTTAGAAATTGCCAAAATACAAAGTACAGAAGCTTCTAATAAAATTGAAGGCATTTATACATCGGATGAACGCTTAAAAAAAATAGTACGGGATAAAACAATGCCAAAAACACGCAGTGAACAGGAAATTGCCGGTTACCGCGATGTGCTTGTAACTATTCACGAAAATTACGATTATATACCGGTTCGTCCATCAAGCATTTTGCAATTACACCGTGACTTATATAAATACAGCGGCGGCAATATTGGCGGCAATTATAAAAATAGTGATAATATTATTGCTGAGATTGATGCCAGTGGGAACAAAAGAACACGTTTTATGCCTGTAGCAGCTTGGGAAACAGCACCATCGGTAGAAAATTTATGCCAGGAATACGATAAGGCAATACAAAACCATGAATTAGACATCTTGCTGTTAATACCAATGTTTGTACTTGATTTTTTATGTATTCATCCATTTAACGATGGCAACGGACGTATGAGCAGATTGTTAACACTTTTGTTGTTATACCGTTCAGGTTATATTGTTGGTAAGTACATATCTATCGAAAAATTAATAGAAAAAAGTAAAGAAACTTATTACGAAGCATTATACGAAAGCTCTCTAAACTGGCATCAAGAAACTAATGATTATCTGCCATTTGTACGTTATATGCTGGGTGTTATAGTTGCAGCTTACCGTGATTTTGCTTCCCGTGTAGAAATATTGACAACTAAAAATCTGTCAAAAGCCGATAAGATAGAAGAACTGCTTAAAAGAACATTCGGCAAAATAAGTAAAGCCGAAATTATGCAAAAATGTCCGGATATATCACAAATTACAGTACAAAGAACATTAGCAGAACTAGTAAAATCCGGTAAAATAGTAAAAATCGGCGGCGGCCGCTATACCAAATATGCTTGGAACAGGGAGAATGATTAACATGATAACAGGAGAACTTAAAAATAAAATTGATGCCCTTTGGGATATTTTTGCAGCTGGCGGCTTGGTTAATCCGTTGGATGTAATTGAACAGGTAACATATTTTATGTTTATTCATGATTTGGATGAAAGCGATAACCTGCGGGCCAAAGAAAGCGCCATGCTTGGTTTAACGTATCAAAGTATTTTTGCAGATGAAGTAGAAATTGGCGAAAGAAAAGTAGATGGACATCAGTTAAAATGGTCCGTTTTTAGAGATTATCCTGCCGATAGAATGTATGCAGTAATTCAGGAATGGGTATTTCCGTTTATAAAAAATCTGCATGGTGATAAAAACAGCGCTTATTCTAAATACATGAATGACGCAATTTTTAAAATTCCAACGCCGCAGCTTCTTTCTAAAATAGTTGCAAGTCTTGATGAAATTTATGACCAAATGGCGCAAATAAAAGGAACAGATATTCGCGGTGACGTGTATGAATATCTGCTTAGCAAAATATCGCAGTCCGGGCGTAACGGCCAGTTCCGAACGCCAAGGCATATTATCAGCATGATGGTAGAAATGATGGACCCTAAAGCAGATGATATTATTTGTGACCCTGCTTGTGGAACTTCCGGCTTTTTGGTAACGGCTGGGGCATATTTAAAAGAAAAGAAAAAACAGGAAATATTTTTTGACCGTGCTAAAAAAGACCACTATATGAACCATATGTTTTTTGGCTACGATATGGACAGAACTATGCTGCGCATAGGTGCTATGAACATGATGACACACGGTATAGAAAATCCGTTTATAGAATATCGCGATAGCCTTTCTGACCAGAATCCAGATAAAGAAAAATACAGCCTTATATTGGCAAATCCGCCGTTTAAGGGCAGCCTTGATGCGGATACAGTATCCGGCGATTTACTAAAAGTATGCAAAACTAAAAAAACAGAACTGCTATTTTTAGCATTATTCTTGCGTATGCTGCGTATCGGTGGGCGTTGTGCCTGCATAGTACCGGACGGAGTACTTTTTGGTGCAAGCAATGCGCATAAATCAATCCGTAAAGAAATTATTGAAAATAACAGGCTTGAAGCAGTTATTTCCATGCCTTCCGGTGTGTTTAAACCGTATGCAGGTGTATCTACCGCTATTTTAATTTTTACTAAAACAGGGCACGGCGGTACTGATAAAGTGTGGTTTTATGATATGAAAGCCGATGGTTTCAGCCTTGATGATAAACGTACTGCTATTGAAGAAAACGACATACCGGATATCATTAGCCGTTTCCGCAATTTATCAGCAGAAGAAAACAGAGAACGTACAGAACAAAGCTTTTTAGTACCTAAAGATGAAATTGTAGAAAATGCCTACGATTTATCTATCAACAAATACAAAAAGATAGAATATGTACCGGTAGAATATCCGCCAACAAGTGAAATTTTAGCAGAATTAAATGAGCTGGAAGCAGAGATAAATAAGGATTTAAAAGAGTTGGAGAAAATGTTATGCAAGTAAGATTAGGAGATTATGTTTTAATTAAAACAGGAAAGTTAGATGCTAATATAGCTTCTGAAAATGGTAGGTTTCCTTTTTTTACTTGTGGTGTAGAGCCATTAAAAATAGATAAATACAGTTATGATTGCGAGTGTGTGCTTGTTGCAGGAAATGGTGATTTAAATGTTAAATATTATTATGGAAAATTTGATGCTTACCAAAGAACTTATATAATTGAAAGTAAAAATAAAAATCTTTTGTCGGTTAAATATTTATATTTTTTTCTTGATAATTATCTTGACACATTGAGAAACGAGGCAATAGGAGGAGTTATTAAATATATTAAATTATCTAATTTGTCAGAAGTAAAAATTAAACTTTTAGATTTAGAAAAGCAATTAGAAATAGTTAATATTTTGGAAAAGATTAATTTATTGATTTCTTTACGAAAAAATCAATTAAAAAAACTTGATGAACTTGTAAAATCCCGAAATGTCGGTGAGTTAGTCGTCTCTAAAATGGAGGTGGCAGCATGAAATTTGATATACTTTCTGAATATTGCTTTGTTAATATGGGTCAGTCCCCTGCTTCTGAAACTTATAATAATAATGCTGATGGATTACCATTTTATCAGGGAAATGCTGATTTTGGCGAAATTCATCCACAAACACGTATATGGTGTTCTGCTCCTGTAAAAATTGCAAACAAAGGTGATTTGTTAATATCAGTAAGAGCACCGATAGGAGCTTTAAATATAGCAACAGAACAATGCTGTATTGGCAGAGGGCTTGCTGCACTTACTCCTAAATTAGATAAATGTAGAATAAAATATATTTATTTTGCTATTCAAAGTCAAATAAATTTTTTAATAGCGAATGGCACAGGAAGCACTTTTAAAGCAGTTAACAAAAATACACTTGAAAATCTTTTAATTCCTGTATCTTCATTGAATAAGCAAGATGAAATTGTTAATATATTTGAAAAACTGAATAATATTATTAATAAGCGAAAAGAACAATTATTACTTATGGATAATGCTGTAAAGTCCCGATTTATCGAGATGTTTGGAGATCCGTTATTAAATCCATATAATTTAATAAGCGTGAAATTGGGAACAGTATTGGCAGTTGAACCACAGAACGGATTGTACAAGCCGCAATCTGATTATGTAGTTGATAAATCTGGAATACCTATTTTACGTATTGACAGTTTTTATAACGGACAACTCCGTAATCTGAATAGTTTAAAACGTTTGAATTGTTCTGATATCGAAAAGAAACGTTATTTGTTAAAAGAAAATGATATTGTAATAAATCGTGTAAATAGTATTGAATATTTAGGCAAATGCGCTTTGATTACTGGGTTAGTAGAAGATACTTTATTTGAATCAAATATGATGAGGTTACATGTTGATGAAACTAAATATAATCCTGTATACGTAACATATTTGCTTTGTAGTAAGTTTATTTATAATCAGATATTGAGTATGGCTAAAAAAGCAGTTAATCAAGCAAGTATAAATCAGAAGGACGTTGAAAATTTTGAGATTTATATGCCTAATTTAAATTTACAAAACAAATTTGCAGATTTCGTTAAACAAACCGACAAATCAAAATTGGAAATTCAAAAAAGTCTTGATAAATTAGAAATCTTAAAAAAATCGCTAATGCAGCAATATTTTGGATAATTATTATAGTGTAGAATGTTGATACATAACTTTTAAAGAGGTGTATTGACATGAAAGAAGAATTAATTACCGAAATATCACGTAAAATGCTTCCATATTTGGATAACGCACAGTTAAGCCAATTACAGGAAGTATTAACTTATTGCTTTTGGAACGTAGAAATTACACAAGCAGATGATAATAAGGAAAAAACAGAAGATATAAGTAATGTAAAATTATTGCAAATGTTTATAGCTTCAAAACGGTTAGAGGGTTGCAGTGATAAAACATTAAAATATTATCAAACAACACTTATGCGCATGTTTGATAGTATTAATGTTCACGTAACCCATATGAAAACAGATGATTTAAGAAAATACTTATCTGATTATCAAAAAATACGTCAATGCAGTAAAAGTAATATCGATAATATTCGCCGCATTTTATCAAGTTTTTTTGCCTGGCTTGAAGATGAAAATTATATTATTAAAAGCCCGGTTAAAAGGATTCATAAAATAAAATCGAGTAAAACCGTAAAAGAAACTTATACTGATGAAGCGCTTGAAATTATGCGCGATAAATGCGGTTGTTTGCGGGATTTAGCTTTAATTGATTTGTTAGCTTCAACCGGTATGCGCGTTGGTGAACTTGTGCGTTTAAATAAAGTTGATATTGATTTTGAAAACAGGGAATGTATAGTTTTCGGGAAAGGAAGCAAAGAACGGCCGGTATATTTTGATGCAAGAACTAAAATTCATTTAAAAAATTATCTTGAAAGCAGAACTGATAATAATCCTGCACTGTTTGTTTCGTTATTACAACCGTTTAAACGTTTAGAAATTAGTGGTATCGAAATAAGGCTGCGTAAGCTTGGCGAGAAACTTGGTATTGCTAAAGTACATCCGCACAAATTTAGGCGAACGCTTGCAACACGGGCAATTGATAAAGGTATGCCAATAGAACAAGTACAGCGTTTACTTGGTCATGCAAAAATAGATACTACCATGGAATATGCTATGGTTAATCAAAATAATGTAAAAATATCACATAAAAAATATATTTGTTAATTTCCAATCCCGATTTATCGAGATGTTTGGAACTTTAAATAATCCTAAAGATAAATTCAAAAAAGATATTTTAAAAAATTTATGTGTAAAAATTACAGATGGAAAACATGGCGGCTGTACATTTGTTTCAGGGACAGGTAGATATTTTATTGGGGCAAAAGAGATTTATAATGGTATGGTTCATTATGAGAGTGCTCCGGAAATTGATATAAGGGAGTTTGAAAAAGATTATAAAAGATGTAATGTAGAAAAAGGAGATTTACTAATTGTTAATACTGGAGCAACAATAGGTAAATCAGCTATTGCAGTGCATGAAAAAACAAAATATACATTATTGCAAAAAAGTGTTGCATTAATAAAAACAAAACCTGATATTTTAAATAGTATATTTTTAATGTATTGTTATAAAATAAATACTAGTATGTATATGGTGTCAGGAGCATCAGCGCAAGCTAATCTATTATTATCTAAAATAAATAATACAGAAATTTATGTACCGAATATTAGTTTACAAAATCAATTTGCAGATTTCGTTGAACAAATCGATAAATCAAAATTTGATAATTAATTCATTAAATGAATGAGGTGAAATTGATGGAAGAAAAAGGGTTTGTAAGAAAAAGAAAAGAAGATAAGCCGGTAGTAGCGATTTGTTATGACTTTGATAAAACATTATCGCCAGATGATATGCAATCACAAGGATTTATTCAGTCTGTTGGTTGGGATGTCCCTAAATTTTGGAAAGAGTCCAATGGTATGGCGCAAACTAATGGTATGGATCAAAATCTTGCTTATATGTATATGATGAGTAAAGAGGGAGAGGGTAAAGTTTGGTTAACACAGAGTGCGTTAGCGGAATATGGTTCTAGAGTTAACTTATTTCCAGGCGTAGAATCTTGGTTTAAAAGAATGGAAAAATATGCAGAGGAAAAAGGCGTAATTGTAGAACATTATATAATATCTTCCGGATTAAAAGAAATGATTGAAGGAACTTCTGTTGCGAAATATTTTGAGAAAATATATGCTAGTTCTTTTTATTATAATGATAAAGGAGTTGCTGTTTGGCCAGCACAGGTTGTTAATTATACAAATAAAACACAGTTTTTGTTTAGAATCGAAAAAGGTGTATTGGATGTTAACGATCCACGTGTTAATGATTATTTTGACCCAGAAGATATAAGAGTACCATTTAGAAATATGATTTATATTGGCGATAGTGATACGGATATTCCATGTATGAAATTAGTTAATTCTCATGGAGGATATTCAATAGGGGTTTTTAATGCAGAAACAAATGATAAAAATAAAGTTTATAAAATGATGCGTGATAAAAGAATAAAATACTATGCTCCGGCTGATTATAGAGAAAATACAGAAATTGATAAATTAGTAAAATCAATTATCGATAGAACTATAACAAATGAAGTTTTAGAAACAAAATATTATAAATGTCGCAAAGAATGTATTGAAGCTGACAAACTGACTGATGTCGAAAAACAGAAGAAGATTGATTTGATAATGGCTTTAGAGGAAAGTAAAAATTTTGCTATGACCCATTCAGTTATTAAAGAATTAAATATGGTTCGAAAATGGGATAACGAAGAAAAAGAAATTTTATTTAGAATTGGATTAGAGAATAGACAAGTATTTTATATATTAAAGGATAAAGATGTGAGAGTTTTTTATAGAAAACTTTTATACAAGAGTGATGATTTAAGTGAAAATGCTACTAAAATCAAAGATGAAATAGAACGTAAAAATTAAAAGGGGTGAATGCCATGACTAACTTTGATGTCTTTAATACAGATTCACAATTTGCCGCTTTTGCACCGGCAGCAATAGCTGCAGAACGCATTTTGCATATTGACCCGTCGGCTTGTATTTTAAATTGCCGCCGTGCTATGGAGTTTGCGGTTAAGTGGATGTATTCTGTTGATGACAGTCTTGTTAGGCCATGGCAGGATAAGCTTGTCAGCCTGATGTCTAATGAAGATTTTAGGGATATTGTTGGCACAGATATTTACCGCCGTATGGATTATATTCGTATTATGGGTAATAATGCTGCCCATAATAATAAAAAGATAACAGAAGAACAGGCTGTTTTATGCCTTGAAAATTTATTTATCTTTTTAGATTTTATTGCTTATTGTTATGGCAAGGAGTATACTGAAAGGCATTTTGATAAAGCTTTATTGCAGGAGCAGGCTGTTAAAACTGGACCGGTTGTACATATTCCCGATGTTAATTTAGACGCATTGATTGCTGAAAACCAAAAATTAAAAGAAGAACTTACAGCACGCCGTTTGGAGCAACAGCAGACTTATGTACCTAAACCGCTGGATATAACAGAATACCAGACACGCAAATTATATATTGACGCTATGCTTGAAGATGCAGGCTGGATGGAAGGCAAAAATTGGCTGAACGAAGTTGAACTTGCCGGTATGCCAAATAAAAGCAATGTTGGTTTTGCTGATTATGTACTTTATGGCGATGATGGTAAGGCACTGGCTGTTATTGAAGCAAAACGTACTTGCGTTGATGTAGCAGTTGGCAGGCAGCAGGCAAAGCTTTATGCTGATTTACTTGAGAAAAAGTATGGCCGCAGGCCGGTAATATTTTTAACAAATGGTTTTGAAACAAGAATACAGGATAATCAGTATCCTGAACGCAAAGTTGCAGCGATTTATTCTAAACGTGATTTAGAAAAACTGTTTAATTTGCAGACTATGCGTACAAGTTTGAAAAACATTGTGGTTAATAAAAATATTGCCGGGCGTTATTACCAGGAAGCTGCTGTTAAAGCCGTATGCCAGTCTTTTGATGAAAAGAATCGCCGCAAAGCGCTTTTAGTTATGGCAACTGGTTCCGGTAAGACCAGAACTGTTATGGCTTTGTGTGATGTATTATTAAAACATGGATGGGTTAAAAATATTTTATTTTTAGCAGACCGTACAAGCCTTGTTACGCAGGCAAAACGCAGCTTTACCAATTTAATGCCGGATTTAACTTTAACCAATTTGTGCGATGGAAAGCAAAATGCCAATGCACGCTGCGTTTTTTCCACATATCAGACAATGATGGGCTGTATTGATGATATCAAAGATGACGAGGGAAAACTGTTTACCTGTGGCCATTTTGATTTGCTTATTTGTGATGAAGCGCACCGTTCTATTTACAATAAATATCGTGATATTTTTAATTATTTTGATGCTCCGCTTGTTGGGCTTACAGCAACGCCTAAAGATGATATTGATAAAAATACTTATGAAGTTTTTGAATTGGAAAGTGGAGTGCCTACCTATGGTTATGAGCTTGTAGAAGCGGTAAAAGATGGGTATTTAGTTGATTTTTTAAGTGTTGAAACTGAACTTAAATTTATAGAACAGGGCATTGCTTACGATGAGTTGTCTGACGAAGAAAAGAACGAATATGAAAAAACTTTTATAACAGAAACCGGTGAAATACCGGAGAAGATTGCGCCGTCGGCATTGAATAACTGGGTATTTAACGAAGATACCATCCGTAAGGTTTTAAATATTTTAATGCAGGATGGATTGAAAATTGATTATGGCGAAAATCTTGGCAAAACTATTATTTTTGCCAAGAATCATGACCATGCAGAAAAAATTTTAGAGATTTTTAATAAAGAGTATCCGCATTTAAAGGATTATGCCAAAGTTATTGACAACAAAATAAAATATGCACAAAGTGCTATTGATGAATTTTCGGACCCTAAAAAATTGCCGCAGATTGCAATCTCGGTAGATATGCTTGATACTGGCATTGACATTCCGGAAATTTTGAATTTGGTTTTCTTTAAAAAAGTAATGAGTAAAGCAAAGTTTTGGCAGATGATAGGACGTGGAACACGTTTATGCCCGGGATTGCTTGATGGTGAGGATAAAGAAAATTTTTATATTTTTGATTTTTGCGGAAATTTTGAATTTTTCCGTATGAATAAAGGAAAAGCAACTGCTAATATGCTGGCATTGCAGGGCGCAATTTTTAAATTAAAAGCACAGATTGCTTTTAAATTGCAGGATTTAGCTTATCAGACTAAAGATTTAATTGCTTTTAGAAAAACCTTGATTGAAGATATGGTACGTAAGGTAAGAGAATTAAACAGAGATAATTTTGCTGTGCGTCAGCATTTAAAATATGTTGAATTTTACAGTAATCCGGATAATTATGTTTCGCTTACGTATGAAAATACTTTAACGATGGGTGAAGAACTGGCGCCGCTTATTATTCCGGATAAGGATGAACCAAAGGCAGTACGTTTTGACGCATTGATGTATGGTATTGAACTGGCTTATTTGGCAGGAAAGCCTTATAGTAAAGCGCGCAGCGATTTAACTAAAAAAATAAATGCTGTTGCCAGTGTTGCCAATATACCGGAAATTATGGCGCAGGCAGATTTTTTGAATAAACTTATTCATACTGACTATATTGCTAACGCAGGCATTAATGAATTTGAATGTATCCGTAAAAATTTGCGTGAATTGATTAAGTATATTCCAAAAGGTGGACCGAAATATACGACAAATTTTATTGATGATATTATTGGTAAGGAGATAAAACCAGCAGAAATTGAAAATGATGATTTAAAAAATTACAAAATGAAAGCTGAATATTATGTGCGTCAAAATCAGGATCAGATAGCCATAAAAAAATTGCGTACTAATTTGCCGCTTACTAAAGCAGATATTGCTTCGCTTGAAAAAGTTTTATGGAGCGAACTGGGTACAAAAGCTGATTATGAAGCCGAATATGGGCAAAAACCATTAGGCGAATTTGTCCGCGAGCTTGTAGGTCTTGATATGAACGCTGCTAAAGAAGCATTTGCTGATTATCTTAATGATGTTAATTTAGACAGCAGACAGATTTATTTTGTAAATCAGATTGTAGAGTATATTGTCCATAACGGCATGATGAAAGATTTTTCGGTACTTCAGGAAGCGCCGTTTACGGACCAGGGAAGTATTGTTGATGTATTTACTGATATGAATACATGGTTTGGCATCAGAAAAGTTATTGAAACAATTAATAATAATGCAATGGTTGCATAAAAAATAAAGCGTACGTTCATGTACGCTTTATTTTTTATCATCCGTTAAGTTTAAGGCTTAACTTTTGCAGCTTATTTATATTCTCATCTAAATATTCTTTGCTGTATTCTGTGTTGTTGGGTTTAAAATAATTTTTGTGGTCATGCCGGTGCTGGTCTGCTAAAAATTTGCGCAGTTCCAGTATGTTTTTTAAAATAACTGTGTTATCCGTAAAATAAAATTCTATTACATCACAATAGCAGTAGCACAATCGGTAACAGGCGAGCAGATTAAAACAATGCTGGCTTGTACAATACTGTGATTGTGCATAATTCATATTTAAAAATGCTTCTTGCTGCGCGTCAATGTATTTATCTCTTATTTCCGGCAGAAGCACGCTTACATACCGTGAGCATTGCAATATATTGTCAGTTTTCCATTCTTCCGGCATAGGCGTTTTTGCAAGCACAGAAAAGATTGTATAAAGTACATCGCCAAAATTCCATAGTTTTTCGTCTAAAACACTAAAATCGGTGAGTTGAATTTTGGCATAGTTGGTATAAAAACTGGCTTCCCAGTCATTGGGGTTATATGCAAGAACTGTTTTATAAAAGCTGATTGCATCAGTATATTCTTCGTTTTTTATAGCCCGGCGTGCCAAAAGATAGTAATTGGTTAAGTTTTCCATAATATATCCGTCCTGATTAATTTAGCTAAATTTTATCATAAACAGTTTTTATTAAAAAGCAAAACATAAAAAAAGTCCGGTATAGGCCGGACTTTTTATACTTTAAATTTCCCTTATAATCTCACGTGCTTTGCTGCACAGCAGGGGGTAGCTTACTTTGCTGGTAAAAAGGCGCTGGCGCACAATGCTTTCGGCGGTTGTTACGGCGGCAACAGCCGGGTCTATAACCGGTATGCCAAGCACGCGGCTTAAAGGTTCTGCCAGCCCTAAAAAGGAGAGGCAGCCTAAAACAATGGCTTCGGTGTGCGTTTCGCGCATCATTTTCTGCCCGCAGGCCAGCAGCTTTTTAAAGGTTGTTTCTCTGTCCGCCCAGGGCGAGATACCGTTTAAATTAACGGCGGCAATTTGCCCGATGCGTTCCGGGCTTACGCCGAGCGTGCGCAGGAACAGTTTTTTCTCCGGCAGGCGTGCTTCGTCTGCCAGTATTACGCCGAAGCTGCGGCATACGTTAAGCGCTGCCAGGCAGGAGGCCTGCGCCCCGCCGATAACGGGAATGCGCAATGCTTCGCGGCAGGCGTCGATAACAGGGTCGCTGAAGCAGTACAAAACAATGGCGTCAAAACCGGCGTTCTGCCCGTCTGCCGCAAGCTGCACAATTTCGGGTGCGGCAAGCACAATATCAAGGGCAGAGTTAAGCTCCACCCCGGAGTTTTGCGGGCACACCATGGCAAGCTGCGTATCGGGCGCCGTATATTCTTCCAGAATACGGCAGCGCAGAGCCATTTCTTCCTGCGTCATGCCATAATCGGGGTTAATAATTAAAATTTTCATAAGCTGCCTCACGATAAAATGGTGGATAAAAATTTACGCGCGCGTTCCGTTTTGGGGTTCGCAAAAAATTCCTGCGGCGGCGCGCTTTCAATTAAATAGCCTTCGTCCATAAAATGAATAACGTCCGAAACGTCGCGGGCAAAGCCCATTTCGTGCGTTACCAGCACCATGGTAATGCCGGTGTTGGCAAGCCCTTTAATAACGTCAAGCACTTCTTTTACCATTTCCGGGTCGAGAGCGGAGGTTGGTTCGTCCAAAAGCAGCACTTCCGGTTCCATGGCCATGGCGCGGGCAATGGCAACACGCTGTTTCTGCCCGCCGGAAAGACGGCTGGGGTACT
>OLRZ01001389.1_pt1 | contig 16367 bp, 7 predicted proteins | sample 1671931 | NCBI WGS metagenome assembly OLRZ01 (sample SAMEA3136627, study PRJEB25190) | human gut metagenome | reverse complement strand
GGAACAACCATACTGAATACGCAAAGGTAATACAGAACCTTGGAAAGCAAGCCGTTTACACGTACAATGTACCATGCGCACATAGAGCAACAAAGCAGAATCAAAACAACAGACATAACTGAGATCACAAGGCTGTACCAGAAGGATTTCAGGAAATCCATCTGTGTGACGCTGGCTATAAAGTTCTGGATTCCGTTCCAGGTCTCAGATGTAGGAAACTGGAAAACACCAGATGTAGTAATTGCGGACTCCACTTTTAAGGAGTTAAACAGGATCATAACAATCGGGTAGATCCAGATAATTGAAATTATAGAAAGAATTATAGTTGGGATAATACTTTTTTTCTTATCTGCCATTATGCCTGCACCTCCTTAGATGATGTTGCACGAAGCTGGATCAATGCAATTACAACTACCAGAACAAAGAATACAACAGCTTTTGCTTGCCCAATACCCTTCCATTGAGGTCCGCTTCTTGCATAGAATGTATCATAAATATTTAACGCCAGTAACTGAGACTGTTTTCCAGGATCACCACCGGTCAGTGAGAGGTTCTGGTCGAACATCTTGAAACCATTAGTCAGAGTCAGGAATGTACAGATTGTTACAGATGGCATAATCATCGGAATTTTAATCTTAAACAGAATCTGTCTGCTTGTTGCACCATCGATCTGAGCTGCCTCGATCAGGTCAGGTGATACATTGTTCAGACCTGCAATGTAAATGATCATCATATATCCAATCTGCTGCCACATAAGCAGAATGAGCATACCGATAAAACCATTTTTTGCTGAAAGTGAAAGCAGTGGCTGTCCCCACTTGGAAAGCAGACCATTCAGCAATGTCTGCCAGATATAACCAAGTACAATACCACCGATCAGGTTCGGCATAAAGAATACCGTACGGAATGCATTTGTTCCTCTGTATCCTTTGGTCAGTGCCAGTGCGATAAAAAATGCAAGCACGTTGATCAGAATACTGGATACGAATGCAAATACAACTGTCAGCCAGAAAGAATGACTGAATGTACTATCAAGTAAAATCTTAGAATAATTTGAAAATCCAACAAATGTTACATCCTGCACTGTTGTAAATTTGCAGAATGAAAGATAGATGCCCCAGATAAAAGGCCACAGGAAACCGATTACAAATGCCGCAAAGGTTGGTAATACAAAAACCGGCCACCACTTTTTGATCGTTCTTCCTACCATGATTTTTCTCCTCTTCCCTACTGTTAACAGAAGCTTAAGTTCCTCTGTCTTTTAACTTATAGAAGGAGGCAAGAACCTCTGCCTCCTCCCATAAACAACATGTTATTTTCTATCCTGATTATTCAGAAAGAGCTTTTTCTGTAGCCCATCCGTCAACGAATGCACTAACTACTGCATCCCAGTCGCCTGTGCCTGCCGCATATGCTGTAAGAGCTGTACCAAGACCATTCTTCCACTCTTCAGATGGCATTGTTGTGAAGTTCCATGAAACAGGTGTAAGACCAGCTTCTGTATACTCAGCATCCTGTTTTACAAATACGTTTGTAGGAGCAACTGCTGTTTTGAAAGGAATTGTGAATCCCATGTCTTCAGACATAGATTTTGTTCCTGCTTCAGATGTTACACACCAGTTCATGAAATCCAGAGTTGCCTGAACATCTTCTTCAGATGCATTCTTATTTACACACCAGTAGTTTTCTGTACCAGTTGCAAGACCTTCGTTCTCATCGTCAACGCCGAAGTAGATCGGAATCATAGCAAGTTCATCATCGCTGTATGTCTTAGCGAGTTCTGCATATTCCCAGGAACCATTCTGATAAAATACTGCATCTCCATTTACAAATTCATTTCTGGAGTCATCAGCTGTTTTAGCTGAAAGTTCGCTTCCATCGCATGTAGAATCTGTAATGTACAGATCAAATACATTCTTATACTGATCAAGATATGTTCCTTTGATTGCTTCTGTATCATCGATTCCATCTGCTTTGTATTCATAGTAGATTGGAAGGTTTGCAAGATGTGTTTTGAATCTCCAGTCAGAGGATCCATCCATACCTGCTGAGGTGAAAGCACCTTTTACACCAATTTCATCTTTACGTGCCTGAATGTCGTCTGCTACTTTTTTGAGGTCATCAAAGCTCTTGATATCATCCAGAGTATATCCTGCTTTTTCAAGTAATGTTTTGTTTGTGATAAGTCCGTAAGATTCAATTACATATGCGATACCAGCTACAGCATCTCCATCTTTCAGTTCATACGCATCAGATGTAAGTTCTTTTGTGATATCTGCATCTTTCAGATCGTAGCAGTAATCTTTCCAGTTTTTAAGGCCAACCGGTCCATTTACCTGGAACAGTGTCGGTGCATCGCTCTTTGCCATTTCTGACTGAAGAGTTGTCTCATACTGTCCGGATGCTGCTGTAACTACTGTAACATCTGTTCCTGTTTCTTCTGTGTAAGCTTTTGCCAGGTTCTGCCAGGCTTCATCCTGCTCTGGTTTGAAGTTGAGGTAGTAAACCTTTCCGCCTCCGTCTGCCATAACCGGTACTGACGGAATCATTGTAGCTGCCATTAAAGCTGCCATGCTCATTGCTGTAATTTTTTTCATTTTCATAGTGATTGTCCTCTCCTTTACTTGTAAGATTTGTTCTTTCTTAAGCTGTCTTTATTATAGTTTTTGTTGATTTTTTATACCATGATAAAAAATCAAGAAATGTGTTCTTTTTTTCAGAAGAGTTTTATATTTTTATTTATAAAGGGGATCTATGAAAAATTTATTTCATTTAGAAAATGAAGAAAGTTATACTTTGGAATGTATGGAAACCGCAGAAGGGACTTGCCAGTCCCCTCTGCACACCCCTGGGCGGGATGATATATGAAGTTTTGTTTAAGACGGGAGCTTAGAAAATAAACCAGGTTATTCAGATAAGAAGATTATGGTGAGGGGGTCTGGTTCTTCGTAATTGGAATGGGAAGGTTGTGCCGAAAAGAAAAAGTCAGTCTTCTTTTTTATTATGTTTACGTTTGCGGGAGAACCTTCCAAGAAGGCTCTCATCTTTTGTGTCGGAGAGATCATCATCTGTGATCGTTGGCTCGGATACAACATATGCGCCTCTGCCGGCTAGTGGTATATCGTTCTCCGGTCCGGTTATTGTACCTGTCGGTGCTTCTACTGATGTCTCATTTTCGTTTTCCTGTTCAACATCAAGTGACTCTTCCATCTCGGAAACTTCTCTATCCGCTTCTTCTTTACAGAAACCTTCCTGGCTGGCATTTTCCATACCTGCGGATTCTTTTTCTTCAAGGCACTCTGAAAATGCATCCTCTGTCACATCATCACTCTCTGACATTGTGCCTTCCATTTCTTCTGTACGCTCTTTTGGAGCTGTAGAATCCGTTTTCTTACGGGAACTCCATGGTGCATATTCCGGTTCCGGTGCAATCGGTTCTTCCGGCTGTACGGAAGCTTCTGTATCCAGATCATCTGTCTCACCGCTATCTTCACCAGAAATAATCTCGCCATCTGCATCCACTGCTTCCACATCCTGTTTGATTTCTTTCAGACCTTTTCTCAGAAGAATCAGATAGATCATATCAATCACACCATTACAGAGGAATATCCATCCGGCAAAGATTACCGTGTATTTCACCATTGTAAATGGGTTTACTACCAGTGAAATACCAAGTGCAATGAAAATAATGCTTCCCAGAAGAAGGAACTTCCAGGAGCCTGCACCACGTTTTTTGAGTTTCAGGCTTCCCTTCAGTGACCAGATGCTGTCCACCAGAATAAATGTGCCAAGCAAAATCGGGAGAAGCTTGACAACAATCTGCGGGTTCATAAACAGGAAGATTCCAAGTACCATCAGAACACCACCAGAAAACAGATCAAAAATCGTGGAATTCAGTTTTTCCGCCACATAGATCAGGATATGATACAACCCTACCAGAATCAGAAGAATTCCGAACACAAATTTGCAGATGACGTTAATTGTATTGACCGGCATAAATACCAGACATGCACCAAGGGCTATGTATATGATTGATGTTACAATCTGCCCTTTTAAAAAATTATTGATTTTTTCCCACATTGGTTTCCGCTCCTTTCATCCCAATGGATATCTTAGGAACAGTATACCGTCTTTTTTACGATTCGTCCATAGGACATTCTGCGCCGAATGTCACTAATTCTGCCTATATAACACCGGCTCTTATCAGGTACAGTAACGAAACGTTCTGTCTGTCAGTATCCTTGCAAAAATCAGTCCGAGCGGCAGTGCGGCAATGATCAGTATTGCTGCTGCAAACCACGATGCCGCAACAGAAAGTGACATCATACCCAGATTATAAATTCCACGGTACAGATAAAGTCCCGGAACCATAATTACAATAGAAGGAACCGTCAGGGAGATTCTCGGGTAACCTGCTTTGTTTTTTATCAGAGAAGCAAAAATTCCCGCAGTCAGTGCGCCGATAAACGCAGCCACTGCCGGTGGCATTCCTGCCAGATCCACAAGTTCGAGACGAAGTGTATTTGCAACTGCACCGATCAGGGCTGCCATCGTTGCAAGGCGCGCCGGACTGTTAAACATGACAGAGAATCCAAACACACCACAGAAACTCGCTATAAGCCGCAACAAGATCCACATTTCCACCGGCATGGACATTTTAATAAAGTCAACCGGTTTCAGATGGAGAAGCAAAGCCATGATCCACGCTGCCATCGTTGCAACCAGAATGATGATCAGCGCGTACATCAGACGTTCCATCCCAGAGCGCATATCAAGCTTTGCAAGGTCAATTCCGCTGGTAATAAACGGAAAGCCCGGAATGATAAACAACATCGCGCAGATATACCCCGCCTCATGCTGAATGGAAATACCCCACAGCATTTCTCCGATTTTCAGAAATCCTGCATATACCAGACATGCAAGCGATACGGATGATACAATACAGAGAAAAAGTGTAAAATGATGCTTTGTTAGTTTGCAACGGAGGAAATTACCAAAACCTGCGCCGACAAAAGCACAGAACATTTCCACCGGTCCTCCGCCGAGGAGAAATGTAAATCCGCAGCATGCAAGCGCAGCGGCAAATCCAAGGGCAATCGGAGAGTACAGCCCATGAATCCTTTCGATATCATCCAGAAGAGAATGCAATTCTTCTCCTGACATGTCTTTTCCATCAATTTCAAATTCACGGATAAAGTTTTCCAAACGATTCAGTTTGGAGGTGTTAACTCCGGTATTTGTCAGACACAGTGACTGTGTAAAACCATCCTGACCATCAAAACATGTATACTCGATAGACATCAGGCCTATATCTGCCGTGCAGGTAATTCCCATAACCTCTGCAAGTGTATTCATAGAACTTCTGACACGCCACGCTCCCGTGCCGCAGGACAGAAGCATGATTCCGACACGCCCAATGATAGATGCCTTCTCCGTCAGGCTTGCCTGCGTGACCGGAATATCAGCACCATTTTCATCCGTATATTCGTGCCAGGCAATGTCCATGTGATTTTTTCTGATCACCGGTTGCATCATATACACATCCCAACTGCTTTATTCTTTTTCAAAATCATTTTTCCAGCACCTTCATTTCTGACAGAATCGCTTCCCTGCATCCCAGTCCGATACCATTCGCAAGTTCAATATTCTTTTCCATTTCTCTTTCAAAATGACAGAATGGCAGGAAGATTCCCAGTTTGCTGGTGTGTTTTTCAATTCCATGCTCGTCACGTTTACCATAATACATCAATGCACGTGGCAGATCCTCCTGTAATTTCATCAGATATTCCCAGACTATTGCATATATTTTTTCTTCATTGATTTCCAGATCTACAGACTGAGGGAATTCGAAGAGTAAAAGGATTCCTGTATGTTCCGCATTCCGTATTGTCTCAATCTCTCCGTTCTCAGTATATCCATGACTTTCACGAAATCCATCTGCCATATACATACGGTAGTCTGGAATCTCATCCTGCTCTTCAAAGAGTTTATGGAACATCTTATACTTCTTTTCATAGATATGATTTTTTGATTCATCCAGAAGGTTTCCGTTTTCATCTGTAAGGAATATTGGATTCTCCACCCCTTTGTCATTAAAACGGATTGGAATCAGAAAAGAATTCCGGAGAAGATCAAATACACTGTTATTGCAGACTGCCATCATAAATGCAGAAAGATCTTTATTTTCATAAGCGTTGAATAAAGCCGCAGCAAAGACCGTTCCCGGGATGTCCGTTCCTGCACCCTCACTCTCTTCTGCTGACGGAATCGCTGCAAAAAATGTATCTTTTAAACGTTCGCAGGCACGTGGATTCTTCAGGATCTCGTCAAAAATCTGTTCCGCTTTTTCTTCTCTTGGAAATATTGTGCTCATAATAAAGCCTCCTTTGTGCCTTATTATAGGAGCATCAATATGAAATGTAAATTTCATCTCTTCTATATTAAATATAACCAAATTGATTTGTTCTAAGTTTCTTCAAGTAACTTTATGAATTTTTAATTTTCTGTAGTAACCAAATCAGGCCAGAGTCACGGGGACTCCGGCCTGAACATTAAATCTCTTATTTTTTTAACAGATTCTTCAACTCTTCAACTTTATAGCCTGTATATTGGGCTATCTTTTCCAATGATTCTCCTGCATCAAACATTAAATGGATTATTTCACATTTTCCCTCCGTAAATCCATCCTGCTTTCCGCTATTATATCCATCCTGCTTCCCACTGTTATATCCATCCTGTTTTCCACTATTGTATCCGTCCTGCTTTCCACTATTATATCCGTCCTGCTTTCCACTATTGTATCCAGCTTCATACTCTGCTTCTCGCAGTTTTCGCTCTTCCTCTTCTTTGTCATACTCGAATATACTCATCGCTATTACCTCGGATTTGTGTTTTCGGAGGAATTCGGCAAGGACCCCATTCTGGATGCAGTCATCAACTGCCTGTTCTACTGCTGTATCCAGATCGGATTCCCTTGCGTATTCCCGTACTTTCGCTACATATTGTGCATATTCTCTTAAACTCTGGCACTGCTCCATCAATTCGCGGTTATGACCTTCGTTGATGTTCAGAGTAAGTACTTTCAGCTCCAGATTCGGCTCGCCGCTCAGATTTTCGTATGATTCCGACAGATAATTGATCCAGTAGTCCTCTTCTCTTTCTGTTCCATTATAAAACACAATGAAATTTGGCGCAGGGATCTTCTGCAGTGCCGAGGAATACAGGGATTTGTGATTCACAAGTTTCTGGTATTCACCAGATATGTAAAACAGATCTCGCAGTGGCATATTTGGATTGTATGTTGACTGATGTTCGTACAGGAATAATCCCATATCCACGATAAATGCCAGATCATTCTTCATACCCATATAGACTGCATTCTCCAGTGTCACAATCTCCAGTGCATCCGAATTTTCGTAGTTACTTCCATTCACTGCGTTGTAAAGCGACAATAGATTTTCTCTGTCTGAAAACAGCATACGAAATACTGTATCCTTGTACTTTCGATTTGCCCTTATCTCTTTGCCTGCATAGCTCTTCAGATCTGCATTACGATCCATTTTTACATTGTTATTTCCTTTTGCAATTAGTTTTCTCTTCACAGCAGCATTGTGTTTTCTTCTCGCCATAGGCATACCTCCTGTCTGGCAGGAGTTTAAGAATACACCGTGCTGTTATTGTCATCACCTCGAACCCCTGCTTTTTATTTTAATTGGATTTAAAAGCATGGATTTCTGAAATGAATTAAGAAAATCAGACGGCAAAAATGCCCAGAACTTTGAGAAATATGCTTTTATTTATAGTATCATTTGTTCTAAGCTTCTTCAAGTAGCTTTATGAAATTTTAATTTTTTTATTAATGCAAAAGCAGACCGGAATCACGAGGACTCCGGCCTGAAAAATCATATTGCAGATTTTATTTTACTTTTACTTTGATCACATAGGATTTCTTTCCTGATCTCACTGTAATCTTGACAGTACCTTTTTTCTTTGCTGTAATGACACCTTTTTTGCTTACTGTTGCTACCTTCTTATTGGAAGAAGTGTAAGTAACTTTTTCCTGAGAAGTAAGCGGGCTGATTACCGGTCTGAGTGTCAGTTTCTGACCTTTCTTCAGTCTTACATTCTTCTTCAGACCACTGATCTTAGTAGTTCTTACTCTTGATGTCTGAACTTTTACTTTCAGGGTTGCTTTCTTACCGCTCATAAGCGTTACTGTGATCTTAGCTGTTCCGGTCTTCTTACCTGCTTTGATCACGCCCTTACTATTAACAGTTGCAATCTTCTTATTGCTGGATCTCCAGGATCTGACAGAGTCTCCATTTGCCATAGCCACTCTGATCTTCTTGGTTGTCTGTTTTTTCTGAAGCTTGATAGAAGTTGCATTCAGTTTGATCGTTGCAGTAAGTTTCTTTCCATTATCTCTGTTTACAACTGCGCCACAAACAGAGCATGTTCCCTGCTGTTTCTCAGGTGCAAAGACAGTTGCTTTTGAAACTACTTTCCATGTGTACTTGTGGTCAGTTTTCGGAATTACCTCTGTCTTAGTCTCGCCACATTCTGTGCAGGTATAAAGTTTCATACCTTCTTCTTTGCAAGTTGCTTCTTTTGTGACTTTACCTTCATCCCAGCTGTGTACATGCAGCTCTTTCATACGAGCTTCTGCTGCTTCCAGTTTCTTCACAAGTTCTTCCGGAATCATTTCTTTCTGCTCATCTGTCAGGGCGTCATATGCTTTACGTGCTGCTTCTACGGCTGCTTTGTTATCCAGTGTAAGATCTGCTGTCTCAGGCAGATTTGTAAGTGCGCGTTTTGTAGATTTAACAGCTACCGGTATCTGATCTTCCTTGGTATAGTCATCTGTATAATGTAATACGATCACATCACCGTCATTCAGATACTGTTTTGCAACACCAACACCCGGATGCACATCATTTATAGTATCCATCCATCCGGAATTCTGTCCGTTATCAAATTCAGAAAGAGTTACATCTTTGTACTCAACCGCATAAATATAAGTTCCATACTGTGTTTCTCTGTCATAAATCTTGAATCCATATTTTTCTTCAAGACTCTTGATAACTTCGTATACGGTTTCATTAGCACCTACTTCGATCATGCCTGTCTCTACCCATGTAGTCAGGTTCTCGCCATCCAGTGTATGGCATTCCTCTGTATCAGCTCCATGTTTGGTATCACCAAGGAGTGTGAAAGATACATGAATCGGGTCACTGTCCGGAGCTGCCAGAACTTTAATAGTCTTGGAAGCTGTTGCTCCATCATAATTCAGGGTCAGAGTCTGCTCGCCTTTGACTGTATTGTCAAAACCTTCGATCTCCAGATCTTTCCAGTTAAGATCTTTGCTTGTTCCATCGCTGTATACTGCTTTAATACTGAGACCGTCAAGGTTCAGTTCTTCGCCAAGATAGAACGTATCTCTGCATTCACCGGAAAGCTTAAGGTCTTCAATATAAACCTGTACACCTTCTGTGTTTGCAAGTTTTGCAGCATCTGCTCCAAGCGGGTCATCTGTACGGCTGTATGTTCCTGTAGTAACATAAGCAGCACCGCTCTCTGTCTCATGTGTTGTGCAGCTGGTATCTACATTTGCTACAAATCCGATACCTTTTTCTGCGCCACAGTCTTTTGCATAGTAGTTATTTGCAACATCATCCCATTTGTCAAGGCTTCCATAATATCCGATGATACCGCCGATATATTTAGCGCCATCAGCTGTTGCCTGAACTTTACCAGTAAAGGAGTTACCTTTTACTGTATTCTTAACGTTTTCCCATGTCTGTAATACATAAGTATCAGCACCAAGGATACCGCCGACTTTGTCAGATCCTGTGATCGTACCGGAAGATTTACAGCCATTGATGCAGAATTTTCCACCGTTCGGTGCAGAGCTGTCGTTGTATCCGCCACCTACGATACCGCCTGCATGGTCACCGCTTGCTACAACTGTTCCATCAAAAGTACAGCTGTAAACATTACTGTCACCCATAGCGTTATCACGGCTGCCTACGATACCGCCGACATAAGATTTACCATATACGGTTGCATGGCTTACGCAGTTTTCAATCACACCCTGCATACGTCCTGCAATTCCTCCGATGATTGTCTGGTCTTTGTCATAACCTACTACTACACCACTCTCGATGGTACAGTTTCTGATTGTTGCAACGAAACCTGCGGAGGTTCCTGCAAAACTGTTTTCTGTAATATTGGCTCCGATCAGACCTGATTTCAGGGTACTGGAACCGCTCTTTAATGTTACATTGTCAATAATGATCGCACTGCCATTAAATCCAACGCCTTCGAAATTGTTTACCAGACCATAGCCTGCGATCTTCTTACCATAAATCTTAAGGTTATGTACTTCTGCACCCTTTATATATCCCAGAAGCGGAAGCTCGCCACTTGGAATGGATACAGTCTTTCCGTTACCATCCAGATATCCGGCAAATAACTTCTTCTTTGAAGTACCGATCGGTTTCCATCCTCTCGGAAGGGTAATGTTGTTAGTCTGTTTCAGATATCTTTCATTAAAGGAAATTCCTTTTGCAACCAGATCTGATACTGCCTGATAATCCTCTGCTGTTGAGATCAGATAAGGATCTTCCTGTGTTCCTTTACCTTTCAGTAAAGTTCCGATATAGTCATCTACAGGATTAACAACAAACTTACAGATTCTGGAAATTGCAGATGCAGATTTACCCTGAAGCGAAGCTGTTACAACGCAGAAATAATATCTTGTGCCAGGCTCATTCGTATCCGTATTAAACCACTCGGAGTGGGCTGATTCATTATCTTTGACAGCAGTTGCACCTTCATAGCTTTCTTTATCATTCACATACCACTGGCAAGTCTCTTGTGCATAAGTTTCTGAAATTCTTACAGAAATATATATGCTGTTCGGAATATCACCCTGTGTATAAACAGCATCTTTTGGCTGGGTGGAGATATTCGGTGTGGCCATTGAATCAAGTTTTACATATACAAAAACGCCGGCAGCATCTTTCTCTTCACCGCTTGCATCTGTATATTTCTTTCCGGTTTTTGCGTATGTGGAATATTTCTTTCCTTTATAAGTATAAGTAACCTTGCAGTGATAGAAATATCCTGTCTCATTTGGTTTATCTGTAGTCGGAGTACAGGTAGCTTCTGAGGATGGAACAATGCCATACATATTATCTATTGCATCATTGCGAACCCACTGATAGGAAAGTGTTCCGCCCTCTACCGGTGTCGTTACATTTACACTCAGTTCGTCAGCAGTCCAGTCTTTCCTATAAGTATATCCAAAGTTCCATGGATATTCTTCACCTAATTCTTCACCAGGGTTTGCAAATACTGCTTCCGGCATAGGATTCGGATCAACAGTGATGCAAGCGGTGTCAGTTGTAGCTGTATTATTTTCTGTCTGCTCTGTATTTGTGAGCACACAGTAATAATACGTGGTTCCTTCTTTTTCAGCAGATGGCTGATAAGTAGCCTCAGTTGCACCCTCGATTGCAGTACCGGTTGTATTGTTGTCTTCAGTATTGCTGTACCACTGGTAAGCCAGTTTACCCGTACATGTTGCGACAAATGATAATTTATTTGGCTTATCGCCAACAACATAATCTGCACTCTTTGGCTGGCTGACAAATTCCGGCACATCCTTCTCCGGATACGGTTCTGCTTCAATCGTATAGGTATGATCTTCTTTACCATTTCCGCCAACCACAACTTCGATCTTCATCTTACCGTTCTTATCCCAGTTGTATGGAACCGTATAATTTGTGTTGGCAGAAACTACTTCACCATTTACTTTCAGTGTATACTTGGTATCTTTACCCTGTGCTTTGACAGTCACGCCTTCTGCGTTTTTGTCAACATATGCATGATAGCTGGTAACATCTTTATCAAATGCCTGATCCATACGGCCATCGACACTCAGACTGCTCAGTGTTGCATATGACTTAACATTAACCCTGTATTCCGTATCATCTGTTCTGGTTCCAACATAAAAAGCAGCATATCCTGTCGGATAGGTAACTACACTTTCAGCTACACCATCTACAGTAGACACATATCTCCAGGTATTCGCCCATGCACTCGCAGTGTATTTAATTATCTTTTCAGCATCCCTAAATTCCGGTGCCAGAGCTGTCACAGCATACAAGTCATCATAATCTGCAATCGGCTCTTTCAGATCATATGTATGCTGATCTCTGCTGAATTCCGGAGTCATCTCCAACGGATCTTTACCATCTTTGTAATCCTGCTGACTTCTGTAAAGCTTGATAGAAGACAATTTGGGAGGAGCTGTTACTGTAACTTCACAGCTTGCGCTCTGGTCTCCTGCAGTAGCCGTGATCGTAGCCTTTCCTGCTTTTACACCTGTTACACGTCCTCTTAATACCGTCGCAACGGATTCATCAGAAGATGTCCATACAGTCTCCTGTGTTGTATCCTTCGGTTCTACAGTTGCGGACAACACCGCACTGCCACCTGCCTGCACTGTAAGAGTCTCCTTAATGCTGGTCGCCGGGATGATCACCTCGCCCGCAACTTCTACCTTAGCTGCTGTCGGAACAACATTAACGCTGTCTGTTCCGGATGCAACCAGATAATAAGTTCCGCCTTCAGCAAATGTAAAGGAATCCCCATCTACTGTATATGCGTCCTCCGGCAGAACTTTAAAAGATGAATCATAAACTGTCAGTTTCGCTCCATCGAAATCCTTATATACATACTTATTGGCATCGTTATTCCATTCCGCTTTCTGCAGTCCTGCGGTAAATGGAAGAGTTGCTTCTACTGCAAAAGATTTCTGATCAAATTTTACATATGCGTCTGAGAAATCTTTTTTGTCTTTATAGACAAATGCAGAGAAATAATCATCAGCCTTTACTTCATCAGAAAGTCCCATACAGGAATTGTCATTCAGCCAGTAACCAAATGCACCACTTTCATCTCCCCAGAATTTGGAAATGTATTTGCCATACTTTCCATCTGCGGTTGCATAACCTGCAATTGCACCGTCATTATAGTACTCATCATGTGCTGCAATGAGTGCTTCGTCACATGTCAGGATACCATTCTTATCAATATCCTTGACTGTGACATCTCTGTCTACCATTAATGCGCCGTTTTTGTCTTTTGCAAATTCTCCAGCCACGCTGACAGTCATATGTACAACTGCATCTGCTGCCGGAGTACCCTCTCCTGCATCAAATGCATCTGTCTCTTCTGCACTGTCTCCACCATCAGAAAATGCATCCACACCTTCTGAATTGTCTTCCTCATCCTCTTCTACATTGACATCCGCATTGTCATCTTCTGCTTCCACTTCAACATCCGCATCTGAAGTATCATCTGCATCACTGGCCGCTACCTCTGTAGAATCTTCATCCTCTGCATCTGTGGAAGTTTCAACTTCAACATCTGAGAAAAGTTCATCTGCCGCATATGCATTGGAAGGAATCATCGTTACGGTCATCATGGCAGCCATGGAAACTGCTGATAAACGTTTCAGTACTTCTTTTTTCTTCACTTTGCTCCTCCTTTTTTGCTAGTTGTTTTTAACAACAAAAAACAGAGCCTCATAATATAGATGAGTCTCTGTCCTATACAACGCGTTAGTTAGCTGACTTAAAATATCATCCGCATATAACATTTCATACAGCAAAAAAGCAGTTCCGGAATCACACCGGATTTCCTTAAACTGGTCATCTCCCGACCAGACCACGCCTGGTTATTTTGTTGTCCTTATATTATAGCATTTATGCATTCTCGCGTCAAACAGAATCGCCAAATATTCTGTGGATATTTAGCGATTCTCCATTTTTTTATTTTACTTTCACAGTAACTGTGTAGGTTTTCTTTCCTGACTTCACAGTGATCTTTGCGGTTCCTTTTTTCTTTGCCGTGATCACACCCCGGCTGCTTACTGTCGCCACCTTCTTATTGGAAGTTTTGTAAGTCACTTTCTCCACGGAAGTAAGCGGGCTGATCACTGGCTTCAGTTTCAGTTTCTGTCTTCTCTTAAGTACTACGCTCTTCTTGAGACCGCTGATTTTTGTGGTTTTAACAGCTGTCTTCTGTACTGTTACATTTACAACTGCCTTCTTTCCACTGACAAGGGTAATTATGATCCTTGCTTTGCCAGTTTTCTTCGCTGTGATTTTTCCACGGGATGTTACGGTTGCAACCTTTTTATTGGATGTCGTCCAGGACTGTACCCTGTCTCCTGCTGCCAGACCACTTACCTGTACTTTAGTCGTAGACTGTTTTTTCTTTAACCTGATGCTTCTGGCATTCAGTTTAATAGTCGGTGTTAGCTTACTTCCAACTGTACGGGTTTCCTGACGCCCTTTATTACTGGTCCTTCTCTGCTGCTCGGGTGCAAAAACAGTCGCTGTTGATATCGTCTGCCACGGTCCGAACACTTCCGGAACTTCTGTAGGCGTCGGTGTCGGTGTGGAAACCTTTTCTTTTCTCTGTATAGTCAGCAGATATTCCGTCTTACTTCCCGCTTTAGCAGTCACTGTAATTTTTACCTGAGCCTCATCCACATTATCTTCCCAGTAAACATTAAAACGTGTTGCATTTCCACTGGTAGTAGTAGTTACTTTCCTGACTCCCTTTACTATTTCCGTCTTCACTGTTGCATCTGACTCAGCTTTTTCTACATAAACGCGAAGAAATCTCTGTGTATTCTCTGCCTTACTGTCCAGATATTCCACAGTATAGCCGGTCTTTGCACTGTTAAACGCCGGAGTCATTGACAGATAATGAGATACCTCTCCATAAGTATTGCTGGTGCTGACGATCATACTGGTCAGGGATGAATTTCCATGATCTTTCGTCAGGTGGAATGTATATTCTCTGCTCTTGGTACCCTGAACTACCGCAATTTTAATTTCAGCTTTTCCGGAACTTACATCAGCCACATATGTTCCATCAATTGTATCATTTCCTATTTTCATCGTGCATCCTGCAGGAGCCTTAAAGCTAAGTGTTACATTCTTTGCATTCTCTGCAACTCTGAGTGTATATTCCGTCTCGGAAGCCTGAAATCTCTTGTCCCAGTTTACACTGCCTGTATCCGGCCTTGCTGTCACACTGTCCAGATAAGCGCCATTTGTTTCCAGTGCCATCAGATAGCAGGAATCATTCTTATAATAAATTGTTCCGTCTTTGTCCACACAAAGAGGGCTGATGCAGTACTCCTGCTGCTTACTTACCGGACGAAACAGTTCTTCGGCTTTTCCTGATGTCTGTCCTGGTGTATCCGTCAGCATGTAGATTCCGCCTGGATATGCATTGTATGTAAAATACAGATAAACCCGTCCATCTGCTTTGCCATCACCGTCAAAGTCCTGATTTTCATAAGCTGTTGAGAGAATCGGAGCCGCCTGCGGGTATCCCGGAATCGATACTTTATAGGCAAGAGAAAGTCCGGAAGCAGATTCCTTGAGCACATCAAAATGATGTCCTCCATCTGCGTTATACTGGCCTCCGGTTCCACAGACACCAACATAGATTCTGTTCTTATAGACAACCGGTGTTGATGTTGCCGCACCTCCCAGATTATAACCTGCCACTGCACCAAATGTTCCGTCTGCATTCATCGCAACCCGATACAGATAACCGCCCTTGGTCGTAAAATAGACATATCCGTTGTTATAAGTAATCGTTGAACGGATATCACCAATCAGATCTGTGCGCTTGTCTATCAATTGTCCCGTATGTGTATTGACAGAATACAAAATAGATGTGTATGCATCGCCCGCTCCATCATCCGATCCAAATACCAGATAATTTTCTGATGCATAGGCGCCGGCCCAATAGAAGCCACCTTTGTGATCATATTTCCATGTACAGTATTTTATCTCATTCCCTTTGGATGGATCTTCATCTGTAACAGAAAGGCAGAAATAAGAGCCAGGAGTTGTATCGGAATTCCATGTTCCCGTATAAATATATCCGTTTTTATAGGTAATCGGTGAAAGCGTCTGTCCACCTAATTTCTCACTGATCCAGAGAGATTTCAGTGTCGTAGCACTGAGTGCCTGTATCTGACCACCACCGATCTGTGCAAAAAGCATTCCCTCTGCATAGGCAAGCGGGATCATGGCATACTGCATATTTCCGGACATCCGTTCACTTGTCTGGACAATGTCTCCTGTATTCTTGTCCATTTTGTAAATAAACTGTCCGGATGCTACATAAACATAGCCACCAAGGATCAACGGTGGTGTAAGTGCTGCATCCCAGCCTTTTGCATCCAATCTCGTTGCCCATTTCTGTGTAATCGTATTCTTGCTGGTCGGCATAGCTCTGTCTGTGATTCCATTATTGGTCTCACTGTTCTG
>OLRZ01001388.1_pt1 | contig 16372 bp, 15 predicted proteins | sample 1671931 | NCBI WGS metagenome assembly OLRZ01 (sample SAMEA3136627, study PRJEB25190) | human gut metagenome | reverse complement strand
CACGCCGTCGCCCACAAACTCCAGCACCTTGTTCTTTACATACCCGCTCTCAAACACTGCGCCGATCAGGGCCAGCGCCACGTCCTGCGGACCGACGCCGGGCTGCGGGCTGCCTGTCAAATGCACGCAGACGACCTGCGGCATGTCAATATCATACGTGCGGCGCAGCAGCTGCTTGACGAGCTCCGGGCCGCCCTCGCCGATCGCCATGGTGCCAAGCGCGCCGTAGCGGGTGTGGCTGTCAGAGCCGATCAGGGTCTTTCCCGGAACGCCGAAACGCTCCAGATGTACCTGGTGGCAGATACCGTTGCCGGGACGGGAGAAGTAGATGCCGTGTTTCTTTGCAACGCTGCCGATAAAACGGTGGTCATCTGCATTTTCAAAGCCGTTCTGGAGTGTGTTGTGGTCGATATAAGCCACGCTGCGCTCAGTGCGTACACGAGGTACACCCATTGCCTCAAATTCCAGATATGCCATTGTACCGGTGGCATCCTGTGTCAGTGTCTGGTCGATGCGGATTCCGATTTCAGAACCCTTTACCATTTCGCCCTCTACCAGATGTGCTTTCAGGATCTTTTCCGTCAGGGTCAGTCCCATTCAATATCATTCCTTTCGTAGTTGGCACTGCAAATACACGGCAAGCCATCCATTTACAATACGATTCTTATACCGTATTATTATAGCAAAAAACAGGCGCTGTTGTCAAGTCTGCGGCGACTTTGAAAAGATAAAAGAAAAATCCGGATTTGCTTACAAATAAAATCCGCCGCTCCCGGCAGGGTGCAAAAACAGCCCGAAGGTACATTTCCCTCGGGCTGTCGTATTTTATTCCGTCTCGGAAATATGGTACACATGGTCGCCGCTGAGACGCTTTTCATACTCGTCGTGAGGCAGCGGACGGTCGAACAGAAATCCCTGTGCCATACAGCAGTTGATGCCACGCAGGAATTCCGCCTGTTTCTGGGTCTCCACGCCCTCGGCAATCACTTCCATATCCAGATCGTTCACCATGTTTACGATGTTCTTGATTACGATCACATCGTTTTTCCGGTGCTTTTCCTGTTTTTCCATGTTGTTGAGGAAGGATTTATCCAGCTTGATGATATCCACATTCAGATCTTTCAGCAGGTTCAGCGAAGAATAGCCTGTGCCGAAATCGTCGATGGAGGTGCTGACACCGTTTTCGTGCATGGTCTGCACAAAGCGGAGCAGTGTCTCATAGCTTTCATAGCCGGACATTTCCGTCAGTTCCACCTCAATGTATTTGGCAGAGACATTGTACTTTTTCAGCACTGCCAAGATCTCTTCCGCCAGATTCGGATTTTTCAGGTGCATCTTGGAGAAATTCACGGAGATGCGCACCGGTTCGATTCCTCTCGACAGCCAGTCCTGGATGTTCTGGCAGACACGTTCCAATACATAGAAGTCCAGCTTGCAGACGCTGCCCTCTCGTTCCAGCACCGGAATGAAGTCCATCGGCGGCACCATGACACCGTTCCGGAACCAGCGCACCAGTGCCTCGCAGCCGCAGAGCTGGTTGTCCGAAAGGGTCACCTTCGGCTGATAGAACACCTCGAACTCCTGGTTTTCCAGAGCATTGGGGAACATCTGCGACACTTCTTTCTGACGCAGTGCCTTTTCCAGCATCGTGTCGTCAAAGTGGAGCATATCCGTCTTTCCGGACATCTTTGCCACGTGCATTGCAGTCGATGCGGCGTTGATTACCTCGCCTGTGTTCTGGTTTTCCCGGATATCGTATACCCCGATTCGGGAGCGTACATCAAAGGTGATCTGCTTGTCCTCGTTGGAGACCGTCACATACTGGTTTCCGATCTTTTTCAGCAGGTTGCCCATATGCTCTTTTTTCGCCAGCAGCACAAAGTTGTCACCGCCCATCCGGGCAAAGAACTCGTCTTTCTCCAGCATATTCTGAGACAGACGCACAAATTCACGCAGTACCACATCGCCTTTTCGTGCGCCTACCGCACGGTTGATGTAGTTGAAATTCTTGATGTTCACGAATGCGCAGGCGTAGTCTTTCAGTTTGCCCTGCGCCAGAAGTTTGCCGCCGGTCTCGTTGATGCCACGGGTGTTCAGCGCACCGGTCAGCAGGTCTGTTACGGAAATGCACCGCAGCAGCTGTACCAGCTTGACCCGTTCCAGCATCAGAAAGATCTGGTGAGACAGGAACTGGAGCATTTCCGCCTGGGGCTGTGTCCATGCGGTATCCTTTTCCGGATAAAAGTAAAAGACAGCGCTGCAGTTTTCGTCCATCTGCACCTTTTCTTCACAAGGCGGCGCATCAAATCCCTTTTCGCTCTCATAGATCAGATAACAGTCGTCCTGCCCATTGGGATCCATCACCGATTTTGCCGCATAAAACCGCAGTTCAAATTTTCCCAGCGAAAAAACACGTGCCACTTTCTGCATCTGATCCTGCAGCAGTCTGATCAGATCATCCACAGTTTTCACATTCTTTTGCAACGAATCAAAAAGCTGCTGGTAACTCTTTACATGAAAATTCATATCCATACCAATCACCTCATTCAGCGCCTGTTTCATGTCCGTACAGAGCGCAAAACAAACGGAATACAATTTCTACCCACTATTCCCACATTATTTCTATGATAAAAACTATATCATATTTTTTCGGAATTGTCAATCAGACACATAAAATAAATTGAGCGGAATCAAATATTTGTGCGTTATCACGAAAAGACTTTCTCATTTTTGTTGGTTCCTACAAATTTGACAAATGAGAAAAAATGCGGTACACTGATAGACAGAATAAATCGAATGGATGTGAAAACCATGCAGACTGTACTGCAAAACCTTTCTTTCAGCCTAAACGCCACCATTCCCGTATTTTTGATGATGGTATTCGGCGGTCTGATGAAAAAAGTAAACCTGTTGGACGACCACACCACCGGGAAATTGAACCAGTTCGTGTTCAAGGCACTGCTGCCGGCGCTGCTGTTCATGGACTTGTCCCAGGCGGATTTCCGCTCGGTCTGGGACGGAAAGTTCGTCCTGTTCTGTTTCTGCGCCACCTTTCTCAGCATCGGCATTGCCTTTCTCCTGTCCCTGCCACGCAAAAGCTGGTCGGAGCGTGGCGAGATCATCCAGGCATCCTACCGGAGCAGCGCTGCGATCCTGGGCATCGCCTTTGTCAACAACATCTACGGTCACGCCACCATGGCGGCGCTGATGATCGTGGGAACTGTGCCGCTGTACAACGTGGCGGCTGTCCTCATCCTCTCCCTCACTGCGCCCCATGACGGCGAAAAGCCCAGCGCCAGAAAGCTGCTGCTGCGCACGCTCCGGGATGTGGCGACCAATCCCATTATCCTGGGCATTCTCGCCGGAATGCTCTGGTCAGTGCTGAAAATCCCGCAGCCTGTGATCCTGCAAAAATCCGTATCCTACCTGGGCAATATGGCAACGCCGCTGGCGCTGATCGCCCTGGGTGCGTCGTTCCAGCTGAAGAGTGCCAAGGGCAAGCTGGGGCTGACGCTGGGCATCTCTGCGGTAAAGCTGTTTCTGTTCTGCGGTCTGTTTCTGCCGGCGGCGGTCTGGCTGGGATTCCGCACGGAAAAGCTCATCGCCATTCTCATTATGCTGGGCAGCGCCACCACGTGCAGCTGCTTTGTCATGGCAAAGAACATGAAACACGAGGGTACCATCACTGCCTGCACCGTAATGATGACCACCCTGCTCAGTGCGTTCTCTCTGACGATGTGGCTGTTCGTGCTGAAGAGCCTGGGGTATATTTGATGATATGAGAAACGGGCTTGCCGCACCATTCAAAAAGTGCAGCAGCCCGTTATTTTTTTACCCTGATTTTCTCCGCCTCAGACCTCATTCTCCTGCAATTCCTGGAAGAATGTGAAATAGTCCTGGCGCTTGTCGTTGGTGAATGCGATCGCTGTCCGGGGATGCTGATTCAGATAGCCGGTCAGCAGGTACTGGATGTCATAGCCCCATACCACGCCGTCATTTTTCAGTTTCTGCATCTCATCCTGGAGGAAACGCAGCACCGGCTTGATGTCATACTTCGGGTTTTTCAAAAAGCCCAGCAGCAGTTCCATTGCACAGTTACCTGCGCCACGTCCCATTGCCGCCATTGTGGCATCCAGATAGCTGACGCCCATCATCGCACACTCTGTGGTGTTGGCGAATGCCAGCTGCTGGTTGTTGTGGGCGTGAATACCGATCTTCTTGCCGTACTTCTCGCCTGCCTCCAGATACCGCTGTGCCAGCTGACGCATCTGCAGCGGATAGAGAGAGCCGTAGCTGTCCACCAGATAGATGACCTCAACGCTGCTCTTGCCCAGCATTTCCAGCGCCTCTTCCAGTTCAGACTCCTGCGCCTTGGAAACCGCCATAATGTTCACTGTGGTGTGATAGCCCTTCTTCGCACAGGTCTCGATCATCTCGATGGCTGCCGGGATGGTGTTGATGTAGGTTGCAATGCGGACAACATCCAGGATGCTGTCCTTCTTGTCCGGCAGGTCACGAGCCACGTTGGCACGTCCCACGTCTGCCATCACTGCCAGCTGCATCTTCGGGTCGAGAATATCCCCCAGCACCTTCCGGATAGCGTCCTCGTGGCAGAACTTCCACTTGCCGAACTTGGACTCCTCGAACAGTTCCGGGTCTGCCAGATAGCCGATTTCCATAATATCCACGCCTGCACGGAGGTTGGTCAGATACAGCTTGCGGACAAAATCGTCTGTAAACTCGAAGTTGTTCACCAGACCGCCGTCCCGGATGGTGGCATCCAGCACTTTTATGTCAGGACGATAGGAGATCATCGTGCCTTTTATCATATCACTCATTGTACATTCCTCGCTTTCTGCTTTTCCCGTGCTGCTTTTCGTCAGCACAGTACTTATATTATACCAAAAAATGCACCTTTCTGCAAGTATTTCCGCCTTTTTTCTGCATAACCTGCATAAATCGTGATTTTCGCCAATCCGCATTCCCAAAAACTGTTCAGTTTGCCAACGAAAAAGGACTGCCCTGCGACAGTCCCCTTTTCCAGCGTTTCTTCCAATCGGTGCATTCCGTCTTATCCGGCGGTGTAATATTCCGGCATCTCGGTGGTCAGATCTTTCAGTGTGTAATAGGTGTAGCCATGTTCTCCGTCCGTAGAAGTGTAGAACTCGATCACGTTTCCGCTGTCCCCGAACACGGCATAGACATCCGTTCCCGGGTCGGCACAGTTGGTCTGCAGTTCCTCTGTCGGCACAGCTGTCTGCCCATAAAGTGAAACAGTCAGACACTCGCTGGAGTCAGCCGCCTTTCCCAGCAGCTTTGCGTCAGACGGCACAGTCGATTCCGAACCGTAAAACGCCACGCCGTAGTAACACGTCCCGTTGTAAACAATGGCGTTCATCCCTTCGCCCTCTGCCATATCTGTTTCTGCGATGCTGGTCTCTGCCGGTTTTGTTTTCGCCGGCTTGGTCTCAGCGCTCTCCTGCGAAGATGTGTTTCCGCCGGCGCAGCCCGACAGCAGCATCGTTCCGATCAATCCAATACAAAACAGCTTTTTCATAAAGATCACCTCAAGTCGTCTGGTCATTTTTGCTCCTATGCCATCAGAATCCTTTCTTCTGATACTGCTATTGTACCACATTTTCTACACAATTGCAATATTATTTTTACTTTTTTTATGCGAAAACAAAAGACTTGTTTTTCTGACAGCCCATCCAGTCGGATATTGGAAATGATTTTCAAAAAGATTCCATAAAATCCACATGAAAGTATCTTTACAATGTTCTGCAAACCAGGTATAATAAAAATAGTACACTTTCAGGAGGTATCATATGTTTTTTTCTGAAACTGACCTATCCGACTTCATCGAGGAAAATGACGTAAAATTTATTCGCATGACCTTTTGCGACACGTTTGGAAATATGAAAAATATTGCCATCATGCCACGGGAACTGCACCGTGCCATCACTGACGGCATCCCGTTCAACGCCACCGGACTGCTGGAGGCATCCCATCAGAACCTGCTTCTGAAACCGGACACCTCCACCCTGTCCATCCTGCCCTGGCGGCCCCAGTCGGGACGTGTGGTCCGCTTTTTCTGCAAGCTGTATCACATGGACGGCACACCCTATGAGGGCGACCTGCGCCGGAATCTCCGGGAGACCATGAAGTCTCTCCAGAAACAGGGCTATCAGTGCGAAATGGGAACACGCTGTGAGTTCTATCTGTTCGAGACCGACATGGCAGGAAAGCCCACCCGGATTCCCTGCGACCAGGGCGGTTATCTGGACGTTGCACCGCTGGACAAGTGCGAAAACACACGCCGTGAGATCTGTCTGTCCCTGGAGGAGATGGGGCTGAATCCCACCACATCCTGCCACAAGCACGGCCCCGGACAGAACGAGATCGACTTTGCGTGCAGCAATCCGCTGACCGCAGCCGACAACATGGCACACTATAAGACCGTTGTCAAGACCATTGCGGCACAGAACGGTTTCTATGCGTCCTTTATGCCGAAGCCGTTCAAGGACTGCAGCGGCAGCGGACTGAAGATCACCCTGTGCATCAAGAAAGACGACAAGAGCATTTTCGGCACGAGCCACAAAGACCTGACACCGGAGGGCAGAGCCTTTATCGCCGGAATCCTTAACCGTGCCAGAGAATTCACCATGTTCTCCAACCCCACCATCAACTCCTACGACCGGTTCGGTTATCGTGCCGCACCGTCCCGGATCAACTGGTCAGAAGAGAACCGGATTCCGCTGGTACAGCTGCTGTATGCGCCGGGCAGAGACGGCTCCATTGAGTTCCGCTCCGCTGATGCGTACTGCAACCCTTACATCACATTTCAGATGCTGCTGAGTGCCGGCATGGCTGGCATCCAGAACGGCGAAGAGCTGTACGACAACATGAACGCTGCCAACGAGAACTCCGCCATTCCCACGCTGCCCCATTCCCTGGAGGAATCCATCCGGCTGGCGCAGGAGAGCGACTTTGTCCGCAGCACCGTTCCCGAGGCAATTCTCCACGACTTTTCCGCCGCAATGCAGAAAGAAGTGGACGCATATCATCTGGCAAAAGACCCGGAGGCGTTTTGCTTTGAGCGGTATTTTTAAGCAGCCGGCAAGCTGTAATCTGAAAAAGAGGAGGGAACACAACGGTGTATTCCGAACGCACACTGATTATCTCCGGCTCTGAAAAAGGGCTGGACGGCGTGATCGGCTTTTTGAAAACCTGTGGCTGCGGCTCCGTTGCAGTCGTCTCCAGCGGCAGCGAGGCAAGACGCATGATTCCCCACGACGATTATGATTTGATTCTGATTAACACGCCGCTGAAAGACGAATTCGGTCACCAGCTGGCGGTCAAGCTCTGCGAATCCACCTGCTCCGGCGTTATCCTCATCTGCAAGGCAGATCTGGCGGAAGAGATGGTCAACCGCACCGGCGACTACGGTGTCTGTGTGGTATCCAAACCGCTGAACAAGCAGGAACTGGTGAAAGCGCTCCGCATCGGCAGCGCTTTCCGGCACCGTCTGCTGACGATGCAAAAGGAGAACAACAAGCTCCGGACAAAGCTGGAAGAGATGCGGTATGTTTCCCGTGCCAAATTCCTGCTCATCTCCGAACAGGGCATGACCGAAGAGGCGGCGCACCGCTACATCGAAAAAAGCGCCATGGACACCCGGCGCACCCGGAAAGAAGTGTCCCTGGAAGTTATCGCAAAATACGAATAAACATCGTTTGGAAAAACGAAAAACCGCAGCGGAAAGAAAAAAACTTTCCGCTGCGGTTTTATTTTTGTGATTTTATAAGTCTTACTTTGTGCCGAAAATACGGTCGCCGGCATCTCCCAGACCCGGAACGATATAGCCCTTTTCGTTCAGGCTCTCGTCCACGCCGCCGCAGTAGATGTCAACATCCGGATGCGCTGCCAGCAGAGCGTCACGACCCTCCGGGCAAGCCAGGATGCACAGGAACTTAATGCTCTTGACGCCCATTTCCTTCAGATCCTTGATGGCTGCGATCGCAGAAGTACCAGTTGCCAGCATGGCATCGATCACGATAACTTCACGCTCTGCGATGTCATCCGGCATCTTGGAATAGTACTTCACGGCATCGTGTGTACCCGGTTCGCAGAAAATACCGATATGACCGATCTTTGCCGCCGGAATGAGCGAAGTAACGCCGTCTACCAGTCCCAGACCTGCACGCAGGATGGGAACGAAAGCCAGCTTTCTGCCGGAGATCACCTTGGTCTTAGCGATGCCCTGGTGTGTCTCGATGGTGACTTCCTTCATCGGCAGATCCCGGGTCGCCTCATAACAGATCAGCATTGCTGTCTCAGAGGTCAGCTCCCGAAATTCCTTTACGCCTGTCATTTTATCCCGCATCAGTGAGATCTTGTGCTGCACCAGCGGGTGGTCTACTACATGAATCCCTGCCATGTTCTTATCCTCCTGTTACCATTCTTTTTCCAGTTCAGTAATCATATTCACACGGTTCTCGTGTCTGCCGCCCTCAAAAGGCGTATCCAGGAAAATCTCCACCAGTTCCAATGCGAGACCGCTGCCCAGTGTCCGGGCGCCCATGCACATTACATTGGCGTCGTTGTGCAGACGGGTGTACTTGGTGGAAAACGCATCTGCGCACAGTGATGCACGAATGCCCCGTATCTTGTTTGCAGCGATCGACATACCGATTCCCGTGCCGCAAATCAGAATCCCCATGTCACCCGGATGAGATGCCACCGCAGTACCGACTGCCTTGGCGATCACCGGATAATCGGCTCTTTCGCCGTTACAGCCGCAGTCCTCCACTTCCAGCTGCCGTTCTTTCAGCAGCGCAATGACCTCCTGCTTGCGTTCATAGCCGGCGTGGTCACATCCAATCCAAATTTTCATGTTCTTCTGACTCCTTTGTCTTGAGATACTTCTATTATAGCATATTTACCGGACAATTGCAAGGTGTATTTTCCAGGATACACGAAAATCACTTTGCCCGCTGTTTCTCCTGCAAGTCCTTTTCCGCTTTCACCAGCTGCAAATACTCCGGCATCAGTTCCGCCGGGGCCTGCCACTGTGCCTGCGCCGCTGCCAGGCAGATGCCTGTGCCGTTTTGCAGACGTGTCATGGGAGATGCGATTGTCAGACCCTGCTCCGCCCGGAACAGTTCCACTGCATCGCCCGCCAGCAGCACCGGCTGTTCCAGTGATGCCAGCTGCTGTGCCAGTTCTGCCGCAGGCTGCATTCCGTCCGGCTGCATCGCCGTGATCTGCGTGCCGTCACTCTGGTACAGAGACTGTCTCGCTGTCATGACCGCACAGATCACGCCCTGCCAGGACAGATTCTGCCACGCCAGCCCTTCCAGCGTAGAAATTCCCACGCAAGGAATCTGTAAGGCATAGGACATGGCTTTCACCGCCGCAATGCCGATGCGCAGCCCGGTGTAGGAACCCGGACCTTTCGCCGCAGCGAAACCGTCTACATCCTGCCAGTTCAGCCCGGTGTCCGCCAGCAGACGCTCTGCCAGAGGCAGGATCACCTGGGAATGGGTACGTTTTGTATAAACCGTCTGCTGCGCCAGCAGGCAGCGGCTTTCGCTGTCATATAGCGCCGCAGCCGCTACTTTTCCGGAAGTGTCAATCCCCAAGATCCGCAAAGCGCTCATCTCCTTCTACTGTGATCTGTCTGCCGTCATCGGAAAGCCGCTCAATGGTGATGCGGATGCAGTTCTCCGGCAGCTCCGAGGCGATATTCTCCGACCACTCAATGGCAAATACGCCCTCATCCAGGGGATAGTCATAGAACCCGGTGGATTCCAGATCCAGTGCGCCCTCGATGCGGTACATATCAAAATGGTAGAGCGACAGTCCGTCGCCGTGGTATTCCTGCACAATGGCAAAGGTAGGCGAAGAGACCACATCCGGCAGTCCCATGCCCTTTGCCAGTCCACGGGTAAAAGTGGTCTTTCCCACGCCGAGACCGCCGAAATAGGCGATCACATCTCCGGCGTGCAGCTGTTTCCCCAGCTGTTCCGCAAAGGCAATGGTCTCCGCCGGCGATGCCGTCGTTTTTTGTATTTTCAACACGCCTGTTCCATCTCCTTAGAACAATCCGGTAATGTTGCCGTCGTTGTCGCAGTCGATCTTCAAAGCCGACGGTGCCTTCGGCAGACCCGGCATGGTCATGATGTTGCCGGTGAGAACAACCACAAAGCCAGCGCCGTTGGACAGTGTCACGTCACGGACCGTGATGGTGAAGTGTTCCGGCTTGCCCAACTTCGCAGCATCATCCGACAGGGAGTACTGTGTCTTTGCCACGCATACCGGCAGATTGCCGCAGCCCAGAGCATTGATCTGTGCCAGCGCTTTCTTTGCCGGAGCAGTAAAGGTCACGCCGTCTGCACGGTAGATCTCCTTTGCGATCTTTTCCACCTTTTCCTCTACGGAAAGGTCTGTGTCATACAGTATGTGGAAATTGGACGGCTTGGTCTCGATGGTCTTGCAGACCTTTTCTGCCAGTTCCTTGCCGCCTGCGCCGCCCTTAGCGAAAACTTCGGTCAGAGCGAATTCTGCGCCCAGATCTTCACAGAACTTCTGGATAAAGTTCAGCTCTGCATCTGTGTCGCACTGGAAACGGTTGATGGCAACCACTACCGGTACGCCGTACTTCTTCATATTCTCGATATGCACCTGGAGGTTTACGATACCCTTTTTCAGTGCATCCAGATTCTCGGTAGTCAGTTCTGTTTTCGGCACGCCGCCGTTGTATTTCAGCGCACGAACAGTTGCGACCAGAACCACGCAGCTGGGGTTCAGACCGCCGTAGCGGCACTTGATGTCGAAGAACTTCTCTGCGCCCAGGTCAGAGCCGAAACCTGCCTCGGTCACGCAGTAGTCGCCCAGTTTCAGCGCCAGCTTTGTGGCACGGAGCGAGTTGCAGCCGTGCGCAATGTTGGCGAACGGGCCGCCGTGAATCAGCGCCGGCGTATGCTCCAGGGTCTGTACCAGGTTCGGCTTGAGGGCATCCTTCAGCAGTGCTGTCATAGCACCGTTTGCGCCCAGATCCTTGGCATAAACCGGATTGCCGTCCAGATCGTATGCCACCAAGATCTTGCCCAGGCGTTCCTTCAGGTCTGCCAGGTCAGATGCCAGGCACAGGATTGCCATAACCTCGGAGGCAACGGTGATCTGGAATCCGTCGCTCCGGGGAATACCGTCCACCTTGCCGCCCAGACCAATGACGATGTTCCGCAGCGCACGGTCGTTCATGTCCAGCACACGCTTGAGCATAACCCGGCGCTGGTCGATGCGCAGCACATTGCCCTGCTGCATATGGTTATCCAGCATAGCACACAGCAGGTTGTTTGCCGCAGTGATGGCGTGCATATCGCCGGTGAAGTGCAGGTTGATATCCTCCATGGGAACGACCTGTGCATAGCCGCCGCCGGCTGCACCGCCCTTGATGCCGAATACCGGACCCAGGGACGGTTCACGCAGTGCCAGGACTGCCTTCTTGCCGATCTGGTGCAGTGCGTCTGCCAGACCTACGCTGACGGTAGTCTTGCCCTCGCCTGCCGGTGTCGGGTTGATGGCGGTCACCAGAATCAGCTTACCGTCCGGCTTGCTGTCCAGCTTTTTGAACAGCTGCTCCGACAGCTTTGCCTTGTAGTGACCATAGTACTCGATATCTTCCTCTTCAATGGACAGTTCCGCTGCCACCTTACCGATAGGGTACATTTCTGCACGCTGTGCAATTTCGATATCAGACAACATAAATTTTCTCTCCTTTTCCGTATCGCCGTCCTGCATCACACGTTTTTTTGGACGCAGGACAGACTTTTCCGCATTTTTTCGCAATCAGAAACATACTTTTATTATAGCATCTTTTCACAGGCAATGCAAGGCGAATTTTTCTTTTCGGTGATTCGCTGTATTTCCACAAATTTTTCCGTGGGATTTTCACGGAACTGCACCCATTCCGGAGGTTGAACATCCATGACACATAAAAATATCCCCATTTTTTCAGCCTTTCTGCTGGCCTTCCTGAGCGGATGCGCCGCACAGACTGAACAAAGCGTACCGGAAAACGCCGCTTTCTGCGACGATATCACCAAACACGTCCAGCAGGTGGAACAGCTGCACGTTGCCAGCGGCACCACAGACTGCACGCCGGATGACACCGAAACAGCAGCGTACCACTATGACACGGTATACGGGATGTGGTTTCCCTATCTGGACTACGGGGAGATTCTTGCCGGAAAGACGGCAGATCAGTTCCGTGATGCTGTGCGCCAGCGCTTTCAGCAGGTGGCAGACATGGGAATCAACACCGTCTACCTCCATCTCCGGGCATTCGGAGACGCCTATTATCAGTCTGCCCTTTTTCCGCCGGCAAAGGAAGTGGGCGATTATGACCCGTTTTCCATTCTGCTGGAAGAGGCGCACCAGCTGCATTTATCCGTCCACGGCTGGGTGAATCCGCTGCGGCTGCAAAAGGATTCCGCCATGGCAGCGATGCCGGACAGCTATCCGGTAAAACAATGGTACAGCGATCCGCAGAAGAACGGCACCTACCTGTGCAAAGTGGGAGAATACTGGTGGCTGAACCCGGCATATCCGGAAGTGCGCCAGCTGGTGGCAGACGGTGTGGCGGAAATTCTGGCGCAGTACCATGTGGACGGCATCCATCTGGACGACTACTTCTACCCCACCACAGAAACCGCCTTTGATGCAGCTGCATTTGCGGATGCAAAAGCGGACGATCTGGGCGCATTCCGGCTGGAACAGGTCAATGCCATGGTACAGCAGATCTACAGCACCGTTAAGGCGGCATCTCCGGCGATACAGCTGAGCATCAGTCCGCAGGGAACGATGGACGGCAACTACACGAAACAATATGCCGATGTGCGCCGCTGGGGGACGGAAACCGGCTACTGCGATGTACTGATTCCGCAACTGTACTACGGCTTTGCCAACGAAACCGCACCTTTTGCGGAGACGCTGCAGACCTGGACAGAGACAGTTTCCAGCGAGTCCGTTTCCCTGGTCATCGGCATCGGCACGCACAAGTGCGGCAAAGAGGACACCTGGGCAGGCAGCGGCAGCATGGAGTGGTGCAGTGAGCCGACGCTGCCCATTCGTCAGGCAAAACTGGCGCTGGAAACAAACGGAACGGACGGCGTCGCCGTCTACGACTATGAAACAACCTTTCAACCGGACACTGCCGCAGATGCCCTGTCACAGATTCGAGAGGCGTTGGGGAAACTGTTCCGTGGTGGGGAATAAAAAAGCATTCTGTTTCAACGGGGGAATTGAAAACAGAACGCTGTAATAAAGGAGGAAGCGGTCTTTTCAGACCTTGCACAGATACTGCCTGCTCAGAGAAAAGCAGGAGGTATCTTTTATATCACATTTCTGCATAAGGGAGCATACAGAAACAGGAGATAGCATTGCATTTTAATACACAGCCATGATAACATCTTCCGCAGTGTCTTCCGCTGCGCCGGATTCAAATGTCACAGAATAAGCATAAACGCCGTCCGTCCAGTCAGCAGTGTAGACCAATGTGCCGTTTCCACGAACGTGTACACTCTTGCCGTCAATTTCCTGGGTAGAATCGTTCTCATATAAATTATAGTCTCCACTGATTTCGCTGGTGCCAAGCCCTTTCCGGATTCGTGCCAGTTCATTGCCGGCGTCGTCCTGGTAGATGATCTCAATCATATCATTCTGTATCGCCTGTATGACTTTACCAGAACTGTTGACGCAGGAATCCGGTGCTGTAATGGAGAACCCGGCGATCTGTGCCGCCTCGGAAAGGTCGGTGCATTCCTGGAATGGGTTTGCGATCTGCACATCGTCATCTGTCACTGCAGTAGTCACCTTTGGAAGATCTACCAGACTGTCCGAAGTGCGCTGGAACTGCGTATATACCACCAACCCGGCACAAAGTGCCATTGCAGCACACAGCCCCAAAGCACAATACCGGAATTTTTTTGAAAATCCGCCTCGCCTGGTGTCCTGCTGTTCCTGTGCCGCCTCTAAAATAAACTTGTCCTGGATGTCTCCAATGAGATACAAAAGCCGAAACTCTTTCATAGTTCAACACCTTCCTTTTCCAGATAATCCCGAAGTTCTTTTCGTGTCCGGGACAGCATCATCTTCACTTTGCTTTCTCCGAAATGATACATTTTTGCGATGTCCGACACCGAATCACAATACCAATACCGCCGCACAAATACCATGCGTTTTTCCTTGGAAAGCATCTCTAAAAACTGATTGCACAGTGCGCATATTTCAGCATCCTCTACCTTTTTCGGAATGTCTTCCTGGGATGGGATACATTCCGCCAATTCATCCAGCAGGAACGGAATCTGATTTCCGCCACGTTTTTTCGTGCTGTTTTTCTCCCAGCGGTGCAGTGCCAGATTCCGGGTAATTTTCCCAAGAAAAGCTTTGAAACATTTCGGCATCGTTGGCGGGATCACATTCCACGCTTTCCAGTAAGTATCATTTACGCATTCTTCCGAATCCTCTAAATCTTTCAAAATCTGATAGGCGATCGTATGGCAATAGCCGCCGTATTTATCGCTGGTCAGCGCAATTGCACGTTCAGAACGTGTTACATACAGACGAATCAACTCTTCATCCTGCATCATTTTCACTTCCTTTCACTCTTATAGACCGCTTTTTTGCCGAATTGGTCACAGCTTTTTTGAAAGTAACAGAAAAGGCTTTCCCCAATCCCTCGGGAAAAGCCTTGTTCCTATCAATTCAACTGATACAGATGCCGCTTACTGCACCTTTGCAACTGCTGCTTTCAGAGCATCTACCTTGTCCCGGCGCTCCCATGCCACGCCCAGGTCTTCACGACCCATGTGGCCATAGGCCGCCAGTTTCCGGTACTGCGGCTTGCGCAGATCCAGCATCTCAATGATGCCGTCCGGTGTCCGCTGGAACACTTCCGGTACTGCCTTTGCCAGCACCTCCTCAGAAACGGTGCCGGTGCCGAATGTATCCACACGGATGGAAACCGGATTTGCCACGCCGATGGCATATGCCAGCTGCACCTCGCAGCGCTTTGCCAGACCAGCCGCAACGATATTCTTCGCAATATAACGAGTCGCATAGGCAGCGGAACGGTCAACCTTCGTCGGATCCTTGCCGCTGAATGCGCCGCCGCCGTGACGAGCTGTGCCGCCGTAGGTGTCTACGATGATCTTCCGTCCGGTTAGACCGCTGTCGCCCTGAGGACCGCCTACCACGAAACGTCCGGTGGGGTTGATGAAATACTTAGTGTTTTCGTCCAGCAGTTCTGCCGGGATCACAGCCGGGATCACATAGTGCATCATGTCACGGCGAATGGTCTCCAGAGTCACATCTGCAGCGTGCTGGGTGGAGATGACAACTGTATCCACACGAATCGGCTTGTCCCCATCGTATTCCACGGTGACCTGTGCCTTGCCGTCCGGGCGGAGATAGGTCAGTGTCTTATCCTTTCGCAGTTCTGCCAGCTTTTTGCACAGCTTATGGGACAGCGAAATTGCCAGCGGCATCAGTTCCGGCGTCTCATCGCAGGCATAACCAAACATCATGCCCTGGTCGCCGGCGCCGGTCTCGGTAGTCTCGCCGCCTCTGGTTTCGATCGCATCGTTTACACCCATTGCAATATCCGGGGACTGCTTGTTGATCGCCTGGAGCACAGAACAGGTATAGCCGTCAAAGCCGTACTTTGCTCTGTCATAGCCGATGTCCACGATCACGTCCCGTGCGATCTGCTGGATGTCCACCTTGGCCGTGGTGGAGATCTCACCCATGCACAGCACCATGCCGGTAGCGACTGTAGTTTCGCAGGCAACACGTGCCTTGCTGTCCTGTTCCAGGATAGCGTCCAGCACTGCGTCAGAGATCTGGTCGCAGATCTTGTCGGGGTGGCCCTCGGTCACGGATTCAGAGGTAAATAAGTAGGTTCTTGCCATGTTTTTTCTCCTTTGCTGTCCCTCGCCGGATGACAAAAAACGCGCGCTCCCGACATGGAAGCGCGTGAAAAGATCGTTTTCCGCTCCTCATCTGTCGTTTCCGTCGGAATTGGCACCTTGTGAAAACAGGTTGCCGTGGCTTCATCGGGCCGTTCCCTCCGCCACTCTTGATAAGGGACTTTGAAATTGTACTTCTATCTTAACAGGTATTTCCGGGATGTCAAGAGACTTCGGCAAATTTCCCGAAAATTCCTCCGTTTTTTTGTAGGAAACATCTTGACAAGCAAAATCTTATCGTGTATAATCCTCAACATCAAAGGCAATGGCGTCTTGGAGAGTGATCTTCAAGACGCTATTTTTGATTGTTATGCGGAGGGGCAACGGTGTCCCGGAATGTG
>OLRZ01001383.1_pt1 | contig 16420 bp, 7 predicted proteins | sample 1671931 | NCBI WGS metagenome assembly OLRZ01 (sample SAMEA3136627, study PRJEB25190) | human gut metagenome | reverse complement strand
ATACCGCAAGACGGGTCGCACTCGTCAAGCAGCGGGTGCGGGAAAACACCCGCCGGAGGCAGCGGCGCGAGGCAATAAGCCTCTCCGCAGCGTGTTTGCTGCTGTTCGCGGTGCTGATGCAGACAGCGGGCACGGTCGTCGGGCCGGGGCAACCGGAAGCATGGGGCGTATTCGGCGCGATGCTGCTGCGGGAGGACGCGGGCGGCTATGTGCTGGTAGGCGTTGTCTCCTTTGCCGCGGCGGCAGCGTTCACCGCGCTGTGCTTCCGGCTCAGAAACAGAGAAAACCAGAAAAAAGGCGGGGCGGACAAACCGAACCGACACGAACAGGAGGAGAAAAGCCAATGAAAAAACGAATACTTAGCATACTGCTCGTCTGCTGCATGGTGCTGACCATGCTGCCGACAGCGGCGTTTGCAGCGGTGAGCGATTCGCTGGGCAACACGCCCGAGGAAAATCAGGCGATTTTAGAGCAGCTCTCCGCCCTGACTGGCGGCAGCAGCGACCAAGTGCTTTCCATGCTGAACGCTTTGGGGCTGCTGGATGAAGACGGCAATTTCAAGGTGGATCAAACCATCACGCTGGACGGCCAGGTGTTGACACTGGCGGCTGTCATGGAGCTGCTGGAAGATCCCGCCACGGATCTCACCCGCATAGCCGACGTGGATGGGACTCCGGTGGCGCTGGGCGATTTGAAGACCATGATCCAAATCGAACAGGAGCTGCAGCGGATCAAGGACACCTATTTCTCCGGCAGAGAGTTTACCGGGGAAGCTCTGAAGAATCTCAACAGCCTGATGGAGCAGCTGGAGCTGCGGGGCATCAGCTTGCGGAATCCCGCCTCTGCCACAGAGCCTGTGGGCGTTGAGAAGGTGGATATGAGAAACATGACGAGCCTAACGCTGGGGACCGAAGCAAACAACAACAAATGCAGCTCCGGGACTTTTACTGTATACAAAGGAAGACCGGTCGGCTTTTCCTACCGCATTCAAAAAGGCCAGCTCAGCGATTATATCCGCGATGTGGAGGTCTCGATAGGCGAGACGAGTGGGGTCGCCCAAGGCGACGGGTCCTACAAGCTGACCTATGACATAGGCGACTCGAGGGACAGTTTAGGCGGTTGTAAAATCACTGTCAAGGTTACAACCAAAGGAGCCTTGTACAATGATACTTATTCCTATGGCGACCTGCTGGGGATGATTGAATTTTACGATGCGGAAAATCTGGTGTTCTATGACGGCGCCGGTTATGCCGACCACTGTCAGCTCAAGCTAAAAAAGACGGTTGCCGCCCCCGCAATAGAAACATCAATGACCGCGCCGAGCTATAATAAAAAACACGAAAATACAAACGTAATATATCGGGATATGTTGATTCCTTTGCTGGCAGATGGATACACTTTCGGCGGCGGTGCCAACAATCCGGACTTCGTTGCGCTAAGCGATACCATCAGAATTTTGGAGGGCGCCCGCAACTCGGTGCGTCCCGACAGCTCCACCAAATTTTATCAGTCATACCAAATCGACGCCAGCATCGAGTTTAGCTGGAGCAGAGACGACATAGCTGCCTATACTGGCCCTGCGCCGTATGGCAGTTATGGTTCTGTAAACCCAGAACCCTATGCCCCGTTCTATCTGACGGAGTACAAGCTCGGCGAAACATCTCTGAATCTCAGCGGCGACAGAAAGAAAGCGCTGGACTGTACGATTAACAAGGGCAGCACGGTCAGCATCTCCCTGCAGTCTACCACGCAAAACAGAGGGGATCAGCAGTACTATCTGCCCTTCGAACTGTATCTGAACGCTGATAAGGTATGCGAAAGACCAAATACCTCCGCCACCGCCAAGACCAGCAATGTCTCCGCCAAGCTGTTGGACACGGACGCCCCCATCATTCAAAGCGTCATGGCCCCGGCGGGAACCTATGCCAGCGGACAGCACGTGCCCATCACAATTACCTTTAGCGAGTTCGTGGATCTTAGCAACGCCCGCGTGACCATCAACGGCAAAGAGTATAGCGCCGCTGAGCTTTCCATGAACAGCTGCGGCGTCACGGCAATGCTCTGGTACCCAGTGCAGGATAAGGATGACACCACGGTCATCGTCAGTGGTATGACCGACGTGAAGGATGTTTTCAACCATGAGCTGGATACCACGCTCTATCAAAGCGACCCGATCACCGACGTTGCGCTGAAGAGCGTCTTGATGCGCAACGCTCCCACCGCACTGACCGCCGACTACGCCAACGGCAAGGCATCGTTCACGATGAACGCCAACATGGCGGAGGCCTACAAGACCAAATACAGCAATTATCACACCCCGGAAGGAACAGAGTCGAGGGAAGCCCCGTTCCGCCTCGAACTGAGGTACGACTCCGCGGTTGAACCGACCCATCTGCAGGTCTATCTGGACCCAGAGAACGAAGGCTTCACCATTAGCGACTACGCAATCGCACCACCCTCTGATTTCGACCGCACCTACACGGTGACGCTGCAGGCCAACGAGGGCGAGCGAGACGAGTCTAACTCTAACTGGGTGAATGTTCTTCCCCTGACCCGGCAGTTCACGGTGCAAAGGAAAGTTTCCGCGCACACGGTGAAGGTCGTCCCGGAAGCGGATCCCGCCAACTATACGATTTCCCTCGGCAAACCCGCCCGCCCCACGCTTCAGGCCCAGGTTTTGGGGGCAAGCGGTGAGCAGGCCAGCTACACCACCGGTAAATGGAGCAGCAGTGACCCGCTCATTGCCACCATCAACGAGGATACCGGCGTTGTTACCACCACAGGAGCCAAGGTGGGACGCGTCATCTTTACCTTTACGGCGGACAACGGGACTGTGGAAACTACCGATGATGTGACGGGCGAGTCAAAGCCCTATACCGTGACGGCGGGCGATTCTCTGGCACTGGTGATTCCCGGCAGCGCGTCCATCGTGACGCGGGTAAATCAGCCCGCCACCGTGCTGTGGAGCTCCAACGCCGCGCTGATGGCACAGGGCAAAGAGTTCGAATACAGGATCGAACTGTATGAGGGCAACTACGCGGATGAGGCGGCGCTGAGCGGCCTCAAGCCCGTTGCGGCTTATACCGCCGGCAAGGATAAAAACAGCGTGCGGATCCCAGAGAATGTGCTCTCCAAGCTCTCCAACGGCAATATCCCGGCCTACACGGTGCGGGTCTCCATGCCGCACCCCAACGCCGGGGGTGAGAACGTCCGCCTGTCGGCACTTGCCTGGATCATCGTGCAGGCACCACCTGCCACAGCCAAGCTGACACCGCCCAAGAGCATTTACCTCAAGGATACCGACGGCACCGTCAATATCGGCTGGTCGGTGGAAAATGCCACTGTCGGCGCCTCTCAACCGTCCACGCTGACCATTACCCGGGTCACAGAGGACAACAAAACCACCAAAGTGGTGGACAAAGAGAGCCTATCCGGCACCTCCGGAAGTTACCTCCTGTCACTACGGAGTGTGACAGCCGGCAATCTGAAGGACACCTATCAAGTGGTTTTGAGCGTGGAGAATCCCGGTGAGGAATCTCCCAGCACCGACTCCTTCCCCCTGTATGTCTACGATGCCGACGCACTGAAGGTGCAGGACGACAAAGGACACACGATTTCTAAGCTGACCATGGACAATACCTCCAAGGTCAGCGGCAGCCTGCCCACCGATACGGCTGGAATTTTGCAGCTGCGCCAGGAGCTGGGGCTGATCGAGTACATCGGCATCAACTATGACAAGTACGGTTGGAACTCCTTTAAAGACGGCATCAAGTGGGCCTCCGACAACAACAATGCCATTTCCGTCAACTACAAGCAGGGCGGACTGTATGAGGACATCAGAAACTTCTCCTTTGCTTCCTACCTTCCCGAAACCAAAATGGCGCTGTCCGGCCGGGCCAACGGCACCGCAACCGTCACGGCTACCCATGCCGCCACGGGCATGAGCGCCGCCGTACAGGTGACAGCGAAAACGCTGCAAAATAAGTTCTATCTCTTCCAGCTGACGCCTGCAGCGGAAACTACGCTGCAATACACCGACGGCAAAGGTGCGTCCAAAACGGTCACGACCAACCGTGATGGCGTGCTGGCGCTTTACGAGCCCAACGGAATCGCCAGTGAGGTGTCTCTGCGATCCGGCTCCGGCGAGGATATTTATCTGGGCACCATCTATAAAGAAAATCTGCGTTCCGGTGAGCGGGATGCCACAAAGCTGCAGCTTTATCCCTTGAATACCTTCAGCCTTCGGCAAGTCGCCCGGGCATCTGTGACGCTCATCAAACCGGGCGGCGATCCGCTGGCAAGCAAGACGGTGACCGTTCGCGGCGGCGTTTATAAAAACGGAGGCTACTGCGAGGCAGCTCTGCTGGGCTCCAAGGCAAACGCACTTGTCAGCGGCACCACCGGCGACACCTATACCACGGATGCGGCGGGAAATATAACCGTCTATCTGGATTCCACCCAGTTCTGGTCGGCCGAAAAGGGCGAGAGCAACACCACGCCGCTTTCCGCTCTGGATCAGCTGGAGTACATTCTGGAGATCAGCGAAATTGACGGCGACAAGTACTATCCGCTGCTGCTGACCGTCAACGGCAAGCTGGGCGTGGACGATGTAATGCGCACCGCAGAGGGCGTTGTCGCTCTGGAGAGCGTGCCGGCGGGGGAGGAAAACAAGCCCTTCATTGTGGCGCAAAGCGTTGATTACGGTCTTGCCAACGGTCAGAAGGTGGATGTCCGCAGCTCGACCGGGAAGATCGGCCCTAACAGCAGCTTCAAAACAGCAAGCCTGCACACCACCATGTTCCTCTGGGGCGAGGATATTGCCAATGCGAAGAATTACAGTCTCAAGCTGGCGGACGAATACGGCGTTCTTCCTGCCGCCCAGAGCAGCAGTACCAAGCAGTATCCCTTCTCATCCATCCCCGTAGCGGAAAACGATCTGACCCTCACCGAGGCCACCATGACCACCTCCGGATGGATCGCCGACGGCAAGGATGTGGGTATGAAAACGCAGCTGAGCCTGAACGGCAGCCTGCTGCAAGAGAAAATAATGCCCTTCCGGGTCGTTGATCTGACCCGAGTACCCAAGGTGACAGAGGATGAGCGCGTCACCGGTATTCTGGCGACGATGGCTTCCTCCAGTGAAGTGAGTCAATACAACTTTGGCGAAGTGGGCGATAGTAACATTCTCAAGGCGCTGACCGGACGGCTGGGCGAGCTGAACGGTCCGGTGGACAGTTCCGTGTTCAAAATGATCATCACCCCCAGCGAAGATCCCTCCGTGTTCCGTGCCATGATTTGGGCCGGGTACAATACGCTGGAGATGGAGGACATGGACTATTCCGAGGACGGCGTGGCGTTGAGTGCGAATGTGCTGACGCAGAACCTGGAGGTGGGCGTGCCCGGTACCGGGGATCTGAGCCAGATGGCCAAGGGCACCTATGATCCCAAGGGGGAATACAAAGCCAACTCCATAGCCGGCAAGGTCACCAACACGGATCTCAACTTGCAGTTGGAGGGCTTTTACGAAGCGGAGATCCGCTATAACGCCGAAAAAAAGGAGTGGGAGGTTTTTACCGTAGGCGGCGGCTTTACCGCCGGCGTTGGTGTGGGCTTCACCTTCAGCGTGAACGCCATGGCTGGCCCCGTGCCGTTGACAGCAACCTTTGAGCTGGGCGGCGCCATTCAGCTGGATTTCCGTACCGCAGTGCGCTATGGCCAGCAGGGCGAGGGGCTTGCCTGGAGCGATCCCACAGCCACGGCAGTGAATGACTTTTTGACCACGCTGCGTATCAACGCCTATGTCCACGCGTTTGGCGGCATTGGCTTTGACTATTCGGTCGTGGCGCTGAAGATCGGCCTATTCGGCAATTTGGATGTGGACAGTCAGAATAAGTTCCTTTCCCGCACCTATCTTGCCGACACGACAAAGCGCCAGATCAACGGTCAGGCCCTGGGGATCGAAAGCGAAGTGGGGATCAAATTTGTGGCCACCTTCCTGTTTATCTCCTACGAGGCGGTGATCGCCTCCGGACGCCTTGGAGCCACCAAGACTTTTAATGACTGGGGAACGATCGACGACTACTGGGATAACGCCACCAGTGGACTGAGCCTTGCCTCGCTGCGGATGGCGGCGGCCCAGAGCGGAATGCAGGTGGCTTCTGCCAGTGCAACGCTCCAAAGCCGGGACTATCTGGAGCAATATGCCCGTACCTGGGGCCAGCCCCAGCGGCGGATGATGCTGTTCTCTCTGAACTCCCCCAGTGGGCTGGAAAACATCCAGACCAACGCCAACCCCACATCCTATCCACAGCTCAGCGATGACGGGAAGGTATTGGCCTACATCAACGACGGCGACAGCAGCAGTATTTACGACAGCCGGGCGCATTTCTCCACCCTCAATGGCGGCGTCTATTCTATCTCCAGCCAAATTGACGATCCCACAGGGTTCTCCGGCTACGGCGACACGAGCGTTTCTTTGTCCGGCACCGAAAGCTTCGCGGCGGCGGCTTGGGTTCGCATGGGCACCGACCTACCGGGTAAAAATGCCGGTGATCCCGTGACATTGGAAGAGCAAAACCTGCTGATGAACAGCACGGAGATCGTAGCGTCCGTCTATAACGGCACAACCTGGACTTCCACCCGCCTAACCGAAGACGGCACGCCGGATCTGGCCCCAGCCACGGCAGTAGGCGGCAACGGCAAGGCCATCGTGTTCTGGCGCAGCGTCTACACCCCCGATCCCGGTACGCAGGGCAGCAACAACCTGCTGAACTTCACGACCAGAGATTGTATCATGTACCGTTGCTATGACAGCGGCACCTGGGGCAAGGCCCAAATGCTTTATAACGGTGCTACTGGCAGCGTGAAGGCGTTGCAGGCGGCCATGCTGCCCAACGGAACCGCTATGGCGGTTTACTCGCTGGACCGCAGCGGAACCGGAGATACCTCCGACTACGAGATCGCCTATTGTACTGTGGCTGCTGACGGAAATCCCGGTACAGCCATGCTGGCGACCCGTGACAGCAATCTTGACGAAAACCCCCAGGTCGTTGCAGCCAACTTTGGCATCGGGGATGACCGATTTGTCATCGGTTGGCATAGTGTCCGAGGCGGCAGCAGCGATATCCAGCTGTTGGCTGTGGACGGCAGCGGCACCATGTCCAACAGCTTCCCCGGCTCTCTGTCTGCCCTGACCAGCAGCGGCAACGCCGTCGTGGGCGGAGACTTCCGCTTCGCTTCCCTCAGCGAGAATTATCGCAGCATCAATGATCTTACCATCGTCTGGAATGAGACTGTCAATAACGCCAACGGCGCGGTAGATCACGGCATTTTGAAGGCGGCCAAGCTGCGCCATGCCGCAAATACCTACACACTCTCCGCACCATTGAAACTGGCAGAGCTGCCGGATCGTACGCTGGCTGACCACTTTGATGCCTATGTCAGCGGCCCCAATCAGGTGCAGGCCGCCATTCAGGCCACCCAGTATGACGACAGAAACCCGCAGGTAATCAACGGCGTGACCGTTCCGGGTGAGAAAACGAACCTCTATACCGCTACCTCTGATTTTATCACCGATGCGGTGGCAGTGGAACAGATCGGTGTGGATTATGCAACGCTGGCGCTGAACAGCCTGACACCCATTCGCTTTACCATCCGCAACACCGGGCTGAACGATGTGACAAACCTAACGGTCCGCCTTGGCAACGGGGAACCCGCCACCCTTACGGGAAAACTGCTGCCCAATGAAAGCACCACCCTTACCGTCTGGCACCGTGTGGGAACCAGCGTGACCGACCCGAGCTATACCATCACCGCCGGCGGCGGCATCCACGAAACAGGCACAGTGTATCTGGATTATCCCGACATTGGCATCTCGCAAATGGAAGTGATTGCGGAGAGCGCCGGCAAGCGCACGGTGCGCATGACCCTCTATAATTCTTCTGCCGCCACGCTGGCCGGCGGAAAGAGACGCGTGGTGAAGCTTGCGTTTTATGCGGATGATCTGCATACCAAGTCTGCAGGGGTAGTCTACACCACAAACGGCGTACAGGTTAGTGGTAATGAAATCACCATTTCCGAAGACAGCGCCCTCGCCCGCATCGATCAGGGAACCTTTACACTGGACCTGACCTATGATCTGGGCAAGTATATGAACTCCATTGGCAAACCCGAGATCCCCAATGTGGGTACCTATCTGTACGCCGAGGCGTGGGCGGAAGGCAAGATTGGTGGAACGGGAAGCAATCAGCGCCTGCCGGAGTATGACGGCAGTGACAGCGAGGCCAGCGTCCATATGACCGGCGCACTGGCCCGCACCGGAGAGAAGCTGACGATGGATGTGGCACAGGGGAACGACGGCAACGGTCACAGCACTGCTGCCATTACCCTGCGCAACAACTGCCTGCAGTCTCAGACTAGCGCAAAGCTGGTGGCCACGCTGCTGGATGCTGCCGGGACCGTTCTGGAAACGCAAAAGACCGGTATTGGCGGTGCCATCTCAGGGGAAACCTTCCTGACGGAAAACGTCACCTTCTCCCAGCTTGGCACCCGCGTAGTGGTGCGAGCCGCAGTGTCCGGTGATGACCTTTTGACCTTTGACGGTCTGGCAGTGGGGCTCGGCGATTTTACCGCCAACGGAGCGAACTATACCTATACGCTGCAAAATGATAGCGGAGCAACATCTACGCTAGTCACAGCGGTGTCTGGAAGCGGCGAGCCCGTGAGCATCAACGGACAGGCTCTGTCCACCGGCGGCAGCGCAACCGTTGCCATCCCCAAGAGCGGCACAACCAACATTGTTGTGGAGATCGGCGCTAAAACCTACACGCTGACGATTCTGCGCAATAGCGGCACAGGCGGCAATGAAGGCAGTGGCGGCGGCAGCAGCTCGCCGAGCTACTCCATCACCGTGGATAAGACCAAGAACGGTACGATCACCGTTTCGCCCAGAAACGCGAGCCACGGCGACACCGTGACCATCACCGCGACGCCCGACAAGGGCTACGAGCTCGAAATGCTCAAGGTGCTCGACCGCAGCGGCGATGCGCTGAAGCTCACCGAGAAGAACGGCAAGTACACCTTCAAGATGCCCAGCGGCAAGGTCACCATCAAGGCCAGCTTCGTTGAGGAGGTTCCGGAGCAGATTTTCAAGGATGTTCCTGCGAACGCTTACTACTACGAGGCGGTCAAGTGGGCGCAGGAGAAGGGGATCACCGGCGGCATCGGCAATGGACTGTTCGGCCCCAACGATCCCTGCACCCGCGCGCAGATCGTCACCTTCCTGTGGCGCGCGGCGGGCAGCCCTGAACCCAAGAACACCGGCACCGCCTTTGGCGATGTGAAGCCCGGCAGCTTCTATGAGCAGGCCGTGGCGTGGGCCGTTGAAAATGGCATCACCGGCGGCACCGGCGAGGGTATGTTCAGTCCCGACGCTACTTGCACCCGTGCGCAGAGCGTGACCTTCCTCTATCGTGCCTCCGGCAGCCCCGCGGTCAGCGGCAGCGCCGAGTTCGGCGATGTGGCGACCAACGCCTATTACGCCGACGCGGTGGCGTGGGCAGCGAAGAAGGGCATCACCACCGGCATCGGTGGCGGACTGTTCGGCTCCGGCAACGACTGCACCCGCGGTCAGATCGTGACCTTCCTCTGGCGCTGCAAGAAGTGACCGGCTGACATACGGCTAAATATCAAAGCCGCTGGCATGACCACATAAGCGAACATCGGACAGCGCAGCGGACGGGCTTTTCGCCTTGACGCTGCGCTGTTCTCTTTTCGCTGCAAGAGACAAAGAGCTACCGCAATATTTTTTCTGCACTTTTTAGCCGTTTTTAGCGGTTTTTTCTCAATTCTAATTACTTTCCTGACACCTTGTGACTCGCAACCCCCATGTGTCCCAAATCTGTCTGTGGCATTTTATGTGGTCAAAAGCAAAGTCTTGCCGGATTGATCCGGCGAGGCTTTGCGGTATTCTCGCATCCCGCTTTTCTGCTCGATGAACAACACGAAAACCGCGCCGAGCCCCCCGCGCCGTGGGATGCAATCAAAGAGTATGGGCTGTGCGGAACTCTTCTGTTGACATTTCAACAACCATGTGGTATAGTCTGACCGTTGAGATTTCAACAAACGCATTCGTGAGAGAGGAGCGCAGCCATGCAGGAGCGATTTGAGATGTTTACGGTTTTGATCAACCGGATCAGCCGCGACATACGGAGGATAAAAAATCAGGAGATGGCCGTCTATCATCTGCGAAGCGCCCATGTGTCCTGTCTGTACTACATATATTCTCTGGATGGCGTGACCTCGGCGGAGCTGTGCGAGCACTGCGAGGAGGATAAGGCGACCATTTCCCGTGCGTTGGACTATCTGGAAACGAACGGATTTATCGTCCGGGATTCCGACCGGGTCAAACGGTACAGAAACCCTCTGCGCTTGACCGAAAAAGGGCAGGAGGTCGGCAAAAGGATCGCGGAGAAGATTGGCGCTGTCCTCGATACGGTCAGCCGTACCCTCACGGAGGACGAACGAGCGGCACTTTACCGCAGCCTTTCCGCCATCAGCAGAAGCTTGAACGTAATCGCCCAAAGCAGCGGGAAACAGGAGGCTTGAAGAAATTGAAAACAAGGATCATTGTGGATTCCACCGCGGATCTGGTTCCCGAGATCAAGGCGCGGGTCTATACGGTGCCTCTCACCGTTCATTTCGGTCAGGAGGAATACATCGACGGCGTAACCATTGACCACAGAACATTCTACGAGAAGCTCGTCGAAAGCGATGTGATGCCCACCACCAGTCAGGCGACCCCGAGCGACTTTATCGAAGAGTTTGAAAAGGCAAAACAGGAGGGAGAATCCGCCGTTGTCATCACCCTCGCGTCGAAGTTTTCCGGCACATATCAAAGCGCCATGATCGCGGCGGCGGATTATGAAAACATTTATGTTGTAGATGGTACCAGCGCAGCGATGGGAACAGGGATTCTGGTGGAGCTTGCGTTCCGGCTTTTGGACGCGGGAATGTCCGCAGAGGAAATTGCGGATGCTCTGGAGAAAGAGAAGAAAAAAATCGTTGTTGTGGCGCTGGTAGATACCCTCGAATACCTCAAGCGGGGCGGCCGCATTTCAAAGACAGCCGCATTCGCCGGAGGGGTACTGAATATCAAGCCCGTGCTTTCCGTTATTGACGGCGAGATTCACCTGCTGGGAAAAGCACGCGGCTCCAAAATGGGGAACAATCTGCTCGTTCAGGAGATCGACAAGGCCGGCGGCATTGATTTCAGCAGGCCGGTTCTGCTGGGCTACAGTGGAATTTCTGACGCGCTGCTGCTAAAGTATATCGAAGACAGCCGTCACATCTGGGAGGGAAAACTGAAAGAAATTCGCTATACGACCGTAGGAAGTGTGATCGGAACCCATGCGGGCCCCGGCGCTGTTGTGGTAGCGTTTTTCAAGAATCAATATAACGCAGAACAGAACAGCAGCGATTGAAGAAGCTGCAATAAAGACAGGACTGCGCCGCATCGTCGTTTCATTTGACGGCGATGCGGCGCAGTATCGTTTTATCCGACGCCATAAACCACGATCGAGATCACACAGGCCAGCAGACTGACCGCCGAGCCGGCCAGAAGCTGCGGCAGGGTATGGCGCGACAGCTTTAGGGATGAGCGGTACACTGCTGCGATCAGCAGAACGGACGGTATGACAAAAAGCGGATGCAGCTTCCATGTCAGCAGAAACGCCGGAGCTGTTGTACTGCAGGCGTGTCCGCTTGCGCGAAGGCCAAAGCCCGCGTTGAGCAGCAACAGCGCCGCGATGGAAATGACATAAGAGAGAAACAGGATATGGACGAGCCAAGAGCATGGCGTCAGCATTGACCAGAGAAACCCGCACAGATACCCAACGGCGCTGCATACCAGCGCCGTGCCGCGCTGCCCCCTGCGCCGGTCCTTTCCAATGTGGAAGATCTCCCGCAGCGGGTACGCCGCCAATGGGATAACCAGCAGGGACACCTCGCACAGCAGCAGCTCCCTGCGCGTCAGAAGCCCTGCCGAAGCGTACATCAGAAGCAGCGTTACCCCGATGACGATGGGCGGCAGTGTCAGAATGCGTACCGCAAGATGCGGCAGCGCCTTCCTGTCCGAGACCTTCGTTTTCATGACTCAAAGCCCAGCATAATCCCGCCGTGTTCTGCATAGTAGCTGCACAGCCCACGTAGCGGATAGCTTTTCACCTCCGCCCCCGGAAATCGCCGCCGGAGCTCGGTGCAGAGCTCCAATGCAAATGCCGCGTTCCGGCAATGCCCGATGCGGACGCTGCCGCCCCTGTAGCCAAGCCGCACCATTTCACTCAACAGGAGCTCCTGCGTTTTTCGAGCGCCCCGACATTTGCCGAGCATCTCAAGCGTGCCCTCCTCGCTGGCCTGCCCAACGGCGCGGATGCCGAGAACACCGGCCATCGTTGCCGCCAGCTTGCTGATTCGTCCGTTCTGGGCGAGATTGTGCATGGATTCCAGCGCAAAGAGCAGATGGGTACGGCGCTGATACTGCTGTACGGCTGTGCAGACCTCCTCGAAGCTCTTGCCGGAGCGCAGTTCGGCGGCTGACTTTTCGATGAGCAGGGCGATCTCCGGACCGGCGGACAGCGTGTCCACCACAAAAATGCGGCGAGAGGGATTCTGCTCCTCGCAGCGTTTCTTTGCGGCAAGTGCCGCGCTGCAGCTGCCCGAAAGGCTGCTTGTAATGGTGAACGCGAGTACATCGCCGCTTTCGCCAAAGGCGGACTCCCAGTCCGCGATGTTCGGGCAGGCGCTGAAGGTGCGGCCCTTCGTGCCGCGAAGTGTTGTGACCATCGCGTCGACATTGAGCGCGGCGTCATCGCGAAATTCCTCCACAGCAGTACGGACGGTGAGCGGAACGCTGACAAAGTCCACGCCGTCCATGGTAAGCAGGTCGCAGCTTGAGTCTGCGGCAATGCGGATCTGATCCATAAGGTGACCTCCAACTGAAAAAGTGTCGTTCGGTTCCGGTAAGGGATGGATGCAGTTTATCAGCTTTTTATTTCTTCGTCAACGGTTTTTAATAAACCGTTAAAAATATTTCGCAAAGCCGTTGAACTTTGTAGAGGAAACGCTTATAATAACAATATGGAAAAAGAAATGCAAAACAGAATCACAGCGGACATCGCGGCCTTCCGTCTGCCGCGCTATGCACAGATCCCGGAGGTCGGACTGTATCTGGAGCAGGTGGTGCGCTATATCAACGCCCGGTTGGCACCGTTAGGAGAGCCTGAACTGACTGGCTCCATGGTGAGCAACTATGTCAAGCAGAAGCTGGTTCCTGCCCCTCAAAAAAAGCTGTATACAGCCGAACATCTTGCGCGGCTTCTGTTCATCGCGGTGGTCAAGCCTGTTGTTCCCTTGGAGGGGCTTCGACTGATGTTTAGCATACAGGAGGAGTGCTATCCCCTTCAGACCGCCTATGACTACTTCTGCGATGAGTTTGAGAATATGCTCGGCGCAGCGTTTGGTGTCGCTCCTGCCGTGGAGGGACTTGGTGAAACCGAGTCTGATGCCAAGGATCTCCTGCGCAGCACGATCTCGGCTACCGTCAACAAGGTCTGTCTGGACCGGTATCTGGAGGAGTATCGAAAGCGGCGGGAGCAGGCTGAGACTATTGCGGGAAAAGAAATCTCCCTGTTATAGTAGAAATGCTGTCTGGCAGCTACAAGCTGTAAAGCAACGGGAGACCATTCAGAAATGAAGTGGCAGAAGAAGTTTAGCAGACTATACCAACGCCACATGAGGCGTGGCCGACAGCATGGAGCTTTGCCCGCGTAAGGAATATCCCCGGCTTGGCCGGGGATATTCCTTACGTCTCTCTGCCATGATTACAGTGCAAAACAGAAGAACATGCTCCGGGCCCTTCATCGCCATGTCCTAATTGATAAAGAGCTTTCATTGTTCCTGCATCGCTGCAATAGAGGGTATCCGAAGATTCTCTCTATCGTGATGATATGCCGAGCATCCTCCATGGTGCATCTGAAGCCTTCGACTTTGCGCCCGGACAGTACAGCGTGCTGAGAGGAGGCTCCCTGTGCGTCGAGGCTTGTCTGATTCTGCATACTTCTCTGCAAGCAGAATCTTCTCGACTTCTGCCTTACAAAAGCCTATTTACCCGCCTGCGTTTCGCAGTAGCGGCAGCGGTAAACGCGCTTTTCACGATCCGTTAGCACAAACTCCTGCGGCAGCTCCTGCTCAACGGAGGTGATGCAGCGCGGGTTTTTGCACTTGAGCACGCCGCGGATGCGCTCAGGTAACTTAAGCGTGCGCTTTTCCACAAGTTTCCCATCGCGGATGATGTTGACGGTGATGCTCGGATCGACATAGCCGATCAGGTCCCAGTCAAGGTCCATTTCGCGGTCGATCTTGATGATGTCCTTGCAGCCGAGCTTGCCGCTCGTAACATTTTTGAGGATGGCCACCGTGCAGTCAAGCTGATCGAGGCCGAGGATCTGATAGAGCTCCATGGATTTGCCCGCGGTGATGTGGTCGATGACGATGCCGTTTTGAATAGAGTCAATGATCATTGTGTCGCACTTCCTTTCTCACTTGATTTCCAACAGCTTGAGGATCAGCGCCATGCGGATGTACTTGCCGTACTGCACCTGCTTGAAGTAGCACGCGCGCGGGTCGTCGTCCACGGCGACGGAGATCTCGTTCACACGCGGCAGCGGATGCAGGATACGAAGAGCTTCCTTCGCGCCCTTGAGCTTGTCGGGCGTGAGGATGTAGCTGTCCTTGAGGCGCAGGTAGTCCTCCTCGTTGAAGAAGCGCTCGCGCTGCACGCGCGTCATGTAGAGGATGTCCAGCTCCGGCATGACGGCCTCGAGATCGGTGGACTGCGTGTAGGGGATATTCTTGGCCTTGATGTACTGCTCCTTGACATAGCGCGGCAGCTTGAGCTCCTCGGGTGAGATGAGCACAAAGCGGACGCCGGGGTAGCGGCTCATCGCGGAGACAAGGGAGTGCACCGTGCGCCCGAACTTGAGGTCACCGCAGAGACCGACGGTGAGGTTTTCAAAGCGTCCCATCTCGCGGTGGATGGTCAGAAGGTCGGTCAGCGTCTGCGTGGGGTGGTTGTGACCGCCGTCGCCTGCGTTGATGACGGGCACGAGCGAGTGCATGGACGCCACCAGCGGCGCACCCTCCTTGGGGTGGCGCATGGCGATGATGTCGCTGTAACAGCTCACGGTGCGCACGGTGTCCGCCACGCTCTCGCCCTTGGCAGCGGACGAGCTTTTCGCCTCCGAGAAGCCGAGCACCTTGCCGCCGAGGGAGAGCATCGCGCTCTCAAAGCTCAGACGGGTGCGGGTGGAGGGCTCAAAAAAGAGGGTCGCGAGGATCTTGCCGTCGCACTTGTGTGCGTATTCGGCGGGGTTGTCGATGATGTCGCCGGCGGTATTCACCAGCTCCATGATCTCCTGCTCGGAGAGCTCCAGAATGTCGATCAGGCTTTTCATATCAGTTTGTTCCTCCTTTTGTGATCCAGCTTTCGTCGGCGGGGTCGTCGCGGAAGGCCAGCAGCCGCGCGACATCCGCCTCGGTGATGTAATGCTCCTCTGCGCCCACGCGGGCGATGGTATCCAAATTTGTCAGGCTCACGCTCTTGACCTTCGCCTCGGCCATGCGCTCGACGCCCTTTTTCATGCCGTAGGTGAAGATGCTCACAACGCCGAGCACCTCGGCGCCTGCCTCGCGCAGCGCCGCGACCGTATCCAGCACACTGCCGCCGGTGGAGATGAGGTCCTCGACCACGACGACCCTCTGCCCCGCCTCGAGCCTGCCCTCGATCTGATTTTTTCTGCCGTGGTCCTTGCTGCCCGAGCGCACATAGCCCATGGGCAGGCCGAGCAGATGCGCGGCGATGGCGGCGTGGGCGATGCCCGCCGTGGCAGTGCCCATCAAAACCTCCGCCTGCGGGAACTCGCGGCGCACCGTGTCCGCGATGGCGCGCTCGACCGTATCGCGCACGGCGGGAGCGGTGAGAATGAGGCGGTTATCGCAATAGATCGGGCTTTTGATGCCGCTTGCCCAAGTGAACGGCTCCTGCGGGCGCAGAAAGACCGCGCCGATGGAGAGCAGGCCCTGTGCGATTTTGCTGCGGATGTCCATATCCATTTCCTCCCTGTATTTCTGTATTTTTTATTGCTGAAGCAATGCTGTTTTCAGCTCGTCGAGATCGGCGGCCAGAAAGTCCGCCCCGGCGGCGCTCAGCTCCTCGCGGCTTCCGTAGCCGTAGAGAACGCCGATGGCCTCAAGGCCTGACGGCCATGCGCGGGCTGCTGGTGTATTTCACGCGCTGCCGCCGCTGCCCGTCGGAGCTGGAGCTCGCCGCGGCGCAGGAGGAGCTCGATACCTTCCTCGACGCGCG
>OLRZ01001373.1_pt1 | contig 16507 bp, 17 predicted proteins | sample 1671931 | NCBI WGS metagenome assembly OLRZ01 (sample SAMEA3136627, study PRJEB25190) | human gut metagenome | reverse complement strand
TAATTTCCAGACCACACAGTGATGGGGAACGAAACAATGAAAATGGTTGAGGAAAGCACTGTTGTAACAGATCGAGAAATCAGTGTGATTAAGCGTGATGGTCGCTCCGTAAAGTTTGACAGCAGCAAAATTTTTGAGGCGTTGCAAAAAGCTGGGGACGAAATAGTACCTCCGGCTTCAGAGGAGCGTATAGCAGAAATCTGCGATCGTGTAGTGCACGAAATATTCACACGTTTTACGGATAATGTTAAGATTTATGAAATTCAAAGTATTGTGGAACATCTGTTGATGGAACTTGGTGAAACAAAGTGGGCGGAAGTTTACACAACTTATCGCACACAACGTGATCTTGAAAGAAGTAAGGCAACAGACATTAACTTTACCATCGAAAAATTGATCAACAAGGACCAAACGGTTGTCAATGAGAATGCCAACAAGGATAGCGATGTTTTCAATACACAGCGTGATTTAACTGCAGGTGCTGTTTCTAAAGCCATTGGTTTAAAGATGCTCCCTCCTCATGTAGCGAATGCCCACCAAAAAGGGGAAATTCATTATCATGACTTAGATTATTCTCCCTTCACAACGATGTCAAATTGTTGTTTGATTGACTTTAAAAATATGTTTGAAAATGGCTTTAAATTAGGGAATGCTCAAGTAGATTCACCTAAGTCCATTCAAACAGCAACTGCTCAAGCTTCACAAATTATTGCAAATGTAGCTAGCTCACAATACGGCGGCTGTTCATTTGACCGTGCTGATGAAATTTTAGCACCTTATGCAAAATTAAACTATGCGAAGCATTTAAAAGATGCGGAAGAGTGGATTGAGCAACCGGAAAAACGTGAAGCCTATGCTCAAGCAAAAACTAAAAAAGATATCTATGATGCGATGCAATCTTTGGAATATGAAATCAATACGCTTTTTACTTCAAATGGGCAAACACCTTTTGTTACAGTTGGTTTTGGTTTAGGAGAAGACTGGTATGCACGTGAAATCCAAAAAGCTATCCTACAAGTTCGTATTTTAGGCCTTGGATCAGAGCACCGCACAGCCATTTTCCCAAAACTCATCTTCACCCTAAAACGCGGACTTAACTTGGAACCTAACTCACCTAACTACGACATTAAACAGCTAGCACTTGAATGTGCAACTAAGCGTATGTATCCAGATGTCCTATCATATGACAAAATCATTGAATTGACAGGCTCCTTCAAAGCCCCTATGGGATGTCGTTCCTTCCTTCAGGGTTGGAAAGATGAAAATGGCGTTGAAGTTAATTCTGGACGAATGAATCTTGGCGTAGTCACCCTTAATCTCCCTAGAATTGCGCTAGAGTCTAAAGGAGACCAAGATAAATTTTGGGAAATTTTTGAAGAAAGAATGGGAATTGCCAAAGATGCACTCGTCTACCGAGTTGAACGTGTCAAAGAAGCTACACCTGCTAATGCACCTATTCTTTATCAGTACGGGGCCTTTGGCCAACGTCTAGGTAAATTCGATAATGTAGATCAACTCTTCAAACATCGTCGTGCAACTGTATCACTTGGTTATATTGGGCTTTATGAAGTAGCATCCGTTTTTTATGGTAGTGACTGGGAGACTAATCCAGAAGCCAAAGCGTTCACGTTAGATATCGTTAAATCTATGAAAAATGCTTGTGAAAGTTGGTCTGACGAATATGATTATCATTTCTCTGTTTATTCAACACCATCAGAGAGTTTGACGGATCGTTTCTGTCGTTTGGATACTGAAAAGTTCGGTGTCGTGACTGATATCACAGATAAAGAGTATTACACCAACTCTTTCCACTACGATGTTCGTAAAAATCCAACACCATTTGAAAAATTAGAATTCGAAAAAGCATACCCAGAAGCTGGCGCAACTGGTGGATTCATCCATTACTGCGAATATCCAGTCCTCCAGCAAAATCCAAAGGCACTCGAAGCTGTCTGGGACTTTGCTTATGACCGTGTCGGTTACCTCGGAACGAATACTCCAATTGATAAATGCTACAAGTGTGATTTTGAAGGGGACTTCACCCCAACAGAACGTGGATTCATGTGCCCTAACTGTGGCAACACAGATCCTAAAACAGTTGATGTTGTCAAACGTACTTGCGGCTATCTAGGAAATCCACAGGCACGCCCAATGGTTAAAGGACGCCACAAAGAAATCTCTGCTCGAGTCAAACACATGAACGGTTCAACCATAAAATATGAAGGTAAACACCTTTAATAAGACCTAGAATACATTATAATAAACTAGAAGCAGCTGGATGATACCTTCCAACTGCTTTGCTTATTTCATTTTTAGAAAGGAATATAATGGGAAAATATCAATTAGATTATAAAGGTATGCAACAAGTGGAACGTTACCACGAAAAAAATGCAACCGTCAAAAACGATAAAAAAGCACGTGTCCAAGCCCTTTTGAAAAAAGCTGGAAAGAAGAAATAATATGATCTTACGCCGACCGAGTCAAATAGATAAAGAAGCTATCTTAGAGATGATGGCTGAATTTGAAAGGGAGCAATCTGCTCATGACGGTGGATTTTGGAACCCCGACAATTTTGTTTATGAAGAGTGGCTAGAAGAAAATATTCAAGCGGAAGCGGGACTCAATATTCCTGAAAACTGGGTTCCTGCTATCCAGCTAGTTAGTTTTGACGAAGCAGGTCATGCTCTTGGCTTTCTCAACCTTCGTCTCCGATTAAATGACTACTTACTAGAAAAAGGGGGCCATATTGGCTACTCAATCCGTCCCTCTGAAAGGGGCAAAGGCTATGCAAAAGAAGCTCTTCATCAAGGTCTGCAAGTGGCTAAAGAAAAGAATATTCATCGTGCTCTGGTCACTTGTAGTATCAAGAATCCTGCTAGTCGAGCTGTTATATTAGCCAACGGTGGCCAGTTGGAGGACATTCGCCATGAAACTGAGCGCTATTGGATAGATTTGGAGTAGAATCATGACATGGAATACACCAAAACCACAGGAATGGAAGTCTGAAGAACTTAGCCAAGGACGTATTATTGACTACAAAGCTTTTAATTTCGTTGATGGTGAAGGCGTGCGTAACTCCCTTTACGTCTCTGGTTGCATGTTTCATTGCGAGGGATGCTATAACGCTGCCACCTGGTCCTTTAAGGCAGGAATTCCCTATACTAAAGAACTTGAAGAACAAATCATGAGGGATCTAGCTCAACCTTACGTACAAGGTCTTACGCTACTTGGTGGTGAACCCTTCCTAAACACAGGAATTCTCATTCCCCTAGTCAAACGCATTCGTGAGGAACTCCCGGAAAAAGATATCTGGTCTTGGACTGGTTATACTTGGGAGGAGTTGATGCTTGAAACTCCTGATAAACTAGAACTTCTTCAACTCGTTGACATTCTCGTTGACGGCCGCTTTGACATCACTAAAAAGAACCTTATGCTCCAGTTTCGAGGATCATCTAATCAACGTATTATTGATGTCAAAAAATCTCTTAATCAAGGAGAAGTCGTTATTTGGGACAAGCTAAATGACGGTCAAACGAACTATGAACAAGTCGATCGTAAAGATATGCTATAAAAAAAGTCTGAGCTTATAACTCAGACTTTTTTATGCAATTTTAACAAAAACTAGCTCATTATTAGAGGATAAATCCTCACGATAGTTAAACTCATCAAAAGACAATTTTCTTAAATCATTAATCGTTTGACAATTCTCCTCCATAACAGCTGTCAAAAAAGCCCCTCTTGCCTTTTTGGAAATCGTAGAGTGAGTCTTAAGAACCCCATTGCGGTCTTCCATAAAACTAACCGTGAATAACTGCTTACGAAGAGTTGGACTAAAAACATCCTCGAATTCACTCGAAAGCAAAGAAACAACTGGAACTTGACTCTCCTCTAAAAATTGGTCATATTCGGCACGCCAATAGTTTTTTAAGGACTGACCATCAACCTTTATCTTCGTATGAAAGTCATGACGATGTTCTTGAATAGTGTAAAAAGCGGGAATGATTCCATAAAAAGAAGATGTGATAAACACTTGTTGACCTAAGAAATCTTTTTCACATGTGGATAAGTCACTACGTTTGATGTGACGATACATCAGACCATTAAAAAGCTCGACAGCCGGATAGCTCTTCGCTTCTCCCGACAAAATCGCAGCCCAGCGCTGCTTTTCTTTCTCAGCCTGCTCAGGCTTTATTTTATAAGCTGTGGATAATTCATCTGTAGACAATTTTGACATTTCAGTTAGGATAGCCGCACTCTTTTCGGATAATTTTTGAGACGAAACTTCCTTACTGGCCTTCATTTCTTTTGCGGTTGGAATTAAAAATCTAATCATATTGATATTGTAAAGTCAAGCAGGCATTTCGTCAAGAATTCTCTCCAACAAAAAAGAAGCTAACATTCGTCAACTTCCTTTTTTGTTAGTCATCTAAATCAACAAAACGACCTAGAATATGTACATTTTCTGCGATGGAGACAAAGGCTTTGGGATCTGCCTTTCTCATATAATGCTTGAAGTCAGTATACTCTTCACGCGTAATAATCGCCAGTAATACTGCTTTCTTTTCGTGATTATAAGTCCCTTCCGCATCATTAATCATCGTTACTCCACGATGGAGTTTCTTCTGAATCATCCTTACAACTGGGTCGGGATTACTTGTGACAATCATAGCCTGCATTTTCTTTTGTTTCGTGAAAATCGCATCTGTAACTCGACTAGAAACAAAAATAGTCACCATTGAATAAAGAGCATATTTCCAACCAAAAAGAATGCCCGCAAAAACCATGATAATCCCATTGACAATCAAGGAGATATTCCCAACATCACGGCCTGTTTTCTTACGAATAGTGAGGCTAACGATATCCGTCCCTCCACTAGAGATACGTGATTTTAAACCGAAACCAATTCCCGTTCCCATGACCAAACCACCAAAGATAGCATTGATCAAAGGATCCTCTGTCAAGGTTACATGTGGCATCACCTGAATAAAAAGGGAGCTCATCGTTACTGTAATGAAAGTAAAGATTGTAAATTTATGGCCAATCTTATACCAAGCCAGAATCAAGAGAGGGATATTAATTGCATAGAAAGTCAATGATACTGGTATCTCAAACCCTAAAGTTCTAACACTCAATGCCGATAAAACCTGTGCCAAACCTGTTGCTCCACTGGAGTAAACATGTCCAGGTTGAAAAAAGAAATTAACGGCGATTGACGATAAGAGCCCGTAAAGTAAAGAAGCTGAAACTTTTTCAGTATATTTTTCACGGGAAATACTACGTGCAGCCTGCAAAACGCCCATTTTCTTCGCAGACTTTTTCGCTACAAATTTAACATGTTTATGAAGAGGTGCTTTATTCATTTTCTAAATCTACATGAAGGGCAAGTTCTTCCAACTGTTTATCAGCCACAAGACTTGGAGCCTGAGTCATAGGATCTGATGCCTTATTATTTTTAGGGAAGGCAATCACTTCACGGATATTATCTTTACCTGCAAGAAGCATAACAAAACGGTCAAGACCGATAGCCAAACCACCATGTGGTGGGAAACCATAGTCCATAGCTTCAAGAAGGAATCCAAATTGCTCATAGGCTGATTCTTCAGAGAAACCAAGGGCTTTCAACATACGTTCCTGTAGTTCTTTATGATTGATACGTAGACTACCCCCACCAAGCTCATAACCATTCAAGACAATATCATAAGCTACAGCACGTACCTTGGAAAGATCTCCTTCAAGCTCTGCTGCAGAATCTTCTGTTGGCAAAGTAAATGGGTGGTGAGCAGACATATAGCGTCCTTCTTCTTCAGACCACTCAAACATTGGCCAATCGACAACCCAAAGGAAGTTGAACTTAGTGTTGTCAATCATGTCAAGTTCTTTAGCAATTTGATTACGCAAAGCACCAAGTGTGTTATTAGCGATTTCAAGTGTATCTGCTACAAAAAGAACTAGATCATTCTCTTCAAGGTGTAAAGCATCTGTCAACTTATCTTCAATACTTGTCAAGAATTTAGCAACTGGACCTGCTAGAGCTCCGTCAGTCATCTTAACCCAAGCAAGACCTTTAGCGCCAAATTGTTTGGCAAACTCTGTCAACTTGTCAATACTTTTACGTGAGTATTTGTCTGCATTTCCTTTGACAACAATTGCCTTAACAGCTGGTGCCTCAGCAAACACTTTGAAGTCTACACCCTTGACAACCTCTGTCAAGTCTTGTAAAAGCATGTCAAAGCGTGTATCTGGCTTGTCAGAACCATAGTTATTCATGGCATCATCATAAGACATGCGTGGGAATGGTAATGTAACTTCAATCCCTTTAGTTTCTTTCATAACCTTAGCAATCAATCCCTCTGTAATATCTTGGATTTCTTGCTCATTAAGGAAAGAGGTTTCCAAGTCAACTTGTGTAAACTCAGGTTGACGGTCTCCACGCAAATCTTCATCACGGAAACACTTAACAATTTGATAATAACGGTCAAAACCAGCATTCATCAATAATTGTTTAGTAATCTGAGGACTTTGTGGAAGAGCGTAAAAGTGGCCTTGGCTAACACGGCTTGGAACCAAGTAATCACGTGCACCTTCTGGTGTAGATTTTGTCAACATTGGTGTTTCAACATCGATAAATTCCAAGTCATCAAGATAATTACGAATGGTATGAGTTACCTTGGCACGAAGCTTAAAGTTTTCCAACATCTCTGGACGACGAAGATCCAAGTAACGGTAACGCATACGTGTATCATCACTAGCCTCAACACCATCTTTGATTTCAAACGGTGTTGTTTTGGCAGTATTAAGGACTTTAAGATCTTCAACTTTAAGCTCGACAGCACCTGTAGGCAAGTTATCATTAGCTTGTTCACGCGCTTCAACTGTTCCTGTTACTTCAATAACAAATTCGCTACGCAAGCTCTCAGCTGTTTCAACAACAGCTGCATCAGCATTTTCAGGGTTAACAACCAACTGCATCAAACCTTCACGGTCACGAAGATCGATGAAAATCAAACCTCCGAGGTTACGACGGCGAGATACCCAACCTTTCAAAGTAATAGTAGTTCCGATGTGTTCACTACGAACACGTCCGGCATACATAGAACGTTCCATAAATACACTTCTTTCGTTAATTTTTTAGTCTTAACTATTATAGCAAAAAGCCCATCAAAACCCCACCCATTTCAGGTTAGAATTTTAATAGACTTTCTTTTTTATAAAACTATTTGCCAAATTGTTTCAACAAATCACTAGTATCCACGTAATCTTCAGCAAACTCTTCAAAATCTTCAAAACGATAATCAGCTGTTTCTAAGTCAAGTAAACTATTCCAACGGAATCCGTAAACATCTTCAATGATAACACTAAGTTCATCAGTTTCCTCGTCTACCTGCCATCCCAAATAACGTTCCTGTGTTTCAAAACTCAAGACCACATCTTGACAATCTTGACGCCAAACCTGACCAAGTAATTGCTGACACATCGCATGATCACTTGCAGGCTCATCATTGAACCAAGTAATGTCATGTTTATCAAGAAAGGTAATCAACTGCCAAAACTGTTGCTGGAAACGAATTGGCATATTACGATCAAAAGCCAAACTGAACTTTTCACTCCGTTTGAGCATATCAACTATACTAACCATATGCCCCCTACTTTTCTAACTGTTTGAGGACTGCTGCAAAGTTGTTAGTTAGCTCTTCGAAACTTACAGTAACTTCCTCACGAGTAGCATTATTTTTGACATTAACCTGACCTGACTCCACTTCACTCTCACCTAATGTGATAACCGTCTTGGCCTTGAAGGTATCTGCTGACTTAAATTGTGCCTTAATCTTACGTCCAAGGTAATCACGTTCAGCCTTAAATCCTTGATAGCGGATAGCTTGAACTAACTCAAGAGCTTTGCCATTAGCACCTGAACCAAGTACTGCAATGTAAACATCCAGATTTTCTTCCACTGGAAGCTCAATACCTTGTTTATCAAGAACCAAAAGCAAGCGTTCTAAACCAAGTCCAAAACCAAAACCAGCTGTTTCTGGACCACCGAAGTATTCAACCAAACTATCGTAACGACCACCCGCACAAATTGTCAATTCAGACTTATCAATAGTGGTAATAAATTCAAAAATCGTGTGGTTATAGTAATCCAGACCACGTACCATATTAGTATCAATCACATATGGAATGTTAAGACTATCGAGCATGGCACGCACTTCATCAAAGTGAGTTTGACTTTCTTCATCTAAATAATCAAGGATAGAGGGAGCATTTTCAACTGCAACCTTATCTTCTTTTTCTTTTGAATCGAGTACTCGCAAAGGATTTTCATCCAAACGGCGTTGACTATCTTTTGACAAACTTTCACGCATTGGTGTCAAATAGTCAATCAAGGCCTGACGATAAGCCAGACGACTCTCAGTATTTCCAAGGCTATTCAAATGAAGGGTAACATCCTTAATGCCAAGCGTATTAAAGAGTTGGTAGGCCATAGCAATGGTTTCAACATCTGTTGCAGGATTTTTTGATCCAAAGCACTCTACACCTAGTTGGTGGAACTCGCGCAAGCGTCCTGCTTGAGGACGTTCATAACGGAACATTGATCCAATATAATAAACTTTAACAGGTTTTTGGACCTCTGGCGCAAAGAGTTTGTTTTCTACATAAGAGCGTACAACCGGTGCTGTTCCTTCTGGACGAAGTGTAATATGACGGTCTCCCTTATCATGAAAATCATACATTTCCTTAGTAACGATGTCAGTTGTATCACCTACTGAACGTGAAATGACCTCGTAATGTTCAAACATAGGTGTACGAATTTCACCATAATTGTATTTCTTAAATGTTTCACGTGCAACATTTTCCACGTACTGCCATTTGGCACTATCCGCAGGTAAAATATCCTGCGTTCCCTTAGGTTTTTGAAGTTTCATAATGATGATACAGGCCTCAAATAGACCTGCCCTCCTTTTCCGTTATTACAGATATAATCACTCTATTCTATCATAATTTACATAGCTTTTGGGAAATGGTGGAGGATTTTTCAACGTAAGAAAGAAACAGACCTCTTGGCCTGCCACAATCATTAATCTTCCTTATAAAGAATGAAGGTCACAATGAAAGATACCACAACAGAAATTACAAGACCTGCAATAGCTGTGTAAAAATATTTAAGTGTGTCTTCACCGATATACGCTGCAATCGTCAAGAGACCTGGGGAACCACCCGCAAAATTTCTCGCACCTAAAATACCAAGGAAGAAGCCACCTACTCCCCCTGCAACAATAGATCCTATAAGGGCTGCTTTATTTTGCAAAGTTACCCCATAAAGAGCCGGTTCCGTAATCCCACAAATCGCAGTAATTCCAGCAGATGAAGCCAGAGCTTTTTTATTGGTATCCTTAGTTTTTAAAGCAATAGCAAGAGCTGCTCCACCCTGAGCCACATTTGAAGCCAAAGCACCTGGCTGTGCAATCGTATCATAACCAATAGTCATACGGTTATTGATTCCAATGGATACTAAGCCATAGTGAGTTCCTGTTGTAACCATTAACGGGAAGGTTGCTCCTACAATTGTCGGAACAACCCATGGGCCAAAGTTTTCCAACCACTTAAAGAAGTCACCCAACCAGTTACCAATGACAGCACCAATTGGACCTAAAATCAAAAGTGTTACGATTGCAGTAATTAAGATCGTAATCATAGGAACCAAGAAAAACTTCACAGCCTTTGGTGAAATTTTAATCGCAAAGCGCTCCACGTAACTCATAAACCAAACTGCCAAAATAACAGGGATAACCGTTGATGAGTAAGAAGTTAATGTAAGAGGAATACTAAAGAAAGAGACGCCATGACCTGATTCCTTGGCAGTTGTCACAATCTGAGTAAAAGTTGGGTGTAATAAAATAGCACCAATCAACATCCCCAATTGAGCATTCGTCTTAAACTGTCGAGCTGCTGAGGCACCTAAAAATACAGGTAAGAAATAAAATCCAGCATCGCCAATAAAATTAAGAACTTGATAGTTAACATCATCTACAGCTACTACCTTAAAGACAACCAAAAGGGACAAAACAGCCTTGATCATCCCTGCTGCTGTAATTACTGGTAAGATTGGGGTGAAAATCCCAGAAATAAGAGCTAAAAAGCTTTGAAGAGGAGTTCTATCTTGTTTTTCCGATGATTCCTTAGATACTTCATCCAGATCCAATAAACCTTCTAAAGCGCGGTATACATTTGGTACATCACTCCCAACAACAACTTGATACTGGCCACCACTCTTAGCCAAACTCACCACACCATCGATAGCTTTAACAGCCTCATCATCAGCTTTAGAATCATCTGCTAAGGTAAAACGTAAACGTGTCGCACAATGGGTTAGATTCTGAACGTTCTCCTTTCCTCCTACAGCTTCTAAAATTTCTGTCCTATCTCTTTATAATCCATGACACTTCCTTTCTATATTCATAAAAATAGAGAACAAGCTGAGCCTGTCCTCTGCATTTTTTCTATTATGACCAAACTTTATCAGTAATTGTTTTAATCAATTGCAATTTATTCCACTCATCTTGCTCAGTCAAGATATTACCTTCTTCAGTTGAGGCAAAACCACATTGAGTTGAGATACCAAGGTTCTTAAGTGGTACAAGTTCAGCCGCTTCATGGATACGAGCAATGACAGCATCTACATCTTCCAAAGCTGGATCCTTAGAAGTAATCACACCAAGTACCAATTCAACATGATCACGGTTATTCCAAATCGTTGGAAGTGGTGCGAAGCTACCTGAACGCGCATCATCGTATTCCAAGAAGAAGATATCATAGTTCAATTGACCAAGATATTTAGCGACTGAATCATAGCCACCTTCAAAAAGATAAGTTGACTTAAAGTTCCCACGACAAATGTGAGTAGCCAAAGTCAAATCTTCTGGAAGACCTTCCAAAGCTTTATTGATAGTGTATACATCATCCTCAGCAATTTTTGCCAACTCAGCTGTTTTCTCAGGATTATTTTTTTCATTCTCAAACTGTTGAATCAAATAACCCCAAGTCGTATCATCCAACTGTACATAACGTGCACCCAAATCGTAGAAATGTTGGATGGTATCATGGTAAGCTTTAGCCAAATCATCAAGGAAATCTGTCCATGAATCATAGTAATCAGCATAAAGATCACTACGGTGGTCACGGTTAATGATGAGTGATGGACTTGGAATAGTTACTTTTGGAGTAATTCCTTCAGGAGTCACTGATTTAAGATATTCAAAGTCACGATAGAAAGGATGATTAGGATTTTCAGCAATTTTACCATTGATACGAACGTTAGTTGTACGTGTCTTAGCTCCATGGAATTTATATGAATCTTCTTGTTGGTAAGCTTCAAAACCAGTTAGGTTCTATAGGAAATCAAGGTGCCACCAAGAACGACCAAATTCACCATCAGAAACGACTTGAAGGCCATTTTCTACCTCATGATGAACCAATTCCTTAACCAATTCATCTTGTACTTTCAACAATTCCTCTTGCGAAATCTCACCATTGGCAAATTTTTCACGTGCTTCTTTTAAAGCTTGTGGACGAAGGTAAGAACCAACATGATCAAAATGATAATGTACTTTACTCATAGTTATTTACTCCTTTTTATTCTTTCACTTAATGTAATAATAAGCCTATTCTAGCACTTGCTGTTATAGCTGTGAAATATGTATTTACTATCACATTGTATAGTTTTTAACTATATATTTTCTTGAGAAGTTTTTTGTCAAGTAACTTTACTTTACAAAAAAGATATGTTATTCTGTTATAGTTGATTTAAAATCAAGAACATAAATATTAATTCGGAGGAAATAAAGAAATGGCAGTACCTGCACGTCACACTTCAAAAGCGAAGAAAAACAAACGTCGTACACACTACAAATTGACTGCTCCATCAGTACAATTTGACGAAACAACTGGAGATTACTCACGTTCACACCGTGTATCACTTAAAGGATACTACAAAGGACGTAAAATCGCTAAAGCTAACGCAGCTAAATAATAGAAGGGAGATACCATGCGCGTAAATATTACACTTGAACACAAAGAATCTGGTGAACGCTTGTACCTTACTTCAAAAAACAAACGTAACACTCCAGACCGTCTTCAATTGAAAAAATACTCACCAAAATTGCGTAAACACGTAATCTTTACTGAAGTAAAATAAGGATTCAATACGAATCAATACAAAAGAAAAACGCTGATTTCAAGCGTTTTTTCTTTTTGTCAATTGCAGTTTATTGCACTGTATTTCAATTCAAACTCTACCTTTTTCTCTACCTTTTTATCGTAAAATCTGATTGGACACGGTTTGTGTCCAAGTGATTTATAAATAGCTTTATATCAACCTTTAGCAAGGTTGTACAACTTATTCATAAAAAATAAATAGATCTGATTGAATGAGATCTTTCATTTTTCTGTCAATTAAGCAAATTAAATTGACCAAATAAATTGTTGATATATAAAAAATTAAGTAAGTGTATTACAAAGATAGTCTTCTTTATTTATAGTGCTATAATGAATCTATTAGCTTATTTATGATAGAGGTATCGTTATTGATCAATCCAGAATTTTACAAAACACTTGCAAAAATATTCTGTGGGGATGAAACAGAATTATTTACCTATAAAACTGGCCCACAGTTAGTAGACTTTTTTAATAGCTATTTCGGTTTTAGTGATGTTTACCGTCAAGGGTTCCCAACAAGATGGGTTTATGTAAATGATAAATTACTAAGTTTCTCTGAAACTGGTAAACTTGATCTTTTTTTCAGCATTATATTGAGCAAACAATATCTTTTAACAGAACGTCAAAAAGGTGAAGTTGATTCTTTAGAATACCAACAAAAGGTTTTAACGGAATTAAATAAAGTCTGCTCAATTTATTCATTGTATTTGTCAAAAAAAGGCAATGAATTCTTCTTAGTAGAAACCGATCAAGATTTAGTAGAAATCGGAAAAGGTGGATTTGCAGATATTTTTCTACAAAAATCTACAGGATTAGTATTAAAAAAATTAAATGAAGACTCGGTTAGACATGAATCGCTAAGAAGTCGATTTCGTAGAGAGTTTGAAATTACAAAATCATGTTCAGATATTGAAAGTATTATAAATGTATATGACTTTAATATCGATAATTATTCCTACACAATGGAAAAAGCGGATTTTACTTTAGCTAATTATATTAAAGAAAGCGAATTACCAGATGAATCAAAATTTAATATTTTACGGCAAATACTTCACACTATATCTCTAGTGCATAAACGAGGAATTTTGCACAGGGATCTAAGCCCTACTAATATTTTCTTCATAAACGGAATAATAAAAGTAGCGGATTTTGGTTTAGGAAAAAATATTAACATCTTAACCTCGCATCAAACTATAGATACCGCATCTTTTGGACAGCTTTTTTATTGTGCACCAGAACAACTAACTCTTCTAAAAGAGGCTGACAAAAGTAGTGATGTATACTCTCTCGGGAGAATTATCAATTTTGTTATGACTGGAGATCCTAATAATTTTTCGCATACCCTGCGTTCAATCAGTACAAAAGCTACCAATATCGATCCTAATTATAGGTATGAAAATGCAACAGATATGTTGAACGGGTTGAATTCATGGTTAAGAATAAGAAGTCATGAATCTTTTAAAGAAAAAATCTGGGAAAAAATTAATCAAGGTATTTTTGATAACGACATAGAAAACTATATTTATGAAATGTCAGAAAAAGATCTCTGCCTATCTTGTATCAATAAAGGAACTCGCTTTACCGAATGCTTACTTAGCTTTATGAATTTGGATGACTCTCACGCAACTTATATAATTCAGAAGATTGATTCTAACTATGTGCAATATATCAAACGATTTGAAGATGCAGACCCTTTTGCTAGCCTAGCTTATGAAATTTTAAAAGGACATTTTTCTTATAATGTTAACGAAGTGGCTGCTTATATATTAAAATACGTAGCTTATGACATTATTCGTTTCAATGCACAACATAAGATAGAAAGGTTAATTAACAAAGGGGTAGAACCATTAATCGAGACAATACTAGAAAGATAAAAAATGTCAGAATAAAGTGTAACTGTCCGAAAAATATGTCTTTTCCCGAAAGTTTATTATTTGCTGTTATAATAGACATGCAAAACTTGTTCCAAGAATTTTTTAGGCTTGTTATCATCATAAATACTGATTTTAAGGGATTTAACTACTAGTAAACTTAACAACTTTTATATATTTTACACAATATAGGACAGTAAATGGACAGTGACAGCATAATTGAAGAGTGAACAAAAAGAGGTATAAAAATACCTCTTTCAGATTGAAGACAAAGTCCTCAGAAGTTATACTTCTGGGGACTTTTCTTGCTTCGAAGGAGTATAATAAAAGAAAAGGTATTTGATGAGGTACTCCTATGTTTCACAAAGATAATCCTGAATACAATCGTCGTCAAGTAGGTTTATATACTCTTGATGAACTTGTGCCTAAAGACCATTTTTTAAGAAAAGTTGAAGAAACGATTGATTTTACTTTTATTTATGATCTTGTCGAAGATAGTTATTTCTCCGATAATGGTCGTCCTAGTCTAGACCCTGTCCTGTTAGTTAAGATTCCTTTGATTCAATGTTTTTATGGCATTCGTTCTATGCGCCAAACCATCAAGGACATCGAGGTGAATACGGCTTATCGTTGGTTTCTTGGGTTATCTCTGGACGATAAGGTGCCACATTTTACAACTTACGGTAAGAACTATAGCCGACGCTTTCAAAATAAAGAATTATTAGCACACATTTTTAGTCATGTGCTTCATCAAGTTTTGGAGGCTGGGCTTATTGATCCCTCAGAAATCTTCATCGATGGGACACATATCAAGGCAGCTGCTAATAATCATAAGTACAAAAATGTTGTCGTTAATCAAAAAGCTAAATTCATGAGTGAACAACTGGACATTGAAATTAATTTAGACAGGAAGAAACATGCAAAAAAGGCGAGGCCAAACCTAAGAAACAATCAACGACTGATCCAGATAGTGGTTGGTTTCACAAGGGAGAACACAAGGAAGTCTTCGCTTATAATGCTCAGGTAGCTTGTGATAAACATGGTTGGGCCTTGGCTTATACAGTTGAAGCAGGTAACATCCATGATAGTCAGGCCTTCCCTGCTCTGTTTGCCAAGTTAGAACCCTTCTCCCCTGAATTCATTATTGCGGATTCAGGCTACAAAACACCTAGTATTGCCAAGTTTCTTTTAGAAAAAGAGATTACGCCAGTATTCCCTTACACTAGGCCAAGAGGTAAGAGAGGCTTTCTACGTCCTAAAGACTTTGTCTATGACGAGCATTTTGACTGCTATCTTTGTCCAGAGAACCAGGTATTAACTTACCGTACAACGACACGTGAAGGTTATAGAGAATATAAAAGTAATCCCGAAATTTGTAAGACCTGTCCCTTGTTAGCGATTTGTACTGAAAGTCGCCAGCACCAAAAAGTTGTTGTGCGTCATATTTGGAAAGATGCCCTAGAAGTCTGTGAAGATATTCGCCATCAAAGTGGTATGAAAGAACGGTATCAACACCGGAAAGAAACGATAGAACGGTTATTCGGAACAGCTAAAGAATATCATAACTTACGTTATACCAGAGAAAAAGGAAAGTCCAAAATGGAAGATAAGGTTGGGCTTACTTTGGCATGTTTAAATATCAAAAAATTGGTAAAAATGATGGTAGGAAAGACCTGGTATTTTATCTAAATACCCCAATATTATTCGATTATGGAAGAATTTAGTGTGAATATAAAAAGAGACAAACATCGTTTTTGATGTTTGTCTTTATTCTGACATCTCTGCAATTGCAGAGATGTTTTTGATTGTCAGTCTTTGTATCCGCGTTTAGCTAGCTCGTGTACAAGTACAGCTCCCAAGATTGCAGGAACTAATTGCCCTAAGATAAGGTTAATAACGAGAGCGACATAAGGAAGTTTAAGTAGGGCACTAAGCCATATTGGTACTACTAAGGATGGAACGAGTAGGATTGGGAGTACGATAAACCAGCTAGATAGCTTAATTTTACGGATGAGATAGATGCTACCAGTTGCTAAAAAGCTGGCACAGAAACCCCCGACAACATCAATCAATCCCAGGCCACCAGAAGAGTTAGCAATAGCATTTGCGAGACTGAGTGGGACAACCAAAAATGGAAAGATATAGGTTAATCCATACAAAGCCGTGGCCAGACGCATCTGAACAGCACCAAAGGAAATAGCTTGAGAAATAAAGAGGATGGCGATATATAGGGCCATGATAATAGCTGAGAGAACAAGCTTTTGTGTAGGGTTAAGTTTATTTTTCATCATTTCTCCTTAGTTGGGTAAAGTAAAAGAGTAGCGGTTCTACTCTTTTTAGGGGATTAGGTCTAGAGTTATTTTATAAGTCAATCTCTAAGACAATAGGTGTGTGGTCTTGGCGATCACCAGAGTCAATCATGT
>OLRZ01001370.1_pt1 | contig 16524 bp, 16 predicted proteins | sample 1671931 | NCBI WGS metagenome assembly OLRZ01 (sample SAMEA3136627, study PRJEB25190) | human gut metagenome | reverse complement strand
CTTCGATGAAGATCTCCTTGCCGGAGCGCAGCGCCTCGATGTCGTCGCCGATCTCTTTGCCGTAGATTCGGGTGGGGAGCGTCAACGCATCGACCGGAAGCGTCGTCAGACGGTTCGTCGCCTCATGGACGCTGACATAACACTCGCACTCGCGGCCCGAGGTAAAATCTTTCATTTTCTTGGTGGAACCCAGATGTCCGTCGGTTTCGAGGCGCTCGATTTCCTTGTCCGTGAAGAGCTCCTTATACGGCGATATTTTGTACTGCGGCTCGTCCAGACGTGTGAAGATACGGAGTTGGACATTGCCTGCATCGTCGCGGATCGGCGAAATCGTGCCGAGGCCCAAATCGACCCAGCGGCCGTCCACCTTGTGTTTTAGCGGTACCAGTTTGTTGGGAATACGTCCCTTGAGGATGTCGCCCATGCTTTGATTCTCCAGCAGGATTTCTTTGTTCAGACCCAACGCCTGAATCTGATCCCACGGAAGTTCCCGTTCCTCGAACTTATAGCGGTCGGCGAACTTGGCGATACGCCCCTCGTTGTTGAGTTCGTAGTCGGAGACCTCTTTGGCCAGGTAGCCGTCCTGATCTTTGCCTTCGCGGACTTGGATGATGGAATCGAGGATACGGTCGAGTTTTTCGGTACCGATCCGAAAGAAACTTCAGCCCAGGTCGGACGGGCGTCCGTATTGGTTGCGAAGGTTCTCGAAAAAGGTTCCCAAAACCGTTCGGCTGTCGAACGAAAGGGCTCTGCGCCGATCGCCCGGAGCCGTGCTCACGGTGTTGAACTCTCCCGTTTGCTCGTTCATTTCGCTGACCAGACGCAGATCGTTCGTCTTTTTGTCGAGGACGGCCAGCACGTCCTTCGATAGCTTTTCCTGTTCTCTTGCCATAATGCCAATATTAAATGAGTAAATTGAATGAATGGTGAAAATCCGCCGGCAAGATAAGACCTTTTCCAGTTCATAACACCAAACGCGCCCCTTCTGGCGGGAAGAGGCGCGGGTTGGCAAATTTTGTCTATACTTTTAGACCATCTGACAAATGAAGAATAGCAGGTTCTTTGAATTGTTTATCAATATAGATTTTGTTTTGTCTTTGTTTTCGTTTAATACGATTATATATATTAGGAGATAACATTGCTTTTAATCTCATGTGATCAATATCTTTATAAACAATTCTATCCCATCTTGTATTTAGCTTTTTGCCAATAAAATATTGGAGAAACATTCCATCATTGGTAATATCTGAAAGATGATAACTTAAACAATATAAAGTTACGTCTGAATATCCAAATGTAGATTTCAGTAATATATCCATTCCAACAGATGAAAATATTTCTTGATTAATATGCTTTGATTGAAATATCTGGCAAAAAATATTCCGAGCTTGTAGAATCATGTCTAAAGTTGATAGACTTCTTATAATCCAGCATTAGCAGGATTTTCTATTGCAGGTAATATAGTACTATATCGAGAAATAGTCGTCTTAACATTAATAAATATATCATTTATTTCTGATATGTTTAATCCAGAAAAAAGCTGTTTAGCATTATCTAAACTTGACAACCGCTTAATAAGTGCATTTTTATAATTCAATACAATTATATCATCTTGAGAAACACCATCATTAGATAAAAAGAAATCCCGAATATGAGTGTCTATTTCTTCGCATAATTTCTGATAATTCCATATTTCAATATTCGTCCGAAAATGGACAGGCATAACACTACTTAAAATAGTCTTTGCTTGTGCTGATACAGATCCATTTATTGTATTTAGAATCGTAGAACAACCAAAAACAATCAGAAATATCCAAGCATAAATATTTAATTATCAATACATTCTAAAAATTAACACTTTTCGGCTGCTTTTTGATGTTTCCCAAATTTCCACATATTTTTGAGACGTATTTCTGACGTGGAGAATTTGCGGGGCTTGTTTTTTGTCACACCGTGCAGACAGTTGACAAGGGTTTACAACCGTTTACGACAAGCGACAATATCCGCCCCGACATTCAGTGACGGTCACATCGTGTAGAAAGGCGACAACCGTTGACTGCCGTTTACATCCGTTCACCACTTCAGGAATATAGGATTGAAGAAATGAACCAGTAAACGATAAAGCAGTATGAAAGCAACCCGAAAATGCAGTTTTTGCGGCAAGTCCTTTGTAACCCGCAGCGGAATGCAAAGGTATTGCAGCGAGGCTTGTCAGGCGGAAGCCCGGCGAGCCAGAATGACACAGAAGAACAACCTCTTCAAAGCCGTCCGGCCAATCATGGAGATACAGCATCAGGAGTATCTCACCTTTTCCAAAGCAGCCATACTCATGGGCTGTTCCCGACAGTACATCTATAAACTTGTAGCCATGGGCAAGCTGAAAGCCTCACGCATCAGCAACCGCATGGCATTCATCCGCAGAGCCGACATCGAGCGGATGCTGGAGAGCAATCCCTACCACCGCATCCTGCCCGGCAGCACTTCCACACCGAAAAAATCCGCTTCATCTTCCTTCCCGGCGAAAAAAGAAAAAAGGGAAAAGGTAACCGATGAAGTGCCGGACTTCTATTCCGGTGAAGAGGTGATGTCCCTTTATAAGGTCAAACAGTCATGGCTCTATACCACCGCCAAACGCAACCGCATTTCCATCTGCCGTATCGCTGGAAAGAACTATTACAGCAAGAAGCATGTTGACGAGTTCTTCGGTACGGCTGTTGATATGGACAGTATCACCGACTGGCTCCTGACCGAAGAAGCGGAAGAGCAGTTCGGCATGAAGCCTGCCGCACTCCGGGCATACGCCTACCGGCACAGGATACCGACCAAAAGAGAATACGGCCGCACCTATTACTCCAAGTCCCATCTGGACGAACTCCGCAGAACCGACCTTGTGAACGACGAGCGTTATTACACCGTGGAACAGGTCCGGCAGATTTACGGACTTTCCTCAGCCAACATCTGCCATATCGTCAAGGTTAGGCACATCGAAAAGATAAAGGTCGGCGTGAAGAACCTGCTTCTACGCTCCGACGTGGAGCGTGTCATGGCTGAAAGGAACAAATAACCGCAAGCAACCGCCATTACTCGAAAATTATTTTAAAATGATTGTCGTGGAGATATTCACGGCTGTTTCACGTTGTTCCTTTGCCACCGTGAACACGGAGACACCTCCGGAAATGTACAACCAGTTAAAACATCATCAATATGAGTAAATGCAAGACAGTAACCTTGCGCAAGCGCAAGATCAAGAACGGTACACAGTATTCGCTGTGTCTGGACTATTATCCCGGCTACCGTGACAACACCACCATGAAAGTGATAACACGTGAAGCTCTGGGTATTTACATTTTTGCCAAACCTGCCAACCAGCAGGAGCGTGACTTCAACGCACGCATGATGAAGAAGGCAGAGATACTCCGCAACAGGCGTTACGAAGCCATCTTCAACGAGAACAACGGCTTCTTTGACAAGGCCAGGATGAAAGGGGATTTCCTCGCCTACTTCAAGGAACTGGCAGACAGAAGGAATATCAAGTGGCAGCACGTCTACAAACACTTTGAACGGTTTGTAAATGGCAAATGCACCTTTGAAGAGGTGGACGTGGACTTGTGCCGCAAGTTCATGGAGTACCTGCTGAACGCTCCCCAGACCATACATACCAACCAAAAGCTGCATATCAATTCTGCGGCGGGCTACTGGTCGGCTTTCCGTGCCGTCCTGCACACGGCCTACCGTGACAGGAAGATAAAGGAGAATCCCAACGGCTTTCTGGACCGTATCGAGAGTATTCCCACCATGAGAGAGCATCTGAGCCAGGAGGAACTGATACGGCTTGCCGAAACGCCATGCGAGGAAGAGGTTCTGAAAAGAGCTTTCCTTTTCGCCTGCCTGACGGGATTGCGGAAGAGCGACATCAGGCAGCTTACCTGGCAGCAGATACAGCCGTATACCAACGGCAAGATGTTCGTGACCACCCGTATGCAGAAGACGAAGCAGATTGTACACAACCCCATCAGTGATGAAGCCTACGGACTGCTCGGGGAACGGCATGAAGGACTTATCTTTGAGGGCTTCAAGGACAAGATGCTGCAGGGGCCCCTGAAGCGTTGGCTGTCGGCGGCAGGCATAACCAAGAAGATAACCTTCCATTGTACCCGGCATTCATTCGGAAGCCTGCACGTGGAAATGGGCACGGACATGGCTGTCATACAAGCCTGTCTGGGACACAAGAACATTACCACCACACAAATCTATTCCAAGATGGCTGCACAACAGATGTGCGAGGTGGTGGACAAGATAACCCTGAAACACAAGGAAGCATAGGCCTTGTTTCAGGATATTCAGGGGGAGCGGTTATTGCGTGCAGGCTTTAACCGCTCCCTCAGTTTCTGATGGCACCATTCCTTAAAAAGTCATTATAGTATGATATTTTGGTATGATTCCGGACTTTTGGTGAAAAACATTGAAAAAGAAACCGCCAACCAAGGCTAATGAGCAATAATTGGAAGAATACCATTAAATTTGCAAAGACCTGACAGTTACAAGTAATAACCGAAAAAAACGATATGGAACCAACGATAAAGGACAAATACATCATTCTGGGATTCATCGGCGTTGCCATCTGCCTGATTTCCTTTTTTATCACGCTGATTGTCTCCGCAAGTTTCAATCAGGACAATTTTGTAAGGCTGATAGTCTTTGTATGCAGCAACATTCTCGGTTGGCTGCTCTATCTCTCTTTCCAGACGGTCATTTTCGACTCATACGAGATCTGGAAACTCAAGTCCAGCAAGAAAAAGGCATCTGCCGGAATCATAAGGGCTCAGGAAGAACAGCTACAGGATGCAAATGAACCTGCAGCTCCGACACCAATGCCGACAAACAGGGAAGCAACCCCGGATATAAAACCGGTAGAGATTGCCATTGCCCCGGAACTGCACGAAAAGAATCGTGCCAGCTATGAGGACAGACAGAAGCAGGAAGAGGCGGAACGGATCCGCATGGTCATGGAGTACATCCACTTCGTCATGCCCCGTATTGCCGACAAGGAGACCGTCAACCATATCTGTGCCGAGGTCAACAAGTGGATGTGCCTTCACAGCTACAAGCCCAAGCCGATAACAGGACGGCTGACCAGGGAGATTACCAACATTCCGCTCCGCCATTTCGTGTGGAACATCTCCGAGCGTTTCATGTACAAGAAATACTACAACGGGGACAACCGTGCCAATTTTATCAAGACCCTTTTTCCACGTGAGTTTGCCGACACGGATATAGCGACCATAAAGAACTTCAAGGTCGATCCGTCAAAGACGCTTATTCCCATTGACGAACCCGAAAACGGCAGTCTGGACTTCCATTATCCCGAAGATTATGCACGGAAAGTGAACAGTTGACCGTTTCCCGGGGATATAACAACAATAACGACAAGTATCAGGCAACACGTAACAGCCTGTATCTCATTGTTTCCCGAATAGCTTTGCCCGTCATTCACGGTTGGGCATCGTTATTTGGGAATTATTTTGCAATGACATCCCGTGAATATCTTCACGGCCATATCATTGCGGTCCTTTGCGCCAAGCCTTACAAAAGAGGCGAGTACGCAAATGGAAAAAACAGTGATTACATTCAACGACCTACCGGAGGTCGTAGCCCAGCTTCGGGACGAAGTGATGAGCTTGAGAAGCCTGCTTACCGAGCAGCGCAGTGTGAACAATGCAAAGGCGGTGGACACCCATGTCCCCATGTCCGTGGATGAAGCGGCGGAATATCTCGGTATTCCCAAGGGAACGCTCTACATGAAACTGTCGGACGGAAGCATTCCGGCCACCAAGCCCGGCAAACGCTATTGCCTTTACCGTGACGAACTGGACAGATGGCTGGAATCCTCCCGCAAGAATCCCGTACCCCTGTCCGATGAGGAACTCAGCGAGTCCATGTCCTCCTCCCATCGCCGCAAGCCCGGCCAACGTAACTGGTAAAAGCCATGGAAGAGGACAAGAACTATATCAGCATGATCCATGGCGACCTGACAAGGGCAGCCCAGATGCAGAACGGTATGCCGGAAAATATCGGCGTGATGAGCATAAAGACCGCCAACCGGACCATACTCGAAGCATCGCAGCTGCCCACGCCCCGTGCGTTGTGGGACAGTTTCTGGTACGAGGGGGAACTGTCCTGCCTCTTTGCGGATTCCAACGTGGGGAAATCCATCCTTGCCGTGCAGATAGCCGACCGTATCGCCCGGACTGACAACGTGCTTTATCTGGACTTTGAACTCTCTGAAAAGCAGTTCCAGCTCCGCTATACCGACGAGTACGGAAAGCCTTACACCTTTCCCGAAAGGCTGTACCGGGTATCGCTTGACAGCGACGCCCTTCTGGATGCCGACTTTGAAGGGACAATCATCGGCAGCATCGAACAGATGGCACAGCAGACCCGCTGCAGGATCTTCATCGTTGACAACCTTACTTACCTGTGCTGTGCCATGGAGAAAGGCGATGCGGCGGGACGGCTGATGATACAGCTCAACAATCTCAAAAAGAGATACGGGCTTTCCATCCTTGTCCTGGCACACACCCCAAAGCGTTCACTGGACTGTCCCATCACGTCCAACGACCTTGCCGGAAGCAAGCGGCTCTACAATTTCTTTGACAGCGTGTTTGTCATCGGGAAAAGCGCACTGGACGGGGGACTCCGCTATGTGAAGCAGCTTAAGGTCCGTTACGGGACATTCTCGTATGATGCCGACAATGTGATTGTCTATGAGATTGAGAAAACGGATGCCTTCCTGCAATTCGTGTTCAGGGGCTATTCAACCGAAAAGGAACACCTGAAGAAACCGGGTGACAACGAATCGGGACAAAGGGATTGCCTTATCCTGCAACTGTCCCAATCCGGGAAGTCAGTCCGGGAGATAGCCTCGCAGGTCAATTGCGGCAAGTCCACCGTCAGCCGGATAATCCAGCGCAGCAAGGAGGACAGGAATGCAGCTGTCCCTGCTGTCCCGCTGTCCCGTCCCAAGGAGAACGGGACAATGGGACAGGTGGGACAGCATGGGACAGATGGGACAAGCGGGACAGCAGGAGAAGCAAGGCAGGCGGAGCTGTTTGCAGGACATGAAAAGGAGGACAAACCATGAAAAAGCAGCCTGCACACGGCTGTATGCCAGCCGACCGTATCATTTGCAGAACATGGGAGCATACAAACCGGGCCCTGATTTTCCAGAGTGTCCCGGGGTGTCCCAAGTGTCCCACTGTCCCAGCCTTTAGGGGACGGGACAGCGGGACAACAGTAGAAAACCAAACATCAAAAAAAGTCATGAGCAACTATTCATTACAGAAATATAAAGGAACGTCAACACGGCATACCTGTCCGAATTGCGGGGACAGACGTTCCTTTGCCTACTATGTGGACGAAAGCGGTACGCCCCTTCACCCGTCAGTCGGCAGATGCAACCACGAAAGCGGTTGCGGGTATCATTATACGCCCAGACAGTATTTTCACGACCACCCCGAATGCCGGACCGCCGGTGATTTCTCTTCCGGCAGACAATGTATGGCGCAGAAGCCCAAGCAACCGCTGCAACAGACAGCCATCGGTTACATACCGCCGCACTATGTGGAGAAATCGCAGAGCGTGCATAGCAACTTCTGCCGTTTCCTTTCAGTACTGCTTGATTCCTATTACGGCAGCAAGGCAAAGGAAGTGCTGGAACGGTTGATGGAGGATTACCGTCTGGGAGCTACCCGTGACGGTGCGGTCATCTTCTGGCAGATTGACCGGGAGAACAAGGTGCGGACTGGCAAGGTGATGCAGTACAATCCCGGGGACGGACACCGTGTAAAGGACGGACATGCATCGGCAGTGAACTGGATACACAGCATACTGAAAAGGCAGCGGGTGCTGGCGGAGGAATGGCAGCTTTCCCAATGCCTTTTCGGGGAACACCTGCTGAGTGTCTATCCTGACAAGGTGGCGGTTCTGGTGGAATCCGAGAAGAGTGCCGTTATCGGTTCCGCCCTCTTCCCCGATTATGTATGGCTGGCGGCTGGAGGCAAAAGCCAGTTGCGGGAGGAAAAGCTCCGTGTACTGAGCGGACGGACCCTACTTCTCTTTCCAGATGCCGATGCCTATGCCGAATGGAAAGAGCGTGCCGACGGCATGACCTTCTGCAAGGTGATGGTGTCTGACCTCATAGAGAAGAACGCAACGCCGGAGCAGAAGGCGGCACATATCGACATAGCCGACTGGATAATTTACCAGATACGGGACAGCAGGATAAATTGTACAGCTGACCATCTGGTGGAAGCGGAAAGAATCCTGCTAAGAATGACAGGAAAGAACCCCGCCCTTCAAAAGCTGATAGATGATCTGGGGCTTGTGCTGGTCAGTGCATCCCTAATCGGCAGCGGTGACGGAAACCCTCCTTAACGGAGGAGAGCGGAAACCGGAGGTTGTAGTGTCGGACAATGGCTTGCCATTGATATAGCCCACTATAACTACACGCTTCGCTTACGTAGTTGTGGGCTCTCCCGAGAGGATTAGGGTTTTACCCTAATAACCCACTCAGGGCGTTTCTCCCCTGAGAACCCAGAGCAAAGAGTGACCCTCTCTTTGCAATCTCCGCTTATGGGTTGCACCCCTAAGAACCCCATGCGTTTACGGACAGCGGAAAAGCTAACAATAAAGTACAAACCAAAAAACAAGTATCTATGGCAACAAAATCAAGCATACATATCAAGCCCTGCAACATCGCATCGAGCGAGGCTCACAACAGGAGGACTGCCGAATACATGCGCCACATCGGAGAGTCCAGAATCTATGTCGTTCCTGAACTATCCACCGATAACGAACAGTGGATAAATCCCGACTTCGGCAGTCCGGATTTGCGGACGCATTATGACAATATCAGACAGATGGTAAAGGAAAAGACCGGACGTGCCATGCAGGAAAAGGAGCGTGAACGCAAAGGCAAGAACGGTAAAATAGTCAAGATTGCGGGATGCTCCCCCATACGTGAAGGAGTGCTGCTTGTCAGGTCGGACACCACACTGGCAGACGTGCGTAAATTCGGTGAGGAGTGTCAAAGACGCTGGGGAATCACACCGCTGCAAATCTTCCTGCACAAGGATGAAGGGCATTGGCTGAACGGTCAGCCGGAAGCGGAAGACAGGGAAAGCTTCAAAGTCGGGGACAGATGGTTCAAGCCGAACTATCATGCCCATATCGTTTTCGACTGGATGAACCACGAAACAGGAAAGAGCCGAAAGCTCAATGACGATGACATGATGCAGATGCAGACCCTTGCATCCGACATCCTGCTGATGGAACGCGGGCAGTCAAAGGTTGTCACTGGTAAGGAGCATCTGGAACGGAACGACTTTATCATTGAGAAGCAGAAAGCTGAACTGCAACGCATGGATGCAGCCAAACGGCACAAAGAAGAACAGATAAATCTTGCCGAGCAGGAACTGAAACAGGTGAAATCAGAAATACGCACTGACAAGTTAAAGAAGACAGCCACCACGGCAGCGACAGCCATAACTAGTGGAGTTGCTTCTCTTTTCGGGAGTGGAAAACTGAAAGAACTGGAACGTGCCAACGAAAAACTGCAAGACGAGGTTTCAAAACGGAACACCAATATTGAAAAATTGCAGAGCCAAGTACAGCAGATGCAGAAACAGCATGATACGCAAATCCACAATCTCAGAGAAATGCACAGGCAGGAACTTGACATGAAAGAAAAAGAACTGTCACGGCTCGCCAGAATCATAGACAAGGCTTTTAGGTGGTTTCCGATGTTCAGGGAAATGCTGCGCATGGAAAAGTTTTGTGCCATGCTGGGATTCTCTAAAGAAATGACTGAAAGTCTTATAGTCAAAAAAGAAGCCCTGAAATGTAGCGGTAAAATCTATTCCGAGCAACACAGGCGGAACTTTGATATAAAGGATGATATTTTAAGGGTGGAAAATGACCCTGACGATGAAAGCAGGCTGAACCTGACAATAAACAGGAAGCCGATTGCCGACTGGTTCAGGGAGCAATGGCACAGGCTTAGATATGGAGCAAGAGTGCCGCAACAGGAAGAAAGAAAAAGTAGAGGATTCAAATTATAATAGAAGCAATTTGATTAGTAATCTAAAAGCACTCCGATAACGATTAGAGTGCTTTTAGATTACTAATCATTAATTATCAAAGCAAGTGCAGTTTAAGATTTTACTGAAGTTTGCATTAATAAAGAATATACTACAGCTGATATATGCGCAACATATTGTGACGCTTGTGATTCATTTCCCTTGAAATCCTTAACAAATACCGCTAAGGTATAACTGATATTATTAGGCAGACATATATAGGCAACATCATTGTGAGCTGCAAGAACACCATTTTCATTAACATAACCTGAACCTGTCTTATGCGCTATAACAACCCCTTCTTTATCAAGAAGTGGAGCTGCTATCCTATCTACACCTGTTTTGCATTCTTTTAACGTATTCTTAATGAAACTTTGTTTCTCATCATCGATAAGACCTTCAGTAAACAAACGATTCATCAACATTGCAGCACCAAGAGGAGATGTATAGTTAGAGTAAGCCTTGTTATGGTCAGCCGACATTTCCTCTTCCGTATAAGCTATCTGAAAACTTGAACGAGGAATGAGTGTGGCTATAAAACTATCTGTTTGAGCGACATTAACCATATCCTTAAACATAAGGTTGCTTGCATTGTTGTCACTCTGAGTAAGAGTATAACGCAGCAAATCTCTCACTGTCAATGATATGACTGGCCCTGAATAATCTTTCAGCATAGGACTCCAAGTCTTTGGGTCAAGTTTATCCCTATTTATATTTACTAAAGTATCAAGTGAAATTCCTTTATTGTCAAAGTCATTACAAAGAGCTAATGCCTGATGAACCTTAAACACACTCATCATAGGATAAACACTCTTATTATTGACCTTAACCGTATCTCTGTTATTAACAATAACCGCCACACCAATTTCGCCAGGACAAGCTGAGACAATTTGAGAAATGCTATCAGTCAAAACATTTGTTAAAGGAGGATTTGCGCTATCTTTTGTCGCTGATTTATGGAACAATGAAAATACCAAGATGAAAATGCAAACTAAAGCTATACACAAAACTACGATTTGTTTTTTTCTGTTTTTTCCCATGTTTATATTATTTATATTTGTTTGACGAGAATATCTTTATTTGCCGACAAAGGTACATAACTTTACGGAAAAATATGTTTCTAAAATATATAAATAGACAGCTGTGGGGAAAAATTAGATAATTAAAAAGGCTAAATGACTGAAAATAATCACTTAGCCTTTTAATCCGTACCCAGACCCGTACTTCGTAATTGCTGCGCCCATCATTCAAGACTGTCAAATCGGGTCTTTCCTGTCAAGCCAATGATGCCTATGCGTATGCCAAACACATGGATTACGGATTTCTCGTTCCGTGAACAAACACTTTATCCGCAACTCTGCTATGTGGTGTATTGGCTTAACTCCATTTCTATGGGCAACACTTTTGTTGCAGATTTCAAGCAGCTTTTATCGAAATACCCATCAGTAAGAACCCGTTTATTAGGCTTTCCTCATAATTGGGAACAAGAGCCTTTGTGGAGATAAAATAATTGCCCTGTTTCTTAAAAAGCACTGGGGCAAACCAGCTCCGTCTTTAATTGTTTCCAATAAATGGATTGTTTCAAGCCCCTATAGAAAGAGAACAAAAATTCCTGTGTGAAAATTAATCTACGACAAGGAGCAAGCAAGGAGCAATATCAAACAAAAATCAATACCTTTGCAGTACATATGAGATAGACCAAAACAAAAGTGGAATATCGGAAACGAATAGCAAGGAAAAGAGAAGAAACGACCCAAGTTGATGTCCTTTTTGAGTTAATAATCAATAAAAGCGTTAAATCTTCACCTTTTAGAATGTGCAATTAAAAATAACAACCATATTTCTGACTTATTATCTATAAAATATTGAGTAATAATCGGTTGTAAATACTGGGGATGATTTCTCTGTAATATTGAATACAGTTGGATATGTGAAACTCTAAAATTTATAGCTATGAAGAAATTAATAAAGAAACCAATTGGTAACAGAGAGATAATGCGGAACTATTTCTCTACTATTGGACTTGTTCCTATAATGAAGTCCAAGAAAAGATGTTAATGATTAAGTGTTCAGAACTGAAAAAGCCAACTTATCCGTAATTGGATAGGCTGGCTTTTTGCATTAGTTACAGTTTCACTAGACTATTCCCATGTGAAAGTATAAATTGTAGTTTCTGTTCTTGTTTCATTATTATCTAGGCGTTTGTAAGTAGATACTTCAGTACAGCTTTCCACATATCCGTCTTTATCAAATGTATAGGTATATTGCTCTGTAGTTTCGTCAATTTCATCTTTGCTATATATTTTGTCTGGAAGTTGGTTGCATCTCATTCCTGCCAATTCGGGATGTGCTTCCAATAACGGACGCAAATCATCCACACTCCATACCATTATCGGGAGATAGCCTTTACAAGTTTTTCCACTATAAGACAATTCGTGAATATCTTCATCGCTAAAGCTCCATGCCATTTTAGTTAATTTTTCACCTTGCCATGTGTAAGACAGATAGTCCTCTTCATCATATTGCAATTTTACTAGCTGATTGTTTGCATTATAAGTAAAGTCTGTATTATCCAAATCTCCTCCGTCACTATCAGAAGTATGTGTTATCAATCCATTTTCTAATGTATATGTGATTGCCTCTCCATTTCTGCTTTCAATGATTTTGTTTGCTCCCCAAGTGACTGTATAAGTACTGGTGTGTGTGCTACCATCGTATTGTTCTGTGTTTGTAGCTGATATTAGCTTACCATTACTACCGTAGGAATATTCAGTAATAGATACCCCATCTTCGTTTGTCATTCTTAATTCAATAAGTAGCTTTTGATTGGTGATAACACCATCATCATTTTTACTAGGTTCTTCATCATCACTGCAAGAAGTGAAATTCACACACATGACTATGGCTAGTAAAGCCATTCCAATTAATCTAAAAGTTTTCATTTCTGTTTGATATTTAAGTTATTAATTATGTTGATTAAATCACTGGATATTTATCTTTGGTTATAGCGTCTAAGTATTCTGCTTCTTAATCTAATATCAATTATTATTGCAATGACACTGAAAAATAGTATTGGAGAACAGAATGTAAAAAGCATATCTATAAAACTTCTAAGGTTCTGTGTTGGAGGATAATAAATAATAAACAGAACTGTATATATTACGAATATACTCCCTGCAATTATGCTGAATTTCAAGTAATAGTTACAATTCTTCAAAATTTCTTCTTCTCGTTCTTCCTCTTTTCTTCGTCTTTTCTGGTCTATCTGAAATTCTCTTATTTCTTTTTGCCTAGTTTCTTGCTGTTGCAATAAGAATCTTTTTTCTTGTTGCCTTTCTTCTATATTTCTACGTTCTTTGTTTTCAAAATAGGCAGTAAGTTCTTTTAGTGATTTTGGATGAAAAGAATTGCTTTGGCTTTCTTCTATCATAAAGGCAAATTTTTCTGTTCCGTCTAGCTGTAAAACAAATATAACATCATCCTTGAATGATGGATGAAGCATATAAGATTGTTCTTTGAAAGAAATCACTAAGGAATTATTGGCAGAAATATATTGCCATGTAGCATTTATAACACTACCATTTACAGAAGTAATGAGAGAACCGTTTTCTTGAAAGATATATAACTCCTTATCTCCAGAATCATTAAATACCAACCAAGACTTATTACATAGAATAGCCTTAACATCCAGATTCTTACTGAATCTGTGGTATTTGTTAGGAATATCCAATAAGTAGGCTTTCATCTTGTTTAAATCCATGCTTCCCAGTTTCCAGACAGAAGCGGATAAAAATAAGGCGTGGAAACTTTAACTTATTATTCCACTTAGGCTCTGGACTGCCTTGACTGTATAATAAGCAAAGTCCACGCCTAATGATATGATATTCCTATAGCTAGGATATAAAATACCATAGACGCGGACGCTTCTTGCTCATTACCCACAGTCAAGAATTGTCCAGATTCAAGTGAAGGATAACTTTGCTAAACGCCCTTTACTAAAATATGTCCTTCCAGTGTCTTAACGCATTAAGACCTCTGAAATTGCTGCAAAGTTAATGAAAGGTTTTGAATAGCTAAAGATAAAACGCTGATAAATGCAGTTCCAAGTGTTCCAAAACATATCTGTAATAGATAATTAGCTAGTATCAGTTTCTTTTAGTTGTAACTTCATTGCAGTATAAAAATTAGAAGTGGGCATATAAGACGGAACTCATACTTACTGTTAGCTAGAAAGATTATAGCTAATATTGCAGATTGATATAACCATTCAAACTTTATTAGTAGTTCCCACAAATCGCACATACCATAAACTACAAGCCGTACCATGCCTTTTTAAAAAGACGGTTCCCACTTCATTTCGGAACTGGTTTGCATAGGACTATCAGAATGTGACAAAACTTTCTATCTCTGTAAATAGCTCAGAAATTTCAAACTTTGTCACATTCCAACAGATTAGAAACTTAGGCAGTCATAAGTATTTAACAGTTCTTCTTGTCTTAGTCCCAAGTATCTTTTAGTTATGGTTACACTTGAATGATTAAATAATTCCATCAGTTTAACTAAAGCCAATTCAGCATTTTCAGAGGATTCAAACACTTTCCTGCCAAAAGTCTTTCTAAGTGAATGAGTGGAAAAATGGTCTATTTTTAAATTGTACTTGCTTTTCAGCTCTTTAAGTACAATGTTTATCCACTGGATAGAATAGACCTTGTTCTTACCTTTTCCCGATAAAAAACAGAACTCATTCAAGTTCTGAATATCCAAAGCTGTATAACAGTCTTTGATATGCTTTTGGAACTCCTTGTTAATTCTCACTTCCCTACGTTTGCTTGTTTTCTTTTCAGTAATGGTAAACTTTGCATCATTACTCAAAAGCATTTCCCAAGTAAGTTGTAATAGGTCAGAGATGCGTAAACCAAAAAATATGCCACACCCAACAAGCAGGCTTATCCTATAGTTCTTATCTCTATATAATTTTCTCACCAAGTTTGTAGCACTGTCCCACTGTAGGCAGTCACTTGTTGTATAACTATTCTTCAAACTCATGTTGTTTCAATTTTGTAGGTTTAACTATAAAAGTGAAAGTAAATTCGGAAATCATTTTGTAATAGTCTGATTCTCAAATTACTTTCACTTTTATTAAAAAGTGTAACTAAGATTGTATGTGGATAATAATAGTTATAATCAGTATCAGAAAAAAGGGATTGATAACACCAATTATTATTAGTAACAGTACTACTAGTATGCCCCATAGTACTAGTTTCTCATTATCATTCATTCTGTAGTATTTTTAAGTTGTTAAAAAAGAAAGGACACCTAATAAATAGATGTCCTCTCATTAATTAGTCAATAAACCATTTGTAATGCTCATCCCCATGCAAGGCTGCATTAATTCCAACTGCCATTTCAGTAGCATTTAAAGAGCGGTCTAAGAAACTATCAATATATGAACTTTTATTTGCTCCAGTGAGCAAATTATAAAATTTCCACATATTCAAGTCATTTCCAAAGCTGCCAAAGTTCTCATCATTAATGTAGGCTTTTGCAACACTGTTTATTTGTGTATCAGTAAGCAACATTCTTGGCAGTCTCTTTTGGTAGCCATTGGGCAAACACTGATAAAGTCTCATTTTACCCAATATTTGGCAGAATTGATGCTCACTCATTGAAGTATTGCCCAACTTTTGCATCAAATGCAGATGTTTGGCAGGATTGTAGTTGTTGAACAGTTCCAAGGCAGAACGGTAAAGTTCACTTGTATTGCTCACTCTTAAATCATCCTTGTAACCATCTGTAAATATGCACATATTGCAACAAACTTGGTTTTTAAAGCCTATTGCCAACCTAAACAACTCTGGAACTTTCTTTGAATACAGATTCATTTGGTTATAGGCTCTAACCCCTACTATTGAAAGGTTCAACTTGTTACCCTCAACCGTTTCATAGATTGTAGGAATGTCAATACTGAAAGCTGCCCTCTCATAATAGATAGTTTTGTCAGATTCTAACAACTGATTGGCTGGCTTATGTATCGCTTCCGGAATGCGCCCCTTAATCACATGACTAACACGAATATTGGGTGTTCCAATAGCCTCACCATTGTAGTAGGAGTTTGCAGCTTCCCAAACTGTTTCAATAAATGCAGCATGGTTTACTGTAAGCTCATTGTCTTTTGCAAAAACGGGAGTAATGCAGTCATTTTTCAAATGTTGCAAGGTAGCTTCTTGGGTGTTTGCCTCAATGAAATGATTTACCCTTTTAGGTGTTGCAGTTTCTTCAATAATGGTTGCTTCTTCTGCAAACTCACCTAAATTCATTCTCTCTCTGTTCTCTGTTGGCATGATAACTAAATTATTCATATTGATAAAAGTTTAAATGATTAATAATT
>OLRZ01001343.1_pt1 | contig 16791 bp, 10 predicted proteins | sample 1671931 | NCBI WGS metagenome assembly OLRZ01 (sample SAMEA3136627, study PRJEB25190) | human gut metagenome | reverse complement strand
GTTTCGGCTTCCGGGTCAACAAAATCCTCCACCGCCTCGGAGACAATGATATTGCTCTCCATGGAGGAAAAACCGTAATACGCCGGATTGACGTTATTGCAATGCAAGTGCATCGTCGCAGGAAGGAAAGCTCCGGCCAACGCCCAGCTGTTGGTATTCTCCATATCAAGATAATATCCGGAAAAGGGATAAATACTCTCAAAGCAATGGACTCCCTTCACCGTGGCGATTTTGACGCAGCCGCGGGAGGAATTCCCGCCATGCAGCAGCCACAGCGCGCCCCTGTCTTCAGTATCATATCCTCCGTCCTGGTATTGCTCGTAAACCACCGCGTACACGCAGACGGGATAACCGGTATTGGAAGACGTCTCCGGCGCGAGGGCCTGCGTCGTCTTCATCTTCCATTTCTGCTCGGCATTGGAATAATAGATCTCCCGGACGCGAATATGATACCCTCCCGCGTCCGCGTCCCGGACATGATCAAACGTAATATCGATAATCTCCCCAATCCTGTAGCCGCCGGCCGCCTGATCCGGCACCAGCGTAAACGCGTCCCTGTTCCGCCCCATGCGCGCAACCGTTGTCATCTGGCCGAACCTGGCCGTGAATTTCGTGCTGACAGACGGCAGCCGCAGCGGGGCCACCCACCCCCGGATGCTGGAATAATTGTGCATGGGCCTCGCGTTGGTCACGAGGCCGCATTTCACGGTAAAGGCGGAATTGGGAGGGACATTGAAATAAAGGGAATTGGGTTCCCTGTCCGTTTTGAAAACCGTCCCATTGGAAGACGAGCAATCCGCCAGGAGCGGATAACACCTGACGGAAAAAGCGTCAGTGACGGCAGCCAGCCCGGCGGCGTACAGGCGATTAACTGCCGCCGTATCCGTTGCCGCCCCCACGGCCAGCGGGATGTTGATGCCTCCGTTGGCGTTGACGGCCCCTGCAAAAGTCCCGGATTCAGCCGTCAGGTTTTTTAATTCGGCATTTTCTCCTTGCCTGATGCCGTTCTGGCCTGGCAACCCTGGAACGGCTGTTTTGAAAACCTGGGTGATCAGGGCTTCTTCATCGGATACTTCTACGGCGTCCGTCGGGGCCGCAAAACCGTATTGCCCTTTTTTGTCTGCTTCCAGAATAAGCATGGACGTCTCTCCGGAATTGAAGATGGCGCTTACAGTACAAGCTTTTGTACAGGTCATGACATAGGAACTTCCCTTAATAGTATCAACTTTCATAAATAAATTATTTTTTTAACTATTGATAAAACTCCGGAAAAATCATCAGGCATAAAACGTTGAGACGTTTCTGAAGAAGTATGCGGGCGGTTCTTTCCGGATTCGGAAAAATTCAGGAATGAAGCTGAGCCGGCTTGTTAAAAAAATAGCCGGCTCCGGTATTTCTCCATAAAAGGCGGTTTTGTAAGTGGCCTAGTATCAGAAAAATAAGGCTTTCCCTCCGTATTTCTACTGATGCCTGCCTTGTAAAAGCCGTTTACCTTTTCCCAGGAGGCACCTCATTTTGGAGATGAACATCCGGCCGGGATCGTTTTGCTTCCGGAAATCCCTGAGGTCATCTTTCCACGGAGATTTCTTCCAATACTTGTAGAACAATCCGTAATCCTGGCGAATACTGTTGGGATGCCAAGGTTTGGGATGGCCCCAGTAGTGGATAATGCCCGGCCGCTTGGCGGCTTCCAGCAGGTCTGCCGGCTTTAGGGGATTATTTTTGAAGCTTTTCACGCCTTCCCAGCGAATGGACCAGATAGCCCCGTCGCAAATGTTCCACATGGGGTGAAGCAACAAGATACGCTGCTGATAGCATACATTCAAAATATCCTGATCCTGCCAGGAAAGGCGGTGAATATTGTTTTTCGCCCAGGATAAAACCTGGGATTCAAAACATTCTTCACGTATTCTTCCGATATGGTAAAGAATGACGCCGGCATTGATGTAAATGGAGCTCCGGTCCAGATTCATTTCTCTCTTCCAGCGTGAAAAAGACTCCTCGGATAAATCTTCCGTGGTGAAAACGCCGGCAATGAGGCAATCTCCGAATTCGGATTCATACATGGGGCTTATGTCCCTGTTGAAAATGGTATCAATATCCACGTAAAGGGCGCGTTCTACCGTGGCGGGAAGTTCCCCTGCGAGGCCAAGACGGTAATACGTCGCCTCCGACCATTTGGAACCGACGGGGAAATCCGTATATTTATCCTTCATGTCAATGAAGTGCAAATGGAGATTGTAGCCCTGTTGCAGGGAATGGAAACGGGCCGTATTATCCCCGCTTAACCCGCCAGTCATGATGTAAATATCGGCATGAACGCCGGGCGGCAAATTCTCCATGAGGGACACAATGCTCACGCCCGTTCCCAGCGCGCCGTTATCGTCTGTAGCGTATACGATATTCATGAGCGTGAACGGACTGGATCTTGGTGTTTGCTCTCCATTCCGTTATTGGTTTGCAGCCGGAAAAACAGGGAGCGGCCCATCCTTTCCAGGCGGTCCAGCCATTTGCAGGAGAACATGGTTCTGTCCATGAGCGCGGAAAATGATTGTTCCATGCCTGCCCTTGCGGAACACGCTTTCATATAGGAGTCCAAAAACGGCCGGTTCAGGCATGGGTGCATGATTTTTCTGATCCTGCCCGTCAGGGAAATCCTCTCCTCTATGTTGAGCGATAACAGTCTTTTGGGATGCAATTCCCTGATGACCAGATAATGGACGGCAAATTGCCATTTGGGATTTTTCATGGCTTCAAGCTCATTCAGCAGAGGCGCAATGAGCGAGTGGAGGGAGATATGCTGGTAATGCTCATTATGCATGGCGGAAGAAGCTCTCTGCCTGTAAATGGAGGTGACGGAGCCTCCCAACCCGATCAGGCCTGTCCCCCGCATGCACCGTGTCCAGTACAGGCCGTCTTCCCCATAGGGCATCGCTTCTTCCCAGGGGGGAAGCCGGGACGCAAGAAACGAATTCAGGATTACACTGCTGGAATTCATGAAAAGCACTCCCCGTATCCCCAGCCTCCGGATAGATTCGGGATAAGATGGAGGGCGCGGCGGGATGGCCGCCAGTTCATCCCTCATGTAGCGGTTGGCATAGGCCAATATCTCCGGATGACGGTTGAAAAAATCGGCTGCCAGCTCCAGATGCTCGGGATACCAGTAATCGTCTCCGTCCAGGAAAGCGATGTAAGCCCCCACGGCCTTCTTCATCCCTGCGTTTCGCGCTCGCGATACGCCGCCGTTAACTTGGGAAACCAGGCGAATTCTGGGGTCATGAAAAGATTGGATGATGGAAACGGTCTCATCGGAAGAACCGTCATCCACGATGATGATCTCAAAATCCTGAAATGTTTGAACCAGTACTGACTGAAGGGCGGCAGCAATATAATTCTCCAGATTATAGGCCGGGATAATAATGCTGAAGAACGGTTTCTGCATGTAAGGGGAATGATGAACTGCTTCGTGAGTGGAACGGGAACCAGGATATGGAGAACATGATTCTGATGGGGTTGTAACTATCGCAACCGGTGAATGGCAGGGGGACGAATCCATTGTTCCTCTCATGATTCATCAGCGCGCGAATGAACCTGTCATAGCGAATTCCAAATTCGATTGGGAAATTCCGGATTCAGCATGAATGGACAGAGAATTGTCCCAAGGCCTCATGGAACCGGTGGGGGGTGGAGGTATTCCCGCTAGGTTTGGTTCTAAGAGTTCTATGATTCTAAAAAATAATTGCTTATGAAAAAATGTGTGTGTTGGGAGCAGTAAGGGAAAGCAGAATCTTTCGTCCTGTTTTACCGGCTTCGGGCTCTCTGTCCGCAAGGGGGGAGATTCTTGATCACAAAACGTCCGCGCAACATAAGTTCCTTGGTGTAAAAATCAACCCTTGACCCCGGATTTGGAATCCGGTATGAACATGATGTCTTATATGTAAACGGGGAAGAGCAATATTCCTTTCGTTTTTTTCACTTCCTTTTCTGCACTTTTTTCATGAATTCTTCGCGACTCCCTTCCATCAGCATTATCCTGACCGGGCATAATCAGGAGCATTGCATCCGGGATGCCATCCGGAGCGTATTCGAGCAGGATTATGAAGGGCCGGTTGAAATCATCCTTTCGGATGACGGATCTTCCGACGGAACCTTCGCCGTTATGCAGGAAATGACGGCTCAATACAGGGGGCCGTACCGGGTAATCTTGAACCGGAATGAAACGCCGCTGGGGCGCGGGCCTCATATCCGGCAGGCGGTTGGTCTGGCTTCCCATGAATGGATTCTCCGTCAGGATGGGGACGATTGTTCCTTCCCCTGGAGATGCAGGTTTTTTGCCTGGGCAGTGATGGAGTATCCGGATGCCGTGGCTGTAGTCAGCCAGATGATTAACGTCTATGAGGAACCGGGAGTTGCGTTTGAATTCCCGGCATTTCCCTCCGTTCCACGGGAAATGCCGGCTGTCGTGCTCCAACAAGGGGCTTTTTCTTCTTCAGCTCATTATGGACCTGCTATGATCATCAGAAAAAGTGCATACGAGTGGGGAAATGCTTTTCCGATAACGGCTAATTTTGAGGATGATCTAATGGCGTTTCACGCATGGTTGCAGGGTAATATTTATGAATTGCCGGATACGGCTCTGTGTTATTACCGTTTTGCAGCACAAAATATCTCCGCTGTCAGTAGCGCATTCCGGTTTGCCGACATGCAGACGGCAGAGGCTTTTGAAAGGAAGGACTTAGTAATGTTGGAGCAGTTGAAAGAAAGCGTAGAAGCGGGGATGAAACTGTGCGGGGAATTGCTGGAGGGCCTTGCTCCGGTTTTTCGTTCGCGGGAAGAACTGCTTGCCGAAATGGAGGAGAGGAGAAAAAAGATAAGCTATATTGATCAGTTGCAGAATTGGTGGAATTATTCCTTTTCTCAAAGATGGTCCTTAAAAGGACCAGGAAAAAGGGGTATAGCCCGTTGTTTGCCGCAAAAGCTGTATTTATTTTGCATGGTCTTCTTTTTCAAGCTCAGGAAAGTGAAACGGGCCGTTTGCGGCGCCCGGCAGGATTTGGAATAAGGGTAAGGAAACGCTTGAAGAAGGAGGGGAACTTTTGCTCGGACGGGTTCTCTCCGCTCCGGCGTTGTTTTTGATGGAGAGGGGGGCGGAAGATGGCTTCTCCGGCTCGAAAGAAGCCGGGAGGGGGAGCCGGATTGATGCGTGGCGGGTTTTCTCCGGAAAAAGAAAAAGCGCCTTTCCTGAAAAGATGGAAAGGCGCGGTGACAGGTTCAAGGAGGAGATCCCGAATTAGTACACGTCCCGCTGGTAACGGCGGTGCTGTTTCATGTCCGCCACATATGCCGCGGCTTCCTCCGGAGTTTTATGGCCCCAGGTCTGGATGACTTCATGAAGGGCGTTGTCCACATCCTTCGCCATGCGGGAGGCGTCCCCGCAGACGTAGAAGCAGGCGCCGGCTTCCAGCCATTTCCAGAGCTCTTCGCCTTCCTGGACCATGAGGTGCTGCACATACACCTTCTTTTCCTGGTCTCGGGACCAGGCCACGGACAACTTCAGTTTGCCGGTGCCGGTCAACTGGTTCAGCTCGTCTTCATAACAGAAGTCGGTGGCCCTGTACGGATTGCCGAAGAACAGCCAGTTGCCGCCCTTGGCGCCGGAAGCGGCGCGTTCCTCCCAGAATGCTCGGAAAGGGGCGATGCCGGTGCCGGGGCCCACCATGATAATGGGGGTGTCCCCGTCTTCCGGAAGGCGGAAATTCTTGTTGGTATGTACGAATACCCTGGCCGTATGGCCCGGCTGGAGGCGGTCCGCCATATAGGTGGAGCAAACGCCGCCGCGCTTGCGGTCACGGGCCATATAGCGCACCGCGCCCACGCACAGGTGAACCTGTTCAGGATGGGCGTTCGGGCTGGAGGCGATGGAATAAAGGCGCGGCATGATCTTTTTCAGGATGCCGACGAAAGCCTCCGCGGATTCGAAGGAAGCGGGGTATTCCGTGGCCAGATCCAGCACGTCCCGGCCCCACAGGAAATCGCTGAGGGCTTCCTTATCCCCGGACAGAAGCGTGTCCAGCTCCTGGCTGCCGGAGGCGGCGGCCCACTTGGCCAGCAGGGCTTTGTTGACATTGGTAATGTCATAGCAGTGAACCAGGGCGTCTTTCAGGCTTGCGGTTTCCCCTTCGGGCGTGGGAATCTGGGAATCCGGGCTGAGGCCGAGCCTGTCAATCAGGGCGTCCGCCAGGGCGGGATCATTGGCGGGAATGACGGCCAGGGCGTCCCCGGCAATATAATTCATCCCGGAACCGTCCAGGCTGTATTCAATGTGGATGGTTTCCTTGGGGCTGCCTTCCCCGGTGATGTGCCTGACGGAGAGGACGGGAGCGGGAAACGGATTTTTTTTGCCGTATGGTTCAGTGGTCATGATGATGGGGGGGGTGAAAAAGAATATTACCAGCGGATAACGGCGGCGGACCAGGTAAGCCCGGCACCGAATGTGACCAGGACGACGTTGTCTCCCTTGCTGAATCTGCCGGAACGGCGCGCTTCGTCAAAAGCGATGGCGACGGCGGCCGCGGATGTGTTGCCGTACTTCTCAATGTTCACGAACACCTTATCTTCAGGAATGGAGAGGCGCTGCGCTACGGCGTTAATGATGCGGAGGTTGGCCTGGTGGGGAATAATCAGCTGGATATCGTCAGCCGTGAGGCCGGCGCGTTCAATGACGCTGGCGGCGGAAGCCTTCATGCGCGTGACGGCATGGCGGAAGGTCTCATTGCCGCGCATGGCCAGGGTAGCCAGGCGTTCATGGGCGTTTTCCGCTGTGGTGGGGCAGCGGGAGCCGCCGCCCGGAATCTGGAGCAGGTCATGCAGGGAGCCGTCCGAACCGATATCCGTGGCAAGGACGGAACCTTCCCCCTCTTCCCCTGTGGAAGCCTGGAGCACGGCTGCCCCGGCGCCGTCCCCGAACAGGACGCAGGTGCTGCGGTCCTCCCAGTTGACGACGGTGGAAAGTTTTTCAGCGGCGATGATGAGCGCCGTTTTCATCTGGCCGGTGCCGATGTACTGGACGGCGGTCTTCATGGCGAACAGGAAGCCGGAGCAGGCGGCGGAAATGTCAAAGGCGGCGGCATTCTTGGCTCCCAGAGCATCCTGGATATAGCAGGAAGTGGAAGGGGTGAACGTATCCGGCGTGATGGTGGCGACGATAATCAGGTCAATATCCTCCGGCTTCAGCCCGCAGGATTCCAGAGCACGCTGGGCGGCCTTCGTCCCCATATGGGAAGTGTACTCGTCAGGGGCGGCGATGCGGCGTTCCACAATGCCCGTGCGTTCAATAATCCATTCGTGGGAAGTGTCCACCATCTTCTCCAGATCCGCATTGGTCAGGCGGCGTTCCGGAACATAGGAACCCGTACCGATAATCTTGACGGGCAGTCTTTTAAAGGGAATATCAGAATGTGCGGCCATAGCTTTGGGCGTATGATGAACAGAAAACGTCCTGACGTTTTATGTGGAAACAGTCTAAAAGAAAGAGGGCCTGATGACCAGCATAAAACGCAGGGCTCCTTCCATGTCGTAAATGAATGGCTTACAACAGCCACCCCTGGCCGTTGGCGGGCGGCGCGGCTCCCATCTTGAGATAGGCGGAGGGCATCGCCACGCGCCCCCTGGGGGTGCGGCTGATATACCCCTGCATAATCAGGAAAGGCTCGTGCACGTCCTCCAGCGTGGAAGCGTCCTCCCCTACGGCCACCGCCAGGGAGGAAAGGCCCACCGGGCCGCCGTTGAACTTGTAAATCATCGCTTCCAGCAGGCGCTTGTCCATCTCGTCCAGGCCGTCGTCGTCAATCTCAATCATGGTCAGGGCGTCGTGCGCCAACTGCTCCGTAATCACGCCGTCGCCGCGCACCTGGGCATAATCCCGCACCCAGCGCAGCAGGGAATTGGCCACGCGGGGCGTGCCGCGGGAGCGCAGCGCGATCTGCAGGGCGCCCTCCGGGTCCACGGGCACGTTCAGCAGCCCCGCGGACCGTTCGATAATGGCGCACAGCTCCTCCCGCGTATAATAATCCAGCCGGTTCACCAGGCCGAAGCGGGAACGCAGCGGGCTGGTCAGCATCCCGGCGCGGGTGGTGGCCCCCACCAGGGTGAACTTGGGCAGGTTGAGCTGGATGGAGCGGGCGTTCGGCCCCTGGTCGATGATAATATCCAGCCGGAAATCCTCCATGGCCGGGTACAGATATTCCTCAATGGCCGGGTGCAGGCGGTGGATCTCGTCAATAAACAGAATATCCCCCTTTTCCAGATTGGTCAGCACGCCGGCCAGGTCTCCCGCCTTTTCAATCTGGGGGCCGGAAGTCGTATGAATGCGGCAGCCGACGGCATTCGCGATAATATTGGCAAGCGTCGTCTTCCCCAAGCCCGGCGGGCCGCTCAACAGGATGTGGTCCAGCACGTCGTCGCGCTGTCTGGCGGCTTCCACCATCAGCATCAGGCGGTCCTTAATCTTCTCCTGGCCGCAGAACTCGCTGAAAGCGGGCGGTCTGAGGGACAAATCGAAGGCGGAGGAGGGGGCCTCCGTGGTGCGTGTGTAAAAGGACTCTCCCATGCGCAGGACTAGCAAACCCGTCTTTGGGGCATCCGTCAAGGGGGAAGTGCGGTCGGGAAACGCCTTTTCCGGGACATGCCGGAAGCCTTGGGCTTTTTTTGAGGACGGGAGAAATGCGGAGCTGCGGAAATAATGATACGCTAATGATACGCGGTGAAACGGCATGTCCCGCTTTCTCTTCTCACAGCGTGGGTTCCCATTTCTGCCGCGCCTTCCCGGAAACTCTCGGAACCCTGGGCTTCCGGAATCCTTCAGTCTTCTCTTTCCGTCTCGCTCCTGAAACTCCTCAAACGGCTGTTGGTCAATCCTGGAGCCCGGACGGAAGCAAGCTTATCAATAGAGGTTCTTGCTTGAACCTTTCCCGATTGCACGGAAGCCGTAAAGGTGGAGAAAGAGAAAAATTCTTATTTGCTCTGCGGGAAAAACAGGGCAGGGAGGGCGAAAATCTGCCATGCCCTCATGGATAATTTTTGTGAACCACGGAAACCTGTTCCTTTCAAAACTTCTGAAAATACGCTTCGTTGCTGTTTATGCCCGTTGAAGATTTTCTCGCGCTGTCGGGGCACTTTTCATCCTCTTCGTGCAACCGCCGGAAACGTGAAAAAACTCGGGGAAAACGGGAAAATCCCTTCCGGATAAAAAAAAGATTGCCAAACCTCTCTTCTGCCGTTACTCTGCTTCTGCTTTCCTATCTAGCACAATCTCCAACGGGCAGGTGTCAGAGTGGTCGAATGAGCACGCCTGGAAAGTGTGTGTACCGCAAACCGGTACCGAGGGTTCGAATCCCTCCCTGTCCGCCATCAATTTTCCACCGCAATATATTCGTAATGAGTATATTGCGGTTTTTGTTTATAGGAGCATGGGGAAGAAATGGGGAAAATATTGTTGATTTGAAACTAGGAAGCCCTGAACAATATTGTTGCAATGGTTCGATAATTTTGCGAGTTTTGTATGCAGTCTTGCATGCCAAGACTCGATTTCTATCAATCGAGTACTTATGAGTGAGACATTATTCTTCCTATTAGACAATAAAGATTTCATTAACGAATTTTCCAGTTTCGATGAAAATTAATTCATTGAAATAAATAATAAGAGCGAAAATCAAATAAATGATGAGCATATGAAAAATGTTTGGTGTTTTGGTACTAGATGGGATGAACATGGGCGACGGGGAACTTCCATCTTTAAGGAAATTTTTTTAAAATATAATATCGCCTTTGCCTATACTCATGATTGTTTAAAAATGAGGGAAGGCGATCTTATTTCATTTTCAGATGGTTATGATATCATTGCTATTGGTAAAGCTATTTCTCCTCCTGCCTTTCTTGAAAAATTTGATATTTCCTATGACCCAAAACATTGTGAATATTTTCAAGACAGCCAGATAACGGGTTGCCGAGTTAAGATAATAACTTTGTCTGAAGAAGATTGTTTTGTATATAAAAAGATAGGAGAATTTTGTTCCGTTGATCAAGAAAAGGAACGGATTAACGTACTATGGCATAAATATACCGAAAACAACCGAGATGGTTCTGACCCTAAATTGAATATATTCCATTGGGCAACCAAAGAGTTATCTCAAGATGCATTTTTGAGTTGGTTGATTCAATGGTCTTCTAAAGGAAACATAACTGTTAATCAATCTTTGCACGAAATAGGGAAAGAATTTTTAAACACTCTTATATCCAAATTTATTCCATCCTTTACCCTTCCTCAAGGAAGTATTGTCAAGGTTTTCAAACAATATAAATACATTGATATCGCTGTTAAAATTGAAACTCCATCAGGTAATTATGCCATATTGATAGAGGACAAGGTGCATGCTGATATTTACAATAATCTAGAGAATTACCTTTCTTTATTAAAAAAAGATGAAACATTTCGCGATTGCATAGATTTCTTTCCTATTTTAATTAAAACAGGAGACCAATTTTCATATGATAAAGCATTAACTGCTAATTTTAGAATATTTTTGAGGAAAGATTTTTTGAATTTTCTTTCCCGATATAAAGACAAATGTTCTGATCACCCTATGCTAAGTGATTTTTATTCCCATATCACCTCTATGGAAAAAGAAGTTCAATCTTTCCAAAATAAACCCATTGGTTTATGGACCAGAGAATGGAATCCTTGGAAAGGTTTTTACTCTTACTTAAGTCAACATACCCCTTTTATTACTTGGAACTATGTTGCCAATGCCAGCGGTGGCTTCTTATGCTCTAGGATGGATGGTGATTCCGTTAAAGAGCTTAGTGAATTGGGGCTTCTTTATTGGCAAATTGAAAGTAACAAAAAATCACTTTGCCTGAAAATTGGAGAAGTTTATGCAAATAATTCAGCAATTAGGGATAAAGCAATAGCCATTGTCGACGAATACATTTCTGAAAATAAAATACAAGGTATTGACCCACCTGCTCGCAAGGGATGTGGATGCTATATGACTCTCAAAATTGTTAAGCAAGAAAACTGGTTAGGACGAGATGATGAAATTGTCAATATGGAGCAAATTGTAGATCGTTTATACAAATTTGCTCAAATGATCGAAAAAATAACTGAAAAAGTAACTGACGACGAAGTTAAGTAAATCATATTGTAATTCTAAATGTTATAGGTTTTTTTCAATCGTCCTTGGATATTTTAAGAAATACAATGGTTATTACTGTATTTTAATATCCTGCTTCTGGCAGCCCTTTCTGGTCTGGCATGAATACCTCTCGCCTTTCCACTATTACAGCATCACATTTTGTTGGCTTACAATATTGGATATAAGTAAATTCTTATTATCCTTTAGATTGTACGAACCAACTTCTACTACTCTATTGTCTCAAAACAGCAGATTATCCAGATAGGAAAAATACTATAAGCTGCTCCAAAACCTCGAATCCATTTTCATCCAAGGAAAAATCATCGAAGACCCTACCACTTCATTCATCTTGTTTCAAACATACTACAACAATCTGGACACTGTTTCTTTTGAAATCCTTCAATATTGTAAATTAACAGACAAGGATAGCTGTTTATTGTGGAATTCTCTCACGGTAAAGTCCTGAAGGATTGCAGGAACAAAAATTGCGAGGTCTTCAAGTATCGGCCAATTTACCAGTTGGATTTTCTGATAATCAAATTGTTCATACACTGCATGGAAATATTCTAAACTACTTCTTTTGGTAATTTCTAAGGATTACGTATTAACCATGCAGATGATTCCTTCATAAATTTTAAGAATATTTTTTACTCCATTTATAATGGAACACTCCAAACACCTCTATTATTCAATTCTCTAAAATAATACTACAGGCCGCTGTCTTGGGTAAATCGTTTCAAACTCCATATAGGATCACCCAGATGTCAATACACAAGAATTGTATTGGATGGGATGACTCGAATTTGGAGAAACTTTTGAAAACGGCTTCGAACAAAATCCTCATAGGAAAATGGTGCTGTGTTTTTGGTTAATGGTACGTGCTATTTTTATTAATGAAGGGTAATTTATTCAGAATGGCTCCAAGAGCGTTTGTAAAGATTTCAAAGGAATGATTGGTATTACATATAAAAATATGAAAAATTACCGAAAAATAATTTTCCTTTGTAAAAATCTAAATGAATTTTTCTCTTTTTTCACCTGATATATTTCCTAATGGAGAAAATTTTTTCATTTTTTCGAAAAACATTTCCGAAACGTTTGGGAAAGAAACTCTTTCATCTGAAAATTTCTATGCATATGTTAAGAACAAATAGGGAGAAATTGTCAATTGAGGGATTACGTTTGATTTGGAAGTGGTACCATATCGTTTACCGTGCCCTGTATGGCTCAAAATAGTATATAGGTGTAAAAATGAAAAAGATGGAACCATTGCTGATTCCACCCTTTGGAGAGGGAGTTTAACTTCTTAATAATCTTCCATCATCAAAAATACTTTCAAAAGAATTGAACTTGAGCCCCTGTTTTTCTTATCCGTTTGCAGCATATTTGATGATTAAAGGGAATCGTCGGGATTGCCGAATCACGTTACTCGCTTAGTTCGGTGATATCGGTTTCGGGTTTCGGGTAACCTTTGCCGGCAATCCACTTTTTCGTTTCCTCCACCATTTCAGGGGTGACGTTAAAGTCGTACTGGGCATAGTCGCCGATGTGGAATGTTCCGGGTTTGAAGAATCCCCATTTCTCAAAGAAGTCCGTCAGGTCGGTTTTTGTGACGTCACAGCATGCCTTGACGAATTCGAACTGGTATTTGACGGTGTCGTTTCCTCCGTAGTTTCCCGCGTTGTTGCGCAGGTATTCCATGACGTCAGGATAGAAGTCGGGGTATCCGTTTTTGGTAAAGTAAAGATGGAGCTGCCACAGGGGAACCAGCTTGTTGAAGACATCCTTAGATTGCAGGTAGGCGATTTTCCCTTCGATGATTTCCTTGCGCGCTTTGTTGTAGCTGCCCTGGTGCTTCAGGCGGCTTTCATTGCCTGTTTTGGCTGCGGCCTGCAGGGAAAAGATGTTGTTGCTGACTTCTGTCATGCCGCCCCAGGTCATCGGGCGCATTTGCATGACGTGTCCTACTTCGTGGGAGAATCCCCAGCAGGCATCGCCTTTGAGAACGTTTTCAGGGTCGGTTACCATGCGCATTGTCCCGTCGTTTCCGAGGTAGGCGACTCCGTCTCCGTCGCGGAACATGTAGTAGTTGAAGTTCACGCGGGCCAGGACGCGGTTTTCCGGGATTTTGCCGTATTTATCCAGGCCCATCAGCTGGTATTGGATGCCGATGAGCTTGTCGTAGGCGTTGATAAGTTCGGTTCCGCGGTCTTTGGTGAATTTTTTCAGGAATTCTACGGGGTAGGCAACCTGGATGTATTTTCCCCGGGCATCCATGATCGGAGAGACGGCCTGGTCAAGCAGGCGAACCCAGTCCTTGTTGGTGTCGCCCCGGGTGGTGTCAAAGTAACCGTTGGCTTTGCCGGTTACGAAATGGACGGGGATTTTCGGCGCCTTGCCGGCGTCTTCGGTGAAATAGCTGATATAGGCATTGGCGGGCGTTTCCACGTCAATGATGTTGATTCCTTCCTTGAGCGGAATCTGCTTTTTGTGCAATCCCCAGCCGTTGGGATCTTTTGTGGGCTGCACTCCTTCGGCCGGCTTGCGCATCAGGTTTGGCAGCAGGAGGCTGATTTCCTGCCCCTCCGTCTTGCCGACCAGGACGACATGCCGCCCCTTTTCCAGATAGACGCCCGTCATGTTGTCGTATTTGCTGAATCCATCTCCGATTCTGAGATTTTTCCCCGTCTGGCTTGGTGAGGGGAGGGCCCGGTATTCGGCATACAGGTAGTCCGGCTTGTAATGGCCTGCCAGGATTTTGGCCGCGAGTTCTTTCATCGCGTCAGACTGGAAGGCGGAGGTGTCTTTCACATCCGGCTTCAGGGAGGTGCAGGAGGAGTCTTTGAACAGTTTGAGGTCGTTGCCGATGTGTTCCGGCGTGTTGGCGGCAAATACCGCTGCGAGCGACAGCAGGGGAAGGGATAGTAATGGAAGGATTCGGTTCATGACAGTACGGGAAGCAGGTGATTCTGCGATGTTACAAGATACAGGTTCCGTTTTCTTCTTCTTTCACCATTTTTCTCTTGATGAATAAATAGGCAAGCGGTTTGTCCGGAGAGAGGCCAGGCGGTTGATGTGTGGAATGGCTTTGGCGGTGCGGCAGGGATTTTTTCAGCCGATTTCGCGTTTCCGGATATTTTCCCCGGTTCCGGCGGGCGCTTTTCCGGGGCTCCGTATTCGGATGGGCACGTTTCTTGCTGGCTTGAATTTTGGGCCGAAGCCTTCCGGGTTTCCCGGCGGCGGTATCGCGTTCCTGCCGCGCGTTCCTCTTTATGCTCCTTTTCCTCTGGTCTTGGCGCACATGCATGACATGGTTGTTGTGCGGCAGGGGAAAATGGAATAAGGTGAAGAGGATGATGAATTCCGTATTCAAATGTTTGATGAGTGCCGTATGCGCCGTGGCATTGCCGGCGTTCGGGCAGGAAGAGAAAACCGATTTCCCTACGGACAGGGCTGTGACCGTATTCAGCGCCGGGGAGGGTAATCCCTATGCGTCCATCCGTATTCCCGCCCTGCTCAGTATCGGCAAGGGCCAGCTCCTGGCATTCGCCGAAGGACGGTACAAAAATACCGACCAGGGGGAGAACGATATTATCATGAGCGTCAGCAAGAATGGCGGGAAGACCTGGTCCCGTCCCCGGGCGATTGCCAAGGCCCATGGCGCCACGTTTAATAATCCGTGCCCCGTTTATGACGCCAAAACCAGGACCGTGACTGTCGTATTCCAGCGTTACCCTGCCGGGGTCAAGGAGCGGCAGCCCAATATCCCGGACGGATGGGATGATGAAAAGTGCATCCGCAATTTTATGATTCAGAGCAGGAACGGAGGTTCTTCCTGGACGAAGCCGCAGGAGATCACGAAGACGACCAAGCGTCCTTCAGGAGTGGATATTATGGCGTCCGGCCCGAATGCGGGAACCCAGCTGAAGAGCGGCGCCCACAAGGGCCGCCTGGTGATTCCGATGAATGAAGGGCCGTTCGGCAAATGGGTGATTTCCTGCATTTACAGCGATGACGGCGGCAAGAGCTGGAAGCTGGGCCAGCCGACTGCCAATATGAAGGGCATGGTGAACGAGACGTCCATTGCGGAAACGGATAACGGCGGCGTGGTGATGGTTGCGCGCCATTGGGGCGCAGGCAATTGCCGCCGTATTGCGTGGTCCCAGGATGGCGGGGAGACCTGGGGACAGGTGGAGGACGCTCCGGAGCTGTTTTGCGACAGTACCCAGAATTCCCTGATGACGTATTCCCTGAGCGACCAGCCTGCCTACGGCGGCAAAAGCCGCATTCTGTTTTCCGGGCCCAGCGCGGGCCGGCGCATTAAGGGACAGGTGGCCATGAGCTATGACAACGGCAAGACCTGGCCGGTGAAGAAATTGCTGGGCGAGGGCGGTTTTGCCTATTCCAGCCTTGCCATGGTGGAACCCGGCATCGTTGGGGTGCTTTATGAGGAAAACCAGGAGCATATTAAAAAGCTGAAGTTTGTTCCCATTACCATGGAATGGTTGACGGACGGAGAGGACACAGGGCTGGCTCCCGGCAAAAAAGCTCCTGTTCTCAAGTAGAGGAAAGCCGGCTAATACGTTTTTCCCTTCCGGAGGTGTCTCCGGGAGGGGGAGATTGAATGCTTTCCTCCGTAGCGGAGCGTTATGGAAGAAGGCAGATCAGGCCTTATTACTTGATAGATTCAAAGGCAGGAGGGGGGGGAATTCAACGTACTGATGGATTGGCCGGGGCATAACTCCGGGAGGATGAGGCTATTGGAGATACGGCGATGTTCCAGCAGGGCTTCAATCATCCGGATAAGCCTGCGCGTCGTTTTTTCTGCAGGGGAGCGGTAGGAGGTAATGGGGGGAGTGACATGGTTCAGGTAAGGTTCATGAACCAGGCTGAGCAGGCTTATTTCCTCCGGGATGCTTTTAGCCATGGTGGCCGCCCAGGAGATGATGGATATCAGCATTCTGCTCCGGGTAGAAATTAAGGCGGTGATACCCGTATCCGCCAGGTCAATTCGGTTGAGTTCCTGGGCTGCCTTAATGGCATCCGACGGCATGCGGATGACATAGGGGGTATAATGTTCCCCCTGGAAGGAGAGGAACCCCTGTTCCATGAGCCTGTTGCCTCTCAGCTTGGAATCCGGTATGCAGAGCGCGATCCGACGGTGTCCTTTCTGGTACAGGTAGCCGGCCGCGTGACCGGCCAGCACTTCCCAATGCGTATCCAGATACGGCAGATTGGAGGAAGGGTAGGAAACTCCCCGGACCAGGCAGGGGATGCTTTTCCGCTTAAACCACAGTTGTACTTCTTCCGTGGTACGGTAGAGTATCCAGCAGGAGCCGGGATGTTCTGTTTCCAGTTTTTCCAGCCGCATGTCCGGATTGTTTTTTTCTGCCCATGTGGCTTCAACCAGCTGAAGCGCCATACCTTCGATTCGCAACGCTTTTTCCAGTTGGTAAAGTTCCACCCAAATGCTTTGGGGGATGTCCCGGATAGGAACGGAGGAGAGGAAGCAAACGCGTTTTTCCAGCAGGGGCAGAGGCTGCACAGGGCTTGTAGAAGTCCTGATGATTTTCCTGGCCCTGTTTTTATCCGGAGCCGC
>OLRZ01001335.1_pt1 | contig 16879 bp, 14 predicted proteins | sample 1671931 | NCBI WGS metagenome assembly OLRZ01 (sample SAMEA3136627, study PRJEB25190) | human gut metagenome | reverse complement strand
GAACGAGAGCTTTTAAAATTATTCTCCTGCGTGATTATGGCGTTAATATTTCTGAAGGCCGTATCTTAAGACTTCTCAAGTCTATGACACTCCCTAAAATGTCAACCATCAAACCTCGTTTTAAATCAAAGAAAGCTCCCGTATTTTCTTCTGATAATCTGCTTAAACAAGAATTTAACCCGAACTCCCCAAATCAAGTTTGGACAACAGATTTCACTTATATCTCTATAGGACCTAAACGACATGTTTATCTCTGTGCTATTCTTGACCTCTACTCAAGGAAATGTATTGCGTGGAAAGTAAGTGATCGAATTGATGCCAAACTCGCCTGTGACACCTTAGAAATAGCTATAAATAAGAGGAAGCCTAAGGAACCAATTATCTTTCATTCGGACCAAGGAAGCCAATTTAAATCAGCTTCCTTTAGAAAGCTATTAGATGAGCATCAATTGCTTGCTTCTTACTCCAAGCCTGGATATCCTTATGATAATGCCGTCACTGAGGTCTTTTTCAAGTATCTTAAACAACAAGAAATTAATCGCAGAACTTATCACTCCATTCAAGAAGTTCAACTCTCTTGCTTTGAATACATCGAACAATTTTATAACAATTATAATCCTCATTCCGCCAACAATGGTTTAACTCCAAATCAGAAAGAAGAAAATTATTTTAAGAAAATATAGCTCATTTTGTGTCTAAATATTTGACATTAGTCCAAAGCCCAACCAAAAGACTTGCCAACACAAACCGTTGACAAGCCTTTTGGTTAGGGATATTTTTTATTTTCTTTTAATACCATACTTTGTTAAATATCGTTTTAGTGTACTGACTGGAATTTTAGTATGATGTTCAATTTCTTTTAAAGTATATTCTTTTGATTGATATAGATTAAACGCTCTTTGTAGTAAAGGGTCGTCTTTTTGAAAGGTACTTTTTCTTCCAGTAAATCGTCCTTTTTTCTTTGCTAACTCAATCCCTTGTGCCTGCCTTTCCTTAATTCTTTTCCGTTCGCTTTCCGCTTGATATTTGTATAATTCAACGACTAAATTATTAATTAATCGTCTCAAATTTTCGTCTTCAATCCCATTCATTGAGGGCAAGTTTAAGACTTCCAGCGTAGCTCCTTTTTGTTGAATGGCATTCATAATCTCTGTAAGGTCTTTATTGTTCCGCCCTAAACGGTCTAACTCCGTTACAATGACAATATCCCCCTCACGTAGATAGTCCAGCATGGCTTGTAATTGAGGACGTTCGGTGGATTGTCCGCTTGCTTTATCTGAAAAGACCTTAGAAACGCTCTGTAACGCTTCTAATTGTCTATCTAGGTTTTGTTCTTTGCTACTTACTCGTGCATAACCAATTTTACTCATAAATCACACTCCCTATTTTGGCAAACTCTAATGAGCCTTTACAAATCTTATTATATCAGAAAAACAAAAAAGCCCACTAGAGTGTACTCTAATGAGCTTAAAATAAATATTTCATGGCTTATCTTTTTTGCTTGAACTAAAAGCCCATTTTTTTATGATATTCCTATCTTCTTTACAAACATACTCAATTAAACAAATTATTAATAAAAGACAGATAAATATTGATATTCTTTATTTAAAACTTTGCAACAGAACCATCCATAATTAATCCATTGATTTTACATTTGATTCTATAAAATCAATTTCTTTTTCTGATAAAGAGTACTTTTGGTAAAGTTGAGAGTCTACTTCACTCACCGTTTTGCTCCAATCAATGTCAGATGAGGCTTCATCAAAATTTTGTAGTGGTACTTTTGACCAGGTGTTCTTTGACTGGTTGTTTTGTGTTGTTTTCATAATTCCCAGCATAGATCTACCAAATTTAGTTTTTATATATTTCAATAATGACTCCGCCTCAAATTCACTATCAAAATTCCCAATACTCACAAATGTTTGATTATGACCAACACCAGGTTCCCCAATAATTGGAGTTGATAAAGCCTCACCAAATGCTCCCGTACCATTCGCCCCTGGAAGAATAACTTTCCATTTATCTAGATTCGGATGCGGATTAATATATTTGCGTTTGATAAATTTATAAACCCTCTCACCAGACGATCGCCCGTATATCCGGATGTAATCTTCGTTATCATTAGGTTTCTCATCAAAAAATATCTCTGTATACCTTGAAAAGACACTCGATGCTACTGCTTTCGCATGAGAGGCATCCGTCCTCTCTTTCAGCTCTGGTTCTTCATCAAACAAGATGTCTGTGAATCTATAACTATCTGGGCTGTATACAAGGCCACTGATACTATCCTCGTTAACTTTTTTTACTTTATGGAAGATTGACCGTAATTCTTCAAAAGGAATAAAAGTGTCGATTGCATCATATAGTTCCTTCTTGTTCCTATATAAAACAACAACCCCTCCCTTTATATCGACCCCTGGGAAAACATCCGCACTCTTTGAATTAAAATATTTAATTTCAATATGTTGATCACTCAACATTTTTCTATTCCATGATTTTGGTGTTGCCCCTTGATTTGACAAAAACCTTGCAGGTGAAATCAAACAGTATTTTTCGGCTACCTTCTCAGCCAAATCATAAAAGTAATTATACACTGGTACTGCCTGATTATTCTTCCCTACATTTTCATCCTGGTATGGTGGGTTGCCCACTACTACGTCAAATTTCATTACATTCAGTCCTTTTTGTATTTCTTCTATAGTTTCCGTTAGATTTGATTTGAGTTTTTGATTAATTTCTTCCACATATAAAATATTTGTTGTCCAATTCTTGTAGCCTGCTAACGTACGCTGTGTGATAGTCTTAGCCATAGGAGTTTTAGCAATGACATAAATATTTTCTTTCAATACTTCTTGTATTATTTCATCTTCATCAATCTTGCTGAATCTTCCTGCTCTATCATCATTTAGCTTATTTCGTTTTTGATAAAACAATGAACTTGCTACATAGAGAGGATATAGCCCTGTTTTAGAATTAATTTCAAGAATTTTAGTATTCGGTTTAAATACTTCTTTTGTGATCTCTGTCTCAACCCAAGTGATCGAATCTTGCCCGTTCAATGTAGTGTTTTCAAAATTTTCATCAAAATAACGTAATCCGCCAATTGTTTTAGAAAGCTGTAGATTAACAACTCTCCATGGGGTCAAAACAGTTTCTTTATCTGGGTTTTTAAATGTTCCAAAAAGTTCTGCAATTTTCTCTGCTCTTTCTGTGTACTCTAGATCATCATAAGACTGAGCCCTCTGTCGGATAATTCTTCCTGCCTCGACAAAAACCTCTGGATCATAATACTTTGCGAAACGCTTAAAATCAGACTTTTTAATGCCTTTTGGCATAAACTCTTCCCATGAAATGCTATCAACGTGATTGACAAATTCATCGATTCCCATTTCCTTATCAACCTCAATAGGCATACCATAAATCATCATCGGAATTCGTATGGAAATTCCACGCAAAATTGAAATCATTGTTTTGCGTTGTTTTTTTGCTTGTTTGACTTTTTCAATAATTTCTTTTTCTTCTGTAGTTCGTTCTCGAGGCTTCTTTTTCTGAGCTTTTTCTCCTTTTTCATACTCTTCATCCGTTAATCCATTGACGTTTATTTCAACTTTCTTTGGTAGTCCTGATAGGTTAGTTTTTCCAACAATTTCTTTCAAGTTATTAAAATCATTCAAATCTGCTTCATCAAGTGTAAGTAATTCATCATTGTAAAGTGAATCATCTTCAAATCCTGAACGAACAGCTTTTTCCGCATATACTTTTTTGAGTTGGGTAAGCATTCTATCAACATTAAAAACTTTCATACCATGGTCTGTTTGACCCAAAATAGGCATGAAATTCAGTAATTGTGTCATAGCTTCTTTTTGTTGTAATGTATTTTTCTTACCTACACCGGAATTAATTTGTGCGCTTTCAGCCATCACAGTAAGTGCACGATCTGGAGCAAAATCAAAAATATAACAATTCTTCTTCATTCCAAGTTTTTCATGCGAAAATGGAGTTTGAGCTCGAAATGCAGCTTGAAGATAATTCATAGCGCTATTAGTATTTGAAAGGAAAAGAACCGCAGTCCACTCAGGAATATTAACCCCCGTTGTCAGTTTACGAACAGTAAGCGTAATGGTTTTACTCTGACTCGGATCTCCTATTGCTTGTCGAACCTTATCCAAATCGCCATTTGTTGCGACTTCGTTGCTATCTGACTTATCATCTTTAACAACATTAACAATTTTGTATTCCTTTCCAAAAATCCGATGTTCATTAAGTAATTTTTCGAAAGCGTTCGCTTCTTTAACTCCGGGTAATAACCATAATGTATGCCGTAATTCATTACGATATTGCTTAGTTGAAAAGGGGTAATTAGTGTTACTATCTTGATTAGTAATATTATCTAAGAATGCATTAATAGCAACTTTATGAACAAACTCATTGTTTTCATTCACACGGAAAAATTCACGGAAATTAAAGGATTTTGAATCATCTAAAAAGCGTTCTTTATTTTTCATCTCAAACGTAAACATATTGACTTTTGGTAATGATTCATACGGGTTTTTCTCTGTAGGATGTTCTAATGAATAACGGAGTTTCGCCAATTGTTCCATTGGGTAATCCCATGTATAAACAGATTCCTCACTGTACTGATCTTGAATATTGAACGGAGTTCCACTCAATGATAAAATTTTTGTGTTGTCTTTTTCAAGTGATTTCAATACATTATCTGCAAGCTCAGTCTGTGTCCCTTCATGTGCTTCGTCAATGATAATTAAATCCCAATCAACATCAGTAAATTCTCTTAAATTTACTTTTCCTCCTCCATATCGGAGCTTTTGAATAGACACAAAATAAATAAATGGAGTGTTTCCTGATTTCAAATCTTTTAACTTAAACTGCGTATCTTCTGATCCATAGCGATAGCCTTCCTCTGCCATCTTCATCTTTCCAAAATCCTCAAACCATGAATCAGAAACTACAGGTCGATGTGTCATAATCAAAACTTTGGTATATTTTTGTTCTTTTATAAGTTCTAAGGATGTCAACGTTTTCCCAAAACGCATTTTGGCATTCCATAGCATTTTTTTATTTTTTTTGAAATTTTTTCGAGTTTTTTCTACCGCTAATGATTGTTCTGGGCGAAGTGTAATATGATTGTCAGCATTTGTACTTCCAACACTATCAAGTGCAGATTGCCCTTCTTTTACTGCTTTAATTGCTGACTTTGCTGTTTCTACATCTGTTTCAAACCATTCGGATCCATCTAGGAATTCGGGACGCTTTATTCCTGAACGTTTCAGTACTTCATGAACATCATGATCATGAAACCACGTTTTGGTTGATTTTTTCCATGCTAATTCGACCCATTCAAGGACAAATTTAATCCCTGAAGTTTTCATATATTGATTGATTCTTTTTGCGCCTACTGTTCTTAAAAATTCGCTGTTTGGAGACCAATCAACTTCAAAATCATCATCAGGAGCTGTAGCTTCTCCTATTTTTTGTGCATCCTTATAAGCTGGAAACATTCCAGAGGTGTTATCGGCTGTTTGAATATAAATTAATTTACGCTCTGCTGTTTGATAGAGTTTCTCAGCTTGTGGCTCTAAGAAATCTAAATATGCTGTTTTAATATCAATTTCAAAATAATGATTCATATACCAAACTAAAATTATAAAAATTTTATGGAGTGCTTGTTTAGCGTTTTCCTGTGTAGCACTACGGCTATTTAGATTGTGCGCTGAATCATTTCCTAGACGTTTAATTTCATAAAATGATTCAATTATAAATTGATCAATTGAATCATTTTTAAGTTCACGTAAAACATCATTAAAACTAGAGCGTTCTGATAATACAATATGTTCTTTTATTGCAATTTCATTGGCAGTATTCTCAGCTAATTTCCTGACTTTTGTAAGCGTACCTTCATAATCTTTTTCCGTATAATTTTTTTCAGCAAAGTTAGCCGTTTGAAATAATTCAGCTGTTTCTAGTTCTAAAGTTAAAAATTCAAAATTTGACATATCATCCCTCTCCCAACTTATATATTTTCTTAATATCTATTATGACTGAATCATACTTTTTCTCTTTGTTTTCTTCATCAAACATTTCAAAATCAAATAAACTAAGTTGGCCTTCTGAGATTCCTTTTTCTAGCACTTCTTCATTTTCAAATAAACTTGAAAAGGTAAACTCAATTTTTTCCACTTTACTACTAGAATCTTTAATTTTTTTCCATTCATTAAATATAATCGGGATATCATAATCAGGGTGTTTCTTAGTTAAGGTATTTCCTCGGACGATATTTCTCCGTATTATATACATAGCAGACTTATATAGATCTGTTGAACTGTGAAGTTGTTCTTGAAAATTTTTTTCATACCAATTTAGATAATGGATTAACATACGCGAGCGAGCTATTTCTAAATTATCTGCTAAAAATTCAATACCATAAATAGAACTCAAAGCAAATAATGATTTTGTTTTCCAATGTCCTGAGCTAAAATGATCAGTTACAGACTTTAATTTACGTTCTAAAATTGCAACTAAGAAATTTCCATCCCCAGCAGCAGGCTCTAAAAAGGTGGCTTCTATATTTTCGCAAGCTTGTTTAATCCCTTCAACATCTAACATTTTTTTGACCATCCATTGAGGGGTAAACACTTCTCCATGTTGCTGGACACGTTCTTTTGATTTAATTAATTTTTCATGGTCCACAATATTTCTCCAGTCTTACTAAAAAATTTAGTTATCTTTATATACTTTCACATTCTTCCAAAATGCCACCATTTTTTATTTTTTTTCTGAGGCTCTTCTTTTATTTCATTTTTGTCCTTAGATGGGGGTGCCTCCAGATCTTTTTCATCTTCTCGTACTGGTAACATCAAAGATTTTAATTCCTTAATTTCTTCTTTATATTCTTCAAGTAATTTTTTATCTTGTAAGGCTAAACGTTGTTGCTGGTCTAACAAATTAGTTAGTTTTTCTATTTGTTGGTCTTTGCTACTTATTTGTTGGTCTTTGGTAGATATGATTTTATCCTTGTCTATTTTCAAATACTCAACTTCTTTGATTAATCTATTGATAAAGGGATTATCTAATTTTTCATCTTCAAAATTTTCTTTGCTACTTATTTGTTGGTCTTTTGTATTTGATTTGCTACCACTTTCTACTTTACCTAAAATTATTTTTTCTGCTTTAGAATTTATTAGATTAGACCCATTGGAACTTTTAAGCTGTAATTCTTTTGGTAACCTTTGGTAGTGATATTGAATATTTTGTTTTGTAACACTCAACTCATCCGCCAGCTCTTTGATCGTTTTTAAATTTTCACTCATGGATTTCTCCTTTACCTCTACCTCGAACACTTGCACGTTCTGGTTGTTCAAGGTCTTGTAATTTTACAGTTGGCAGGTATTGTTCAATTGCTTTTTTTAGATACTTAGCTATATTACGTTTTGAATAGGCTTCTTGTTTAGCTCTCACATAAGAGAGGTGGTCTTTGACCCCATTCAACCCTCGTAAGGCTTTCAGCTCGTCATAGAGAGGGTACACGTGCGCCTGCAATCCTGCCATAAGTGACGTATCGGTCATTTCATAAGGACTTAATAACATATTATCCAACAATAACCGTGTGTACTTGCTTTCCATTGCCTGCTTAACTAGAACCGCTTCGCTTTGTTCTTTTTGCTTTTTATCTACTTGAAAAGCCGTATCTTCCAACTTGTAGCTGTTATCGTCCGCTCGGCGTTTCTTCTCAATATGAAAAACAATAGAATCAATCGAACGTCCTTTTTTGACTTTCTCATAAGACACGTTAAAGGATGTATGGGCGTTGATTTCTTCAATGGCATTTTTTAATACACGGTTTTCAAAACTTTGAAAACGTGTATATTCATTAATCGTATCAGTGATTTCTCGCAACTCTTTCACTGTGATTGAGGGGTTGCGGTAGGCTTCCACTTGCTCGGCTCTCCGTCCACCTTTAACACTATAATGCTCGTACTGGCTATAATTCATAGCTAACCAACGATATAAGATAAGACTGTACTTGCTATTAAGTTCTTTCAATTCAGAGATTTTATACTGTGTAAATTCTGCCTTTAAATCAATCAGATAAGGCATAATAAATTGATTAAATTGTATCATTACATCATCATTGTAGCTGTTCCATTTAACAGTTGGTATTGGGACGATACTTGTCATTTCATACCCTTTATTTTTTTCTTCTTTAATTTGAAAAAAAGCTTGTTTCTGCATATACTCAATCGCTTCTTTAAAACGAGTATGTTTACTTGCTGAAGATACATCAAAAAAAGAAAATAATTCTTTTTTTGAAAGATAGATTATATTATCTTTGGGCGGATTTTCTGTATCAATGCAAGACACGGCTAATTCAAACATTTTTAAAGCGGTCTTTTGCATTTTAGCGATTGAAGTGATCAAGCTATTATGCTCGACCACTTTACGTTTTTCGATTTCATTCAAGGTATACACCTGCTTTTGATTTTCTGATATAATAGACATAGACATACTCCTTTGTGAGTGTTTTGTGATTAAGCATAGAGAAGTGATTTAGACGTCAATTTTCTCTATGCTTTCATTATACAAATATATAGCAACTTAATCAAGTTTTTGTTGCTATATACATCGTTTTTTGTTGCTATATACATCGTTTTTTGTTGCTATAAAAATCTGTCCTTCCTTGCTACCACTGACTTTTTTTCCACGCAAAAGAAACAAAAGAATAAAATATATAAGATAAATGTAATATAGGCTTCGCCTTTTTTTATTTTTTTCAAAAATTTAAAACTAAAGGTCAAAATCATCCAGTAACGAAAACAGACTGAGCAATATACAAATTGCTCAGTCTGTTTTTTTAGATAATATTTATAGATCTTCTGTTTTGATTTCAAAATAGCCTTCGTAATAATAACTCGCATCAATTCCTTTAAAGAATTGTTCTTTTCCTAAATCATCGGTTAAAGCCTTTTGAATCAAATATTTTAATTCATTGGTGCTGACTGTACTACGGATCATGGCATTTAAATACTCATCCTTATCAATTTGATTCCAATCTACGATTTTATGCAGTTTACTTTTAAGCATTAAGTCTAACCATATTCGAGTGGCACGTCCGTTGCCTTCTCTAAACGGATGGGCTACATTCATATCCGAGTACTTATCAATAATTTCATCAAAAGTTTCTTGAGGTAATTTATCAATATACTCGAGTGTTTGCGCTAAAAAAATGCGTGGCGCAAATTGAAAGTTCCCTTTCGCAATATTCACTTCTCGAATTTTTCCTGCAAAGTCGTAAATATCTTGGAATAACAACTGATGAATTTCAGATAAGCCTTGAAACGTCCCAATTTCCAGTTCATCTAGTTTCCCAGACTCAAACAACTCTTTAGCTCTTGTTTTCGTTAAGATTTCTTCTTGCTTAGCTAACTCTGCTGAATTGGTTAAACCTAATTTATTATCTAAAACCAAAATATCCCCTCACTCTCTATTTTTTCGGAAAGATTCTTTTGAAAATTTTTGGACGTTGATCAAACCATGTTGAAGCGGTATACATTAATCGAAAACTGCCATAAATGCCAGCACCGATTAAACCAAATCCACCTAATCCAAGAATGACTGCCCCATAAGGATGTTTAGGCTTTATTTCCATCACTGTGTCATACAAAATATGCAAACCCCAACCATCCCAGATCCCTTTATAAATCCATCGTCCGATGAGAATACCGACAACTAAGAAACAGAACAGGCAGACAATGTTCGCAATCAGAATACCGTAACGTTCGACAATCTCACGTTTGCGATCTGCTTTTACCTGCTCTTTTTGTTCATTCAGTTCTTTTTTCAAAGCGAGTAATGCTTGTTTTTCAACTTGAATGTCTTTCAGTATGGTCGCTTTTAAGTTTTCTGCCTCTAAACGATGGAGTTGTTCTTGAATGGCAGACTCAATTTTTTGATTCGCAACAGCTTCTATTTTTTCTTGGTAGTCCCGAAAGTCTTTATTAACTTCTTGACGGACTAAGCGGTCTAGTTCTGGAACGTTACTGAAATCAATTTTGCCATTTTTATAAGCATTTAATACTTGAACAACGAGTTGTTCATCTTTATTCATCGACTCATCCCCCGATCATGATCTTTTGTTGGTTTCTTTTCGGACTGTACGTCTCTATTCGCTTGTTGTTCTTGCTCGTAATTTTTCATGTCCTTTGAAAAGCGACGTTCAAAATCATCGAGGATTTTCTCTTTTGTTTGCTTTAATTTTCTTGTAACGCGTTGAGTAAGTTCTGGTACTCGTCCTGCAAGCTGTTTGATTGTGTCAATAAATCGATTAGTTGTTGATTCTCGTTTGAGAGCTTCTGATTTTCTTGGTTCAATTGCTTGTTCAAGGCTAACAATTTCTGATTCTCTTTGTTGAGTGTCTCGCTCAAGCGGAGTAATCGCTGGTTCTCGTTGTTCAACAGCTCTAAATTCGTTTTGTCTTGCTCGGTTTTCCAACTCATGTAAAATGGTCTCCCTTCCAAAATCAGAACCCAATCGGGTCTCTCGTGCTCGTCTTTGCTTATTATTGGCGTCTAAAAAGGCGTATGAGAACGTTTGGCCTCTTTCTGATAGAATTACACCATTATCGGATAAGCGCTCTTTAAACGTCTCATATGAGCTCACAGAGACATCCTGAAGCGATTTATTGATTCTTTCTCTCAAATCATCCATGTAAGAATACTCATTTTTGGCGATTAGTTCTTTTTCTGTCTCTGTTTGGCGCTCTTTTGGTGGCTCTAAAATGTGCCAGTTTTCTCGAGAAGCGAGTCGATCATTCATTTCTCGTGCTCGTTGAACGCTTTCTCCTTTTTGTTCTCTTAATTTCTTTCCTGTCTCTAAATTGACCTTATTGACAATGATGTGGTTGTGTAAGACGTGATTTTTTCCGTCTAAATGCGTATAAACAGCACTTTGATGGTTAGGATAGAGATTTTCTGCTAACTCAACGCCTAAATCGTTGGCTTTTTGCCAGTCCTTTTGTACTTTCGGATTCAGTTCATCTAAGGCGAAAGATTGGGTAATACGCAAGACTTGATTGGATTCTTTGGTTTGGTTATGAAGTTGTCGAACGACATCGAATTGTTCTTTGGCAATAAAGGGATCAATCCCGTTAGTTCCACCCACGGCAACTGCCCGACAATTTGTCAGCTCCACAGGACGTTCCAATTGATGGTCTTGTAGCCACTGTTCAGTTTTTTCATGCATAGGTCTGTCTTGACCTAAAGCATAATTAAGGGCGCTCGCTGCACTTGCGCCATTGCTTATTTTTGCAATTGTTGCCATAACTCTTGATACCCCTTTTGAGCTTGAGCGAGTACTCCGTATGTATAGCGTAAAGCCTCGATCAGCTCTTTATCTTGGTTGTCCATTCGATCGAATTGATTGAGTTTCTTGGCGATTTGATTTAAATTGGTTCCTTGTTTTGAGAGTTCTAGCAATAAAGCTTTCGCTTGGTCATGTTCGAGATAAGGTTTTTTTAAATGAGATTTTTGTGCTAATTTTTTCGCATAGAGATTCGGAGAGAGTCCATATGTTTCTCCTGAAATTTTCAGCTTATTGTATTGTTCTTCAGATAATCTAAATTGAATGTACTTTGTTTGATTTTGTGATACTTCTTTCTGATCCATAAATAGCCTCCTCAAAGATAAAATGCCCCAGCGCTCATTCCTCAATCGCCCTTTGTCATTGATTTTGTAATAAGCATTGCGCCCTATTCGGTTACAATCATTATAACAAAATAGACTATATAAAACCATAAATACTGCAAGCTATCACATTGTAATACAAAGCACTTCGTTCTTGTATTACAATGTGGCTTGAAAAGGGGGAAGTTTCACTTTCCCCTTTTATCCCCTTTGGATTGTGTCGATTTGCTTAAAGCAAACGCCACCTACCCATTTTATAAAAATAAAATAGGCAAAAGATCTTTCTTTTTGTCATACAAAAAGAAGAAAAAAAGAGACGATTTTCGTCTTCCGAAATCGTCCCTCTTTTTTCTAAAACCATGGATGAACGAACAAAAAATCTCTCGTATTTTGTTTGTTCATTCACTAAAAATATGCGAACAGTATGGCTTCATTCAATCCTGTTCTTACAAGTCAAACGCAAAAATGGGTTCTGTTGCAAAGTTTCAATACTGAGTACAAAAGTCCCATTCTGATACTTTGACTATGCTGGTATACCCATCAAAACTTTAATTTCAGTAGATGCCGAAAAGCCGAAGAGCGTTCCATTTCTTCGGTTCTTTTTGTATATGCCTCTCAATGCTTCTATGCCCTTAATCGTAGTTGATGCAGTACGAAGACTTTGATAAAGTTTATTTCGACGTTTAACAGGTCTATGATCTTGCTCAATTAAGTTATTGAGATACTTGACTGTCCGGTGCTCAGTTTCGCTGTATAGCCCCTGCTTTTGTAACTTCCTAAAAGCACTAGCAATTGATGGTGCTTTATCTGTCACGATAACTTTCGGTTCCCCAAACTGCTTGTATAGTCGTTTAAAGAAAGCATAAGCAGACTGAGTATTTCTCTTTCGTCTTAGCCAAATATCCAGTGTCATGCCTTCTGAGTCGATTGCACGATAGAGATAATGCCACTTCCCTTTAATTTTAATATAAGTTTCGTCCATTTTCCACGAATAAAAGGACTGTCTATTTTTCTTTTTCCAGATTTGATAGATCAGCTTACCATATTCTTGAACCCAACGGTAAATTGTTGTGTGAGAAACGTTAATGCCACGATCATATAACATCTCTTGAACATCACGATAACTCAAATTATAGCGAAGATAATACCCAACAGAGATAATAATCACGTCTTTTTGGAATTGTTTGCCCTTAAAATGATTCATCTATTGTCCTCGCATTCTTTTTTATTACATTTTACAATAAATCAGGTGTTATGGGGAACTTTGCAACAGAACCATCCTTATGCAGGCGGAGGCTGTACCGATTTTGTTTGGCAGTACTTTGCCGCTAAAGGAATATATATAGCAAACATAGTAAATGGTAATGGAGGTTATTGGGGAACAAATGGTGTGAGTCAAGGAGTCTTGCGTCGAACAAATTTGGCTCCAGGAGTTATTGCTTCAGGATTTACTGACCATTTTACAGGATATGGAACGTCTACTACAGCTCGAACCTCACCATATGGTCATGTGGCAGTAGTAACTGGGGTGAACCCAGATGGAACATTTAACGTTCAAGAAGCTGGATATGGTGGGACATTTCCTTGGGGAAATGTTAGAACAAATATTAGCCCAGAAAATGTAGTATTCCTACTCCCAAATTAAAAAATACAATACTAGATACATATCTAGTATTGTATTTTTAGATAACTGCCAATTAATTTAATAATATCCTTAATTCCAGATGTGGCGTTGAAAAGTTGTACGGATTTTCGTAAGTTTCCAGAATTAATATAGAATTTTGCTTAAGTTTTTTAAGTCTAATTAATTCATCCGTTATCTTATCAGGTTCAATATGTTGTGCTTGAACACAGACATGATCAATATGCAAAATTTTTATGTTTTTTAACTTTGATGAGTGGCCCCGAACTTTTAAGGCAAGAAATTTATCGTAGTTACCATACTGGAGTGAATAATAACACCCAATTCGGTTAAAAAATTCTATTTCTAAATCCTTCAACATAGAGATAGTTTTATTAATTGTATCATAGTACTTATTTGAAAAAAATACATCATCGAAAGGTATCAAGATAAAATCCTCATGAGTTTGCTCTAAATCAACATTAATTGATGAGTCTAGTTTTTGAGATAAGCTTATTTCATTTTGTATATATTCTAAAAATTGCTTATCCTCTTTTAATTGCTTTTCTTTTAATTCTAATATGTTACTAGCTTTTCTAATGATTTCGATCAAATTGATCTCAGTTTCGGACTTAATAAAGTCGTTAAAAGTCCCTAGAGGAATTCCATAATCAGCACATAATTTTATAATTTTCACATATGGAATATGTGCATGAGAGTAATAGCGGTAACCATTATTAGCATCAATTAATGCTGGATGTAAAATGCCGATAGACTCATAATATCTTAAAGCCTTGATATGTATACCAGAATAGCTGCTAAGTTTTCCTATAGTCAAATAATTTTTATTTTCCATTCTTTCTCCTTGACCTTACCGTAAAGGTATAGTTTATAATATCAGTATAACATATAAAAATATTTATATCATTTAGAAGAGGTATCTAATATGAAAAGCTTAATTACAGCTTTAAAAGAAAAGAGAGCATTACGCTTATATTTTATCGGAATAATAATTTTTATCATCGGATTATTACTCCCAATATCAAGTACAGTCAGAGTTTTAATTAGCATAATAGCAACTATTTTATCGGGATATCATGTAATGCTTGAAGGGATAGATGATACCATAAAAGAGACAGTCAAAAAGAAAAGATTTACTCCTAATACGCATATTTTAATGACACTTGCCGCAATAGGTGCAATTTTCTTAGGAGAAGCCGTTGAAGCTGCTCTACTAATCTTTATATTCGCAGGGGCACACTTTCTTGAAGAATATGTTGAGGGAAAAAGTAAACGGGAAATTACTAAACTAATAGAACTAAATCCTACGGAAGCTCGTTTAATTAATAATGAGGGAAATATAGAAGTAGTTTCGATTGATAAATTAAAAATAGGTGATAGACTTCAAGTTTTGAATGGAGCGCAAGTTCCAACTGATGGTATCATACTTAATGGTTCAACAAGCATTGATGAGTCAACCATAAATGGTGAAAGTATTCCTCGAGAAAAAAATGTTGGTGATATTGTTTTTGGTTCAACCATTAATGGTACAGGTACATTCACTATGAGAGTATCCAAGGATAGCAAGGATACAGTATTTTCTAAAATATTAACTATGGTTGAAGAGTCACAAAATAACCTTTCACCAACTGCCGATTTCATAAAACGTTTTGAACCACACTATGTCAACGGAGTATTAGTAATATTTTTAGCTTTACTTATATTTTCTCCAATGTTTTTAGGCTGGACATTAACGGAAACAATTTCAAGAAGTTTAGTCTTTCTAGTCTCTGCTTCACCATGTGCCTTAGCTGTTGCTGCAATTCCTGCAACATTAGCTGGAATATCATCTTTAGCAAAACAAGGAATACTATTTAAAGGGGGGAATTTTCTTTCAAATTTAATTAATTTAAAAGCTGTAGCTTTTGATAAAACAGGAACATTGACAGAAGGAAAACCAAAAGTAGTAGATTTCTATTTTAATCCCGAACTTGATGGTGAATCCTTTAGAAATACATTAGTAGCAATGGAAAAGCAAAGTAATCATCCATTAGCAAATGCTATAGTTAATAAATTTGAAACTCAAAAAGTTGACTACGATATAAAAGTTGAAAATGAACTTGGGACAGGATTGAGCGCAACCTATCAAGGAGAAAGCTATCGAATTGCTAAACCAAGTGCATTTAAAATGGTAAGTCAAGAATGGATTGAAAAACAGGAAAACTTTGAAAATGAAGGAAAAACGGTAGTATTTATTGCTGTTAACGATAAAGTCGAAGGTTTAATAGCAATTCAAGATACTCCTCAAAAGACTGCAATTTCAGCAATTCAATATTTAAATAAGAATCAAATAAAAACTATTATGATAACTGGTGATGCAGTATTAACAGGAAAGGCAATTGGAAAACAGTTAGGTGTAAGAGATGTGCAGGCAAATGTAATGCCTGATGAAAAGGCAAAAATAATAAATGAAAATAAAGAAAAATATGGTCCAACCGCGATGGTCGGAGATGGTGTTAACGATGCACCAGCACTTGCTGTAGCAGATGTAGGTATTGCGATGGGAGATGGCACAGATGTAGCTATAGAAACTGCAGATGTAGTATTAATGAAGAATGACCTTGGGAATTTTGTGAGTGCACATAAAACTTCTAAAAGATTAAAAAATATTGTAACTCAAAATATAATATTTGCTTTATTAGTTGTTCTATTTTTAGTGTATATTAGTCTTTGGAAAAATGCCTCCGTGGTACTAAGCATAACATTGCATGAGGGAAGTACTCTGGTTGTTCTGCTAAATTCATTGAGATTATTATTGCCAAATAAAAAAATATAGAAGGAGAACTATAAATGTTTAAAAATATATTTCAAAACTTAACTGGACAAGCACAAGAAATTTTGGGAAATATAACCGAAAATATTCCTGAACAAATTCAAAACGTTGCAGGAGGTATAACCGAAAATATCCCTGAACAAATTCAAAATGTTGCAGGAGATATAACCGAAAATATCCCTGAACAAATTCAAAATATTACAGATAGTATTACCAAATTTTTGGGATAATATAAATTTTTCTCATCTTTTGAGAATATGAAATTTTATTATGCCTAATCAAATGTATCGAACTAGTTTGAAACCCAAAGACCACCTCGTTATATGCCATGAATCAGTCAGAAGGCTTGATATTCGATCAACCAGATACATACGAGGTATCCTTTAGAAAGATTTTAGATATATTAATTGAGTCACTACAATCAGGTGGCTTTTTTTGTTCAGTATTGAGGTCGGTATCAAGGTCAGTATTAGGGTCAGTATTAGGGTCGGTATCAAGGTCAGTATTGAGGTCGGTATTAGGGTCGGTATTGAAAAGTGTTATCGACCTTAAGAATGGACTAACAATTATTTATAGCCATGCTTTGAGAAAAAGCAAACTTTTCCTGAAACTTATATTTTTTGGTTCTGTTGCAAAGTTTTAAATAAAGAATAAAATCCCTTACGGTATCTATAATTTAAGCTGGGATTCCCAATAATACCTTGATTTCAGTACAGACCGAAAACCCGA
>OLRZ01001325.1_pt1 | contig 16978 bp, 12 predicted proteins | sample 1671931 | NCBI WGS metagenome assembly OLRZ01 (sample SAMEA3136627, study PRJEB25190) | human gut metagenome | reverse complement strand
AAGCCCGGTATTGTACAGCCCGTAAAACAGCCGGAAGTTTCTTTCCCGGGCCCAGTCAAGCTCTTTGGAAAACAGCGCGGCAAGCAGGAAAAACACCGTTCCCAGCAGGAACAGGTGCGTGTGTACCAGGCCCAGCGCCGTGCGCCCGGAAAACCCGTTGAATTTTGTGAATTCACGGTAGAATACGCCGCCGGCCATCGCGGCCAAAGCGTAAATGAATGCGGTGTTCAGCAATTTTTTCATTTGACAGTCTCCTTCCTTTTACGATGCATATCCGAAAAGCCCATCCAGACCACCCACACATAAGCGCAGGTCTTGGGGATCATGAGCATGCCCACGAGCGGAACGACGTCGGCCCACAGCACCACCGGGATATAGAACGCGAAGCTGAGCACGATGGCCAGCCACATCCAGCGGAAGGCCCTGTCCCCCGTCTGCCGCGCGCCGCGCAGGAATACCACGATGACCAGCGCGCCCAGCAGTGCGAACGGAACGTTGCGCCAGATGCCCCAGGACAGCGGCGGGTTCGCCGAAAGCCACGCATTCTGCGGGAACAGGCACAATCCGATGCGTGCCGCGGCCAGCGCGTATACGGCGCCCGTCAGCGCCCGGATGTGCAGGCCATAGCGCCGTTTTCCAATATGGTAAAGAATAACGTAAAATATTGTCATTGTAATGGACGTGATGAATTTGCCCGCTCCCAGTGCTGCCGCGTGGGCCGCCAGGCCGTCGGTACACAGCGCCCAGGCCCGGGGCACCAGATGAAATGCATCGCCGCAGCCCAGAATGACGGCCATCCAGCCGAATAATTTCGTTTCCCGGTCCTGCGCGCTTTTTACCATGATACACCCCAGCGTCACCACCGTGACAAGATAGGCGGCGTCGAACAGAGTTTCCATAATTGCCTGCATATGCTTCTCTCCAATCTGAACGATGTTCATTTTAATGAGTGTATTTCCCCGCACCCGGCTGCCCGGGCACGGGGAATTTTCCTTTTTCAGTGCAAGGCCCGCACTGCCTGCATCAATAAATCAGGCGGCAGACGACTTCCTGCAAAAACGAGGCGTCCTCTCTGTCCGCCCGCAGCATCGACATCATCGTGCCGAATACGAAGGATACGAATTGCTCACGGGTGAAAGCCTCCGTAAATGCGCCGGGCCGCACACGGGCATCCCTGGCAAGTACAGCCAGCATGCCCGCTCGAATGTGCTCCCAATACTGCATTTCCAGCGCTTTTCCCTGCTGGCGCTCGGCCTCGTTCAGGCTTGCCAGCTCCCGCAGGAAGGTGTGCTCAAACTGGGCCAGATGCGTGCGCAGCGCGGTATAGATCTGCCCGCATACGGCGCTGAAATCCGAGCCATGGGTAAAATCACAGGAGAGGCCGCCGTGGAACACGCGTTTCCAAAAATCTTCAATCACAGCCAGCACAAGGTCCGCCTTGGCGGGATAATAATTGTATACAGTGCCGACAGACACGCCGCACATGGCGGCCGTGCGGCGGATGCTCGTGCCGTTGAAGTTCGCGCCCTCAAAGACGACCATGGCCGTGTCGCCGACGATCTCGGAGTTGGCGCCGCCCATGACGCCGGCCACCGCGACGGGCTTTTCCTCGTCGCAGATGCACAGCATGTTCGGCGTGAGCTTACGCGCATTGCCGTCGAGCGTCTGGATGGTCTCACCCTCGCGCGCGGTGCGCACGATGATCTGCTTGCCGCCGATGCACGAGAAGTCGAACGCGTGCATGGGCTGGCCGTACTCGAGCATGACGTAGTTGGTAATATCGACGATGTTGTTGATCGGGCGCACGCCGCTGTTGCGCAGGCGCTCGCGCATCCACGCCGGGGACGGGCCGATCTTGACGTTGCGCACCATGCGCGCGGTGTAGCGCGGGCAGAGCGCCGGATCGTCGATGCGGATGCTGACGTGATCGTGAATGTCCTCGCCGCTGCCGGGGACCTCGGGCGTGTGCAGCTTAAGGGGCTTGTCAAATGTCACGGCGGCCTCACGTGCCAGACCGATCACGGACAGGCAGTCCGGACGGTTCGGCGTGATCTCAAACTCGACCACGTGGTCGTCCATACCGATGACGGCGGCAATGTCGTCGCCGGGCTTCACGCCGTCCTCCTGCATGACCCACAGACCGTCCTCGATGGCGTAGGGGTAGTCATGCAGCGTCAGGCCGAGCTCCTTGAGCGAGCACATCATGCCGTTGGAGAGCTCGCCGCGCAGCATGCCGGCGTGGATCTCCTTGCCGTCGGGCAGGAGGGAGCCGTCGAGCGCGACGGGCACCATGTCGCCGACCTTCTGGTTCTGTGCACCAGTGACGATCTGCAGCGGCGCATCGCCGCCCACGTCGACCTGACAGACCCACATGTGGTCGGAGTTTGTGTGGCGCACCATCTCCACGATGCGGCCCGCAACGACATTCTGAATGTTCTTGTGCAGATCCGTGAACGTCTCCACCTTGGAGCCGGAGAGGGTCATTGCCTCGGAAAAGTCGTGGTCGGCCCAGGCCGAGCAGTCTACGAATTCATTGAGCCATTTTCTGCTTAAAATCATGGTAGCCTCTCCTTTCTCAGAACTGCTGCAGGAAGCGCACGTCGTTTTCGAAGATCAGGCGCAGGTCGCTGATTTTGAACCGGCGCATCGCCAGACGCTCCAGACCCATGCCGAAGGCCCAGCCGGAGTAGACGTCCGTGTCGATGCCGCAGCCCTCGAGCACCTTCGGGTGGATCATGCCGGCGCCGAGGATCTCGATCCAGCCCTCACCCTTGCAGGTGGGGCAGCCCTTGCCGCCGCACTTGTGGCACTGCACGTCCATCTCGCAGCTCGGCTCGGTAAACGGGAAGTGGTGCGGGCGGAAGCGGGTAACGGTGTTCTCACCGTAGAGCTTTTTCACAAGTGTGTTGAGCGTGCCCTTCAGGTCCGCCATCGTGACGCCCTTGTCGATGACCATGCCCTCAATCTGGTGGAACATGGGCGAGTGCGTGGCGTCGACCTCGTCCTTGCGGTAGACACGGCCGGGGGCGACCATGCGGATCGGCAGCGGCTTGCTCTCCATGGCGCGCACCTGCATCGGGGAGGTCTGCGTGCGCAGGAGGATGCTGCTGTCCTCGGTCAGATAGAACGTGTCCGACCACTCGCGGGCGGGGTGGCCCTCGCTGGTGTTGAGCTTGGTGAAGTTATATTCGGCCTCTTCAATCTCGGGGCCTTCGAGGATCTCGAAGCCCATGCCGACGAAAATGTCCTTGATCTCATCGAGCACGATGTACATCGGGTGCTGGTGGCCGAGCTCCGGTGCTTTGCCGGGCATGGTCACATCGAGCGTCTCGGCCTTGAGGCGCATCTCGAGCATGCGCGCGTTGAGCGCCTCGCGGCGCTGGTCGATCGCTTCCTCCAGCTCGGCGCGCACCTGGTTTGCCAGCTGGCCCATGGCCGGGCGCTCCTCCGCCGACAGACGGCCCATCTGCTTGAGGATGGCGGTCAGCTCACCCTTTTTGCCGAGGTACTTCACGCGCAGGTTTTCCAGCGCGGTGACGTCGTCCGCCTGCAAAATGGCGGCGACGGAAGCCTCGCGCAGCTTCTGCAGCATTTCTTTCATGCAAACAACTCCTCCGTTGCAAGATTTTCGTGGTTTGTTGCGTTTCTTGCCGGATCGCGGACAAAAAAAGATCCTCCCGTCCCGCATACAGGGACGAAAGGAAACTTCCGCGGTACCACCCGAATTCGGCGCGTGTGCGCCGCACTCTGTGCGCGGTAACGGGCGGACCCGCCGGGGATTGGCCGGAGCTCACGGGCGAACAAAGCACGTTTCTCGCAGGACGCTCTCAGCCGATGGCGTCCCTCTCTGGCGCGGAACTTTGGTACTATTTTCCCGATCCAAGCAATAAACTCAATAACAAAGCTATTTATACCACACTTTGCGCCACAAATCAATGTAAAAGGGGAAGAAAATTTGACGCGGCGCGCCGCGGCGTGCTCCTCGGCACGGCGCTGCTTCTGCTCATCGCTTACAGTGTGCTGCTTGCGGTGATGGCTGTGCCGGAGACTGCGGACGCGGAGCTGCCGATGCTGGCGCTCGCCTACGGCCTCAGCCGCCCGCTGGGCTATGTCTACGGCATCCTGCTCCTGCTGTGTATGTACGGCTCGGCGCTGTCCATGACCGTCGCCATCACGACCTACGCCTCGGCGCGGTCGGAGCGCGTGGAGAAGCGGCGCGGATGGTTCATTCTCGCGCTGGGAGCGCTGGGCTACGCCGCGAGCAGCGTCGGCTTCGGCGACCTCATCAGCGTCGTCTATCCGGTCTTCGGCTACTGCAGCAGCGTGTTCATCGTCTGCCTGCTCGTCCATGCCGCGCAGGTGCGAAAAAAAGAGCGAAATTTTTTTGAAAATGCAGGAACAAAAGAGGAAGAAATTTCGTCTTAAAAACAGCACAGAGAAATGGTTACATTTTGTATCCAAATTGTAACCATTTCGCAAAGACTTCTTAAGAAACCTGTGTTATACTGTATGAAGTGTATTACACACAGCAAATCCGGGAAAGGAAGAACAGCAACATGGAACAGACGATGGAACCCGTCGCGCAGACGACGCCGGCGCAGAGCGCCGTGGAAACGCCTACCCCTGCCGGCGCACCGGGCAGCGCTCCAACGCCGCCAAAAAACAGGAAAAAACGCAAAAAGACCGTGCGGCGCATCATTGCCGCCGTATTGGTGCTTGCGATCGGCTTCACCCTCTTTAAGAAATTCGGAAAGAAGGATGGCGAGGCGGAGATCGGTACCGCCATTGTGGACTACGGCTCCATCACCTCGATGGTCAACGGCAGCGGTATGGTCAAGGCGAAGAAGAGCGAGAGCATCACGCTTGCGACCGCGGGCACCGTGGGCGACGTCTTCGTGACCGAGGGGCAGAAGGTCGCCGCGGGCGACCCGCTCTTCACCTATGATTCTCCCGATGCGGAGAAAAAGGTGCGCGAGGCAAAGACGAACATAGAGGGCTACCAGAAGCAGCTCAACGCGGCTTATAAAGACATTGCCAAGCTCAATCTGACCGCGCCCTACGCCGGCAAGCTCCTTGAGACCGTGAAGCTCACGGTCGGCGACGAGGTCGGCGCGCAGAAGGTCGCCACGCTCGTGGACGACACGCAGATGCGCCTCACGCAGTATTACAGCTACGCCTATCAGAGCAAGCTTTACGCCGGCCAGACCGTGCAGGTCTCCGTCCCCGCGCTGATGTCCTCGATCGACGGCAGGGTGGAGAAGGTACATATGGTCAAGCGTGTAACGAGCGAGGGCTCGGAGCTGTTCAGTGTCGAGATCGTGGTCCCGAACGCAGGCGTGCTCGCCAAGGATATGGCGGCCTCCGCGACCGTGGAGGTGAACGGTGAGACCGTTTATCCCTACGAGGCGGGTAAGCTGGACTATTACCGCACGAGCGAGCTGAGCATTCCCGCCGGCACGGTCGTTGCGACGAATCTGATCGATTATCTCTCGGTCTCTGCCGGCGAGCCGCTGGTGCAAGTCAACGGCGAGAACACCGAGAACACCATCTTTAATCTGGAGCAGAGCCTGCAAAAGGCACAGAAGGAGCTGGAGGAGGCGGAAAAAAATGCCGCCTACGCAAACGCCGTTGCGCCCATTGACGGTATGGTCATCGGCTTGAGCATCACACCCGGGCAGGAGATCACCGCCAGCGCGACCGCGCTGACCATCTCCGACACGAACACCGTCACCATCAGCGCGACGGTGGACGAGCGCAACGTCAGCTACCTCAAGGTCGGCATGGGCGTCGATCTGAATCAATGGGGCAATCCGAGCTTCGGCACGATCAGCTCCGTGAGCCTCTCGAGCAGCGTGAATAACGGTGTCGCGACCTATCCCTTCACCATTGAGGCGGATAATGCGGACGGTACGCTGCAAATCAACAGCAACATCAACTATAACCTCACCGCCAGCCAGAGCGACAACTGCCTTGTTCTGCCCATTCAGGCCGTGCGCACGGTGGGACTTGAGGACGGCACGAGCGCGACGGTCGTCTATCTCAAGGCGGACAGCATGCCCGACAATGCCATCGAGCTGCCGTACTCCGACGAGACGATCCCCGAGGGCTTCTATCCCGTGCAGGTCGAGATCGGCATTCAGGACAACAACAATGTCGAGATCAAGTCCGGCGTGGAGCAAGGCGACGAGGTCTTTACGCAGTACATGACCGGCTCCGCCACCAGCTGGGACAATTACGGCATGGTATATTGAGGATAGCGCCATGGCGAAATTGATCGAACTGCGAGACGTTTATAAGATCTACTCCGAGGGCCTTGAGAGCGAGGTCCGCGCGCTCGACGGCGTTTCGCTTACCATCGACCGGGGCGAGTTCGTTGCCATCGTCGGTCAGTCCGGCTCTGGCAAATCGACGATGATGAACGTGCTCGGCTGCCTCGACGTGCCGACCTACGGCGAGTATCTGCTCGAGGGAACGGACGTGAGCGAGCTGAGCGATATGCAGCTCTCGCGCATCCGCAACAAGGAGATCGGCTTTATTTTCCAGCAGTATAACCTCATCCAGTCGCTCTCCGTGCAGGAGAACGTCGAGCTGCCGCTTGTCTATCAGGGCATCGGCATCGACGACCGGCACGAGCTGGCCATCGAGGCGCTCGAGCGCGTCGGCCTTGTCGACCGCCGCAGGAATAAGCCAACGCAGATGTCCGGCGGCCAGCAGCAGCGCGTCGCCATCGCCCGCGCCATCTCGACCCGCCCGCCCATCATCATGGCGGATGAGCCGACCGGCGCGCTGGACTCCAAAACGGGCCACGAGGTGCTGCAATTCCTCCAGCAGCTCAATAAGGAGGGCAGCACCGTCATTCTCATCACGCACGACAACGGCATCGCCGCTACCGCGCGGCGCTGCGTCCGCCTTGCGGACGGCAAGATCGTTGACGACCGGCAGCAGGAGGTGGATTGGCTGTGAACATTTTACAGGCCTTCAAAATGGCGTGGCGCTCCATCATCGGCAAGAAGGGCCGCAGCGCGCTGACGATCCTCTCCATCTTCATCGGCATTGCCGCCGTCATGACCATCGTTTCGGTCATGGAGGGCATGAAGGCACAGATGATGAAGCAGTTTTCCGCGATGGGCGCGAACCGCGTTCAGGTGAGCATCTATTCATGGATGTACGACGCGGACGGCAACGATGTCAGCAAGGACTATTTCCCCGACCTTTACGAATACTGCCAAGGACTGAGGGAATATGTCATCGGCATTACGCCGAACGGGCAGGCGAACGCCACCGTGATCTATGGCACGAAGAACTCTTCCACGATGCAGATGGAGTATGACAAGCAGTGGAATCTCATCAGCGGTCCGCCGTCGCTCTACTACGGCTCCGACCAGTACAGCGCGTGCAACAATCTGACCGTTGCCAAGGGACGCGACCTTGCGTATCTGGACATTCAGAACTATAATCAGGTCTGCGTCATCGGCGCGGAGGCGGCGAAGATTTTCTTCGGCACGGTCGATCCGGTCGGCAAGACGCTCAAGGTCAACGGCAACAACTTCACCGTCGTCGGCGTTTACGCCGCGCGCGGCGATGAGGGCGACAACAGTATGAAGCAGATGGACAACATAGTCGTCTTTCCTTATACGGCGAGCCGCGTGCTTGGCGGTGCGCGCTTCACGGAATACATTGTCAAGGCGCGCGACAGCGAATCGGCGAACACCGCCATCGCCTACATCGGCGGCTTCCTCAAGGGACTTATCCCGCAGGGCAGCGGCGATTACGAGGTGCGGGCGGCGGACTACTGGCAGCAGTACCAGAATGAGTCGTTCAACATGATCGGTATGGTGCTCGGCGGCATCGCGGCGATCTCGCTGCTCGTCGGCGGCATCGGCATCATGAACATCATGCTTGTCACCGTGACCGAGCGCACCCGCGAGATCGGTATTCGCCGCGCCATCGGCGCGCAGCGCTCGAGCATTGTTACCCAATTTTTGATCGAGGCAGGTATGCTCTGCGGCATGGGCGGCATCGTCGGCATCATCTTCGGCACGATCGGCAGCGTGGTGCTCGGACGCATCATCTACCAGCAAACGATCTATCCCGTGCCGTGGGTCACCATCGCAGCCTTCGCGCTGAGCGTTGCGCTGGGCGTGCTCTTCGGCAGTTATCCCGCCATCAAGGCATCGAAGCTCCAGCCCGTGGAAGCGCTGCGGGCGGAATGAGAGGAGAAAAACTATGAAAAAGAGAGTATTTTCCGCGCTGCTCGCTCTTGTGCTGACGCTCTCGGCGGTGGTGCTTCCCGCCTCGGCGGCAGGCAGCTTCTCCGATGTGTCGGACAAGAAGACGGCGCAGAACGTGGAGGTGCTGCGGCTGCTCGGCGTGGTCGAGGGCAACGGCATCGGGCAGTTCAATCCCTATGCGCAGCTCACCCGCGCGGAATTTTGCAAGATGCTGGTCACACTGATGGGCAGCAGCGATGTGCTGCGCTACAAAACGGTGACGATCTTCCCCGATGTGCGCGCGAGTCACTGGGCCGCCCGCTATGTCAACTATGCCGTGCGCGGCGAGAAGCTGCTGGCAGGCTTGCCGGACGGCACCTTCCAGCCGGATCGCGCCATCAGCTACGGCGAGGCTGTGACCATTCTCATGCGCCTGCTCCGCACGGATGCGGACGCGGCCTCGGGCGGCATTTGGCCGGAGGGCTACATTGACCTTGCCAAGGCCTCCGGCGTGAGCGCGGGCGTGGAGCTTGCCGGCGGCGCGGCCATTTCCCGCGCGCAGGCGGCGCAGCTGTTCGTCAATGTGCTCGGCGCGAAGGCGACGAGCAGCAGCACCGATAAGGACGGTGAGACATCCACAACAACAAGGGTCTACAACCCTGCAAACTGTGTCTCGCGCGAGCGCGTAACGCTGATAGCCCTCAACGGCAATACCGCGCGGGTCTCCGGCGGGAAGAAGAACAGCTATGACCTTGTGCGCCCAAGCTCCGCCACGGTGCTCAACGGACTCAAGGGAGACCTGCTGCTCGACGCGGACGGCAAGGTCCTGACCTTTGTTCCTGTGGTGAGCAGCACGACAGGTGCGGCGGTGAGCAATGCGGCGGTTATTCTTTCGGCGGATAAGTCCACGAGCGGTATCAGTGCTTTGACGGGCGGCAGAACGGACTTCGCCGTTTACCGCAACGGCGTGCTCAGCTCCGTTTCCGCCCTGCGCAGAAATGATGTTGTTACCTATGACGCCTCGTCGAACACGCTTTACGCCTGCGATACGCGCGTGGCAGTGTATTATGAGGCCTGCGATCCCTCGCCCAGCGCGCCGAGCAGCATCACGGTGCTGAATGGAACGCAGTTCACTGTCCTGCCCACGGCGCAGGAGAGCCTGAGCAAATTCAAGCCCGGCAAGACCATGACGCTTCTGCTCACAAGCGACGGCAGCGTGGCCGGCGCCGTGGACAGTGAGAACTCGGCCCGCGCGAATGCGGTCGGAGTTGTGGATTCCAACGGCAAGCTCCAAATGTTCTGCGGCAGCAGCATCATCGAGATCGCCGGGACCTATTCTGAATACAGCGGCAAGCTCGTCGGCATCTCCGCTTCCAAAGATAAGCAGGTCAGCCTGTCGGCCAAATCCGGCGGTGCGAGCGGCAACTTGGATGTCCGCGAGGGAACGCTCGGCAGCAGAAAGCTCGCGGATAATGCGCTGATTTATGTGGACGGCGAGCTCAAGAGCCTCTCCGAGCTTACAGAGGTCATCATTCCGCAAAGCCAGATCATTTACGCCCGCACGAACAGCGGCGGTCAGATCGACCTGATCGCGCTGAGCGGCACGGGCGATGGTTCGGCGCTTTATGGCCGCGTGATAAAGGCCGAGAGCAGAGCGGACGGTTCGGATATCTCCGGCGGAACGATCTACAACCAGTTTATCACGATCGATCTCGGCGGAGGGAAGACGATTGAAAAGAGAGGCGGCTATTCCGTTCAGGTCGGCGACTTTGTCGCGGCGGTTGCGGGAGAGAGCAGCTTCACATCTGTGGTCAATCTGACCAAGTTCAGCAAGGTCTCCACCTCCGCGTGGGTCGGCACAACGGCGATCAACTACGGCGGACGCACCTACAATGTGTCCTCCGGCGTTCTGATCTGGAACCGCGACGGCCAAAGCTGGTTCACCGGCGGCGTGGATGCGGCGATCAGCTACGGCGGGACGATGAACCTTTATGTAAAGGACGGCATCGTTCGCGCAATTGAGATCGGCGGTTGATCCTCCGGAACCAATATGACAAACAGGAAGCCCGCAGCAAAAGCTGCGGGCTTCCTGTTTGATTTGTAGCATTGCGTCAGGATGTATTAGAGGACCATCGCCAGCAGGCGCGGCGTTACATAGGTCTCGATGATCGCCGCCGCGGCAAGCAGCGGCAGAATGACATAGAGGAAGAGCGTCGAGACCTCGGAGAGTGTTCGCAGGATGCGGACCTCCTTGTCTCCGCGCACGCGCGCGGTCACGCGCGAGCAGAGGTACAGCCCTGCCGCGCAGAAAAGCACGAGTGCGGGCAGCTCAAAGATGCCGTGGGGGAGGATGCCGACGAGGTAGACGCCAAGGCTTGAGCCACTGCGTACATAGTACGCGCCCAGCGCGCCGATCAGGAAGAAGTTGAAGCCGAGCGGGAAGGCCGCAAGATAGGCAAAGGGGACAAGACCCCAGAGGATCGCCGAGAATGCGGCGGTGAGGTTGTTGGCAAAAATAGCGGCCGCCATGTCCCGCGTCTCGGTGACGGAGCTGAGACCGGCGCTGTCGATCGCCTGCTCGAGCACGCCCATGACGTGATCGGTCAGCTGTGGAAAGAACCACGCGGCGGCGAAGCCGATGAGCGTGAGCAGCGGCGCGACGATGGCGGCACGGCGCGCCTCCTCGCCGTAACCGTTCCGCCACGCCTCGCAGAGCGTGCGCCGGAGGTAGGAGCTGAGTTCGTTCATCCGCCGAGCTTTTCAATGCCGCACTTCACGCGGCGGATCGTCTCGTCCTTGCCGAGAATTTTGCAGATCTCAACCGCACCGCCGGGGGTGACGAGCTTACCGGCGCAGGCGATGCGCAGGGGCCACATGAGCGTGGCGTTCTTCACGCCCAGCTCCTCCGCGAACGCGATGAGCATATCGTGGATGCCGTCGGTGGACCAGTCGTTCAGCGCCTCGAGCTTTGGGAGAACCTTCTGCAGCATCTCGAGCGACACCGCAGCGTCGGTCTTGGACTTTTTGTTCGTGTAGAACGCGAGGTCGTAGTCGGGGAGAGCGTCGAAGAAATCGACCTTCTCGGGGATGTCGGTGAGCCTTTCGCAGCGGGCTTGCAGCAGCGCCGCAATCTCGGAAGCGGAGTACGCCTCGTTCTTCACGCTCTGGCGGATGAACGGCTCGGCGGCTCTGGCGAAGTCCTCGGGCGCCATATTGCGGATATAGTTGGCGTTGAAGTAGGTGAGCTTTTCGATGTCAAAAATGGCGGGAGACTTGGAGATGCCCGCGATGTCGAAGGCCTCGGCCAGCTCGGACATGGTGAAGAACTCCTGCTCGGCGCGCTCGCCGCGCGGCGACCAGCCGAGGAGCGCCACATAGTTGAGAATGGCGGGCGTCAGGAAGCCCTGCGCCTTGAGGTCCTCATAGCTCGGGTCGCCGTGGCGCTTGGACATTTTGTGCTGGCTGTCGCGCATGACGGGGGAGCAGTGGACATAGGTCGGGACCTCCCAGCCGAACGCCTCGTAGAGCAGGTTGTACTTCGGCGCGGAGGAAAGGTACTCGCTGCCGCGCACCACATGGGTGATGCCCATGAGATGATCGTCGATGACGTTGGCGAAGTTGTAGGTCGGCAGGCCGTCGCGCTTCAAAAGCACCTGGTCGTCAAGCGTTTTGTTCTCCACCGTGATGTCGCCGAAGATGGCGTCGTGGAAGGTGGTGGTGCCCTCCTTGGGGATGCGCTGGCGGACGACGTAGGGCTCGCCGGCGGCGACGCGGGCCTTTGCTTTCTCAAGCGGCAGGTCGCGGCAGGGATCGTCCGCGCGGTCGAACTCGCCGGAATCCTCGGCGCTCTCCATCTTTTCGCAGAAGCAGTAATAGGCGCCGCCGCGCTCGACGAGCAGCTCGGCGTATCTGCCGTAGGTGTCGCGGCGCTCGGACTGGATGTAGGGAGCCACGGGGCCGCCGGCGTCGGGGCCTTCGTCGTGGTCGAGTCCGCACTCGGCCAGCGTGCGGTAGATGACGTCGGTCGCGCCCTCGATGAGGCGGCCCTGGTCGGTATCCTCGATGCGGAGGATGAAGGTGCCGCCCGCGTTGCGCGCAATGAGCCAGGTGTAGAGCGCGGTGCGCAGGTTGCCGACGTGCATATAGCCGGTGGGGGAGGGAGCGAAGCGCGTGCGGACCTTGCCGTGCGGGATCTTCGCCTCCATCTCGTTGAAGTACGTCATATCAAGGGACATGGGGTGACCTCCTGAAGCAAAAATTTCAGTGTTCTTCAGTTTACATTTTGTGCCCGCGCTTGTCAAGGTTCTCTTGTCTTTTTAGAATAAGTGTGGTATGATATCAAATTGAGAATATAGGCACTTCCAGCGCCCTGTGCGCCAATCACGATAGAAACGAGGAAAACCATCATGGAAGCAAACGCTCCGGCCAAAAAGAGAATTTTCAGCGGCATCCAGCCCAGCGGCGAGCTGACGCTCGGCTCCTACATGGGCGCCATCAAGAACTGGGTGAGCCTGCAGGAGGAGTACGACTGCCTGTACTGCATCGTGGATATGCACGCGATCACCGTGCGCCAGAATCCCGCCGACCTGCGCCGCCGCTCGGTCAACCAGCTCGCGCAGTACATCGCCTGCGGGCTTGACCCCGCGAAGAACATCATGTTCATTCAGAGCCATGTGCCCCAGCACGCGGAGCTTTCGTGGGTGCTCGGCTGCTACACGCAGTTCGGTGAGCTGAGCCGCATGACGCAATTCAAGGACAAGGCCGCCAAGCACGCGGACAACATCACCGCGGGCCTGTTCACCTACCCGGTGCTGATGGCGGCGGATATTCTTGTCTATCAGGCTGACCTCGTGCCGGTCGGTCAGGATCAGAAGCAGCACGTCGAGCTTTGCCGCGACATCGCGCAGCGCTTCAACGGCGTGTACGGCGACACCTTCACGCTGCCCGAGCCGTTTATCCCGAAGATGGGCGCGCGCGTGATGAGCCTCGGCGACCCGACGAGCAAGATGTCCAAGTCCGACCCCGACGGCTGCGTTTACATGATGGACAAGCCCGAGGACATCATGCGCAAGTTCAAGCGCGCGGTGACGGACTGCGACGCCTGCGTGAAGTTCGATAAAGAGAATAAGCCCGGCATTTCCAACCTGCTTTCCATCTACTGCGCCGCGACCGGCAAGACCGTCGCCGAGGCGGAGGCCGCGTTTGCCGGACAGGGCTACGGCATCTTCAAGCCCGCCGTGGCCGAGTCGGTCATCGAGCTGCTGCGCCCCATCCGCGAGGAGGCCGAGCGCCTGACGGCGGACAAGGCATACCTTGAGAGCGTTTACAAGGATGGCGCGCAGAAGGCGTCCTACCTCGCGGAAAAGACGCTGCGCAAAGTCTACAAGAAGGTCGGCTTCGTCGCCAGGTAAGAGGGAACATGGATATTCAGAAAGAGCTTTTGCTTTGGGTGGGCGCCGCGCTCGTGTGCGCGATGGTCGTGAGCTTCATCATGTGCCCGCTCGTGAAGTCGTTTGCCTATAAGATCGGCGCGATCGACGTGCCGAAGGACAGCCGCCGGATGCACAAGAAGCCGGTGCCGCGGCTAGGCGGGCTTGCGATCTTCCTCGGCTTCATGGTCAGCATCCTGCTCTTTGTCCACATCGACCACCAGATGAAGGGCATCCTGCTCGGCGCGGTCATCATCGTGGTGCTCGGCGTGGTGGACGATATGACGCCGCTGCGCGCGAAGTTCAAATTCCTCGTGCAGATCTGCGCGGCGCTGGTCGCTGTGTACCACGGCGTGGTGATCGAGATCCTGACGAATCCCAACGTCTTTTCCGACGCGCCCTACTGGTCGCTCGGCTGGTTGAAGTATCCCGTGACGGTGCTGTGGATCGTCGGTGTGACGAACGCCGTGAACCTCATCGACGGGCTTGACGGTCTGGCCAGCGGCGTTTCGACCATCAGCGCGATGACGATGCTCGTCATTGCCATTCTTGTCTCCGAGCAGCAGGTCGCCATCGTGATGGCGGCGCTCGCGGGCGCGTGCCTCGGCTTCATGCCGTACAATAAGAACCCGGCGAAGATGTTCATGGGCGACACCGGCTCGACCTTTTTGGGCTACATTTTAGCGACCTATTCCATTCAGGGCCTGTTTAAGTATTACGCTATCGTTTCGTTCGCGGTGCCGTTTCTGGTGCTGGGCCTGCCGATCTTCGACACAGCCTTTGCCATCGTGCGCCGCGTGGCGCGCGGGCAGAGCCCCATGACGCCGGACCGCGGGCACATTCACCACCGCATGATGGATATGGGACTCAACCAGAAGCAGACGGTGGCGGCGCTGTATGTGGTGAGCAGTCTGCTGGGACTGTCCGCCGTCGTGCTCACGACGAGCGGCGAGCTGAAGGCAATGCTGCTGCTCCTTACGCTCGCGGCGGTGGCCTATGTCGCCTCACGCGTCATTTTCCCGCGCGAGATCGCGGAGACCGCCCACGAAAAGGAACTGGAGCAGGAGGAAATGCAGGCAAAGTCTGCCGCGCCTGCGCCGGAGGAGAAGGAAGAAAAGCATGAAGAAAATTAAAGTGATGAGCGTCTTCGGCACGCGGCCGGAGGCGATCAAGATGGCTCCGCTCGTCAAGGAGCTCGCGCAGCGCGAGGGCATTGAGAGCCTTTGCTGCGTGACGGCGCAGCACCGCGAGATGCTCGACAGCGTCATGCAGGTCTTTGGCCTCAAGGCGGACGCCGACCTCGACATTATGACCCCGCGTCAGACGCTCTCGACCATCACCTGTAAGTGCCTGACCGGTATGGACGAGGTCATCGACCGCTTTGCACCCGATATGATCCTTGTCCACGGCGATACCTCCACGACCTTTGCCGGCGCGCTCTCGGCCTTTTACCACAAGGTGAAGATCGGCCACGTCGAGGCGGGGCTGCGCACCTACGATAAGTATTCGCCCTATCCCGAGGAGATGAACCGTCAGCTCGTCACGCGGCTCGCCGACCTTTATTTCTGCCCCACGGAGAATAACCGCGCGAACCTTGCGCGCGAGAGCGTGACCGAGGGCGTGTTCGTCACCGGCAACACGGTCATTGACGCTTTGAAAACAACGGTACGCAAGGACTATCGCTTTACGACAGAACTGCTCAACGAGCTGGACTACGCGAGCAGGAAGGTCATCCTTGTGACCTGCCACCGGCGCGAGAATTACGGACAGCCGATGGAGGACATCATGTCCGCGCTCGCGGAGCTTGCCGGGACGCACCCGGAGGCGGAGCTGGTCTATCCGGTGCATCTCTCTCCGGTGGTGCAGGAGTGCGCCCACCGGCATCTGGACGGCATCGGGAACGTACATCTGATCGCGCCGCTGAGCGCGGACGAGATGCACAACCTGATGGCGCGCTGCTATATGGTCATGACCGACTCCGGCGGCTTGCAGGAGGAGGCTCCTGCACTCGGCAAGCCGGTGCTTGTCCTGCGGCGCGAGACGGAGCGCCCCGAGGCGGTCGCCGCCGGCACGGTGAAGCTCGCGGGCGTGGAGCGTGACGCGATCCTTGCGCTGGCAAATGAGCTGCTGAACGATCCCGCCGCCTACGCGGCGATGGCCCACGCGGTCAATCCCTACGGCGACGGTCACGCCTGCGCGCGCATCGCGGACGCGATCGAATGGTACTTCGGCCTGCGCGCGGAGCGGCCGGAGGATCACAGGGCTTAAAGGACTGCGGCGGAAAGGAGGCGGCAGGATGGGAAAACAGAAAATGACGCCGATCGGCATCGCGTGCATCCTGCTGGTCCTGCTCGTCGTCGCCTTTATGGTGCGCGGCAGTCTGCGCGAGCCGGAGAAGATCGTGCTGCCGCCGGAGCCGAGCACAACGGAGCCGAGCGGCCCCACCGTGGACAACGAGGCCGTTGACCGCGTGGAGGTCCGGCCCGACACAGTGCAGAGCGCCATTGAGGTGCTCGCGCGCCCGCGCGTTTACACGCGCACCATCACGGTCGAGCGCTACTGGAGCGGCGGCAGCGGCGTGAGCGTCATCACGGTGGCGGCCGCGGACGGCTGGCTGCGGCTCGACGTCACGGAGACGGACGGGCAGACCCGCCATGTCATCACCGGCGATGATGCGGTCTACATCTGGTACGGCAGCAGCCGAAAGGTCTATTCCGGCGTCTCCGCGCTCACGCAGGACGCGGAGCAGGGAATATTGACCTATGAGGACATCCTCGCGCTGCCGCCGGAGCGCATCGCGGCGGCGGATTACCGCGCGCTCGAGGGTGTGAACTGCATCTATGTGGAGACCGAGCCCGACGACGCGGGCTATGTTGAGCGCTACTGGGTCAGCGTAAGCTCCGGGCTGCTTGCCGCGGCGGAGCGCGAATGCGACGGCGCGGTCGTCTACCGCATGGCGGCGCTGACGGTCAGCTACGACGGCGTGGACGCGGAGGACTTTACGCTGCCGAACGGCACAGTGCTCTATGAGCCGGCTGTTGCCGCGACCAAGGAGATAAGCGAAAACGACTGACCGGCGGTCAGTCGTTTTTCATAGAATGAGCAGCAATCCGAGGGCGATGAGCAGTTCGTCGTCCGCCTTTTCCTCAAAGAGAAAGAAGAGCAGGAGCAGCAGCATCAGGTCCGCGCCGTCAAGATCTTGCAAATGGAGCTTTTCCAACAACTTGTCAAGGAATTGAAAGCCCTCGCGGAACGCGCCGCCGTCGGCCTCCGGTCCGCCGCCGTTCGGCGGGGGAGGAGGCGTATCCCGCGGCGGCTCCCTTGGGGGAGGCTCGCGAT